>Ga0310696_10004768_pt1 | contig 16544 bp, 25 predicted proteins | sample AusTroGonzalo_MG_4_FD_203885 | JGI IMG/M metagenome (GOLD analysis project Ga0310696, IMG submission 203885) | Bovine rumen microbial communities from tropical cattle in Woodstock, Queensland, Australia - Gonzalo_02 (v2) (version 2) | ecosystem: Host-associated > Mammals > Digestive system >...
GCAGAACCGATACGGCTTACCTGACGACCAGGAAGCAGGAACTCACCAGGAATGTAAGCAGCCTGTGCACCATCGATTACATAAGCCTCATATACCCAAGCGTCACCATCCTGATAAGGAACACCAGTCAGACGAACCTGGAACTTATAATCGTCGAAACTAAGAACAGCACCGGGACCAAACCAACGCTCCTCGAGAGCGAGGTAAATAGGCGTATTGTTCAGACCAGGAGTCAAAGTGCTGTAGTTAGATACAGTTACTTCATGACCATTCCACTTAGCCCAACGGATGTTAATAGCGTGATCAGAGTCGACCATTACAGACCACTCGAACTCACGGTTCTCAATAATCATTGTCTTGCCAAGACCACCAGTCAGCAGATCGATAGTAGTTGAAATACCATCGTCCTTTGTGCCAAATACCAGTGAAAGCAGACCAGATACCTCGTGAGGCTTGGTCAGCAGCGCATTAGAAATCATATTCTCATCTACCAGGTCGCTGAAACGACGTCCGCGATACAGCTGGAGATTATTAAGCAATGTATTATTCATATATATATTTATAATTGTGTGCGTCAGAACATACCACTTAACATGTCTGTTACTGACTTCTGTTTTTCATCGGCATTGTAAGTGCTATGATTCTTCGCACTATGCCTTAACATATTCCTAAGTTTTTCAGCAGCGGATGTTTCTCCGGTGGCCTTTGCGTTAGAAATTAAAGCATCAGCTTTCATTGTAAAGTATGCCGACTCAATTAGATTCCTTGAAAGATTCTTGTTGAAGTCTTTAGTATATTGAGATTGACCATTTTGATCTACTTTGAAAATATAATCAAACAAAGCTTTACGATCCTCTTTTGGGATTGCAATACCACGAATGTTAGTTAAAGAGTTGATATCTTTAGTAACAGTATCAAAGAAGGCCCTTGATTGAGCTTCTTGCTGTTTAGCAAATTCTTCTTGCTGTCGTGTAGCTTCTTCAACCTCTTGCTGTCTAAGTTGCTTTAATCTATCCAAAGCATCCTCAGATTCCTCAAACAACATATCGCTATCTTCATAACGAGATATCTTCTTATTTATTTGTTCGTCAGTATAGCCACTGCGTTGCATGAGTTCACGTACAACTGCTTTTTGATTGTTCTCATCTTCTAGATCAATATTGTCGAGAGTGAGAGCTTGTTGCTGTTTTCGATAGAAATCTTCAAATTTACCTCCATTCTTTACATACTCATCAAGAGCTTGTATACGCTCATCTGCATATTCAGGTTTGGAGTTTTCAACCACCACGTCCTTCATATATTGGACAAGCTGATCAGTGTTCAAAGGTCTATCTTTCTCGTCAATATCATCCATATTCCACCCAAGTGAAGCTCCAAGAGCATCGAAGAAGAGGCCTACTTGTTGTGCCTCTATTACATCTGCTTCAGTTGGATCTTCATTATTCTCCTGCTACTTATTATCAACAGGAGGTTGATTATTATCAACTACAGGTGGTTCTGTGTTGTTATCCACAGGAGGTTCCGGAGAATTATCCTCATGTGCGTTTGGATCTACAGTAGTTACTGGATCCTCTTTATCGCCGTCCTCAGGATTGTTATTCACTGGCGGCACATCATCATCTTCAATTTCTTCTTCAACGAGAGATTGCATATCATCGATATTAGTTATTCCTTCACCTTGTTCAGCGTTAGAATAAATATTACCGAGGATATCATCGAATCCACTCGGAATAGTATTCTTTTTCTTTGCCATATTATAATATGTAAGTTAATTTATTTCAGAGTTTATTCTCTGTATTAGTGTTTCCATTTACGAGCATTCCTAGCAAACACAACCATCTTCTTGTGAGCAGGATTGCCGTCATTGTATAATTCTGATTCTGATTTACCTGTTCTAGCTTTTAGTCTGGTAAGTTTACCACGATTGGCAGGTTTAATAGATATTTTGCCATTAGAATAAGATGGAAGATCTATATATCCTCTTATAGGAAACGGCTTTCCTGGTAACGCCCAATCAAATCCATCTAAATCCCAAGTATCGCTATAATATTGTCTATTGGTCGGTTTATCTACTCTAATATTATACTAATGTAATATATTTAAGGGAGCAAAATCTTGAGGGTTTATATACTGTCCATCAAACCAATTTCTATTATTGTAAGAATATTCATCTAATCCGGTAGGCATACCCGTTTCATATGTTTTACGTAGAGCATTCAATGCTCTTACATCTGAATCATATGCTTCTTTTAATAATTGTTTTTGTTCTGCAGGAAACCATCTTTTTAACAATGCTTTATTATTTTTAATTCTATTTATAAGCATTGTTGTATCAGTTGGTATTTCTTTTTCTAGATCTGGGTGCAATCTTACAGTATCACCATTAAAATGACGTAATATAGACTTATCATAATTATAACCTAGATATTTCTTCCATCCTTCGTCCGCTGCAATATCTCCAAGAGCTGTAGATAAAGGTTCTCTTTCCCATTTATCAGGATCTCCAAAGTTAGCTTTAAACTTAGCTCTAGCGTACATTAGTGCCGCCTCTCCTAAAGTTGGAATACCTCCAGCAGGATCTATTAAATTATATAATGCTCTATTAAATTTAGTATTTTCATCAGACTCTTCTACCTGCTTTTTAGTATGATGCATGTTACCCATTTTATCCCTAAATCTTTCTTCTTGATAAACAGGTCTTTTTGGAAAATTTACGTCTTGCATTTCCAATCGTTCTTTCCAATCATCTGCCCATTCTTCAGATTTTTTTATACTAGGATTTTCTTTTATAACAGATATCAATCCATCTTCATACCTAGGTAAACCAGCATCATATATCTCAGATATAGACTTACCGTTCTTATACGCTTTAAAACGTTCTCTAAATGCTGCTATATTTCTGTCCATATCCATCTATTCTATTGCTAAGCAGGTTAGCAACGACGTTAGTAAGAAAATCATTACCTTCGTCGTGCTAAACTAATCTTAGTATAAGTTTTAATAATTGATTATTCTCTCTAGTAAGCTATAGAAGCTCTTGTTCTTCAGCGTGTGTCATAAGGCTATTGAGAATTATAAAATCCATATCCTATTCCGCCAAGACCTATTGGAATTAATCCATATCTAATGTCTTTTATATTCCAATTAAATCTCTTAGATAACGGTATCAGATTGCCCATTTCGTCATAAGTTATGTCAGCAAGTTTCATCTAGTTGCTGTTTAGTAATACCAAATCATCTATTGCATACGGATCTACATAATGTTTAGCATTAGAATCTATAATATTTGGCATATACGCGGAATCATATCCTTGCCTAGCAGCAGTCTAGACGACTCCATTTGATGTATTTGGAACATGCGTTTCAATCAATCTTGCCTTCTCATAAGTTGGAGATGACGCATACATTGTCACATCTCTATCTCCACCAGAATATGGAAAATATTTAGCCTCCAAATTTTCTGCTGGTTCGACGTGCTGCCTTCCAAATCGATCCTTCAGGCTATAATAGTAATCTACTGCGTCTTCCTTAGATTTAAACGGAACAATCTCATCTCTATATGTTCTGTTTACATCATCTCTAATATACTTATCAACTTTAAATTGATTTGGCATATTTACTGGAGACTTTGACCATGGATTTCCTTGAAAATCTACAGTGAATGTTTTTCCGGGATTTACATACATTGGGTATACAACTGGATCGACATTATCTAAATTTTCGATAATATATCCGTTTCCTTTTGGTTTATATCCAAGTCTTACTGGAGATGGGCGCATTCCTGCAACAACATCAGAACCATGTAATGGCTGTTGCTTGTATAATTTTAGAAAATTCTAAACCCTCTCAATAAATGTTTGCGGTGTTGTGAATAGCGGTAATCCTTCTTTACCAATAGGATATCCGGCGTATCTTGCAGCAGATGGAGCATCATCTGTTAGAAAATTTCCTTTTATTTTTCCGGCAGCAGATTCTCCTCCAATTGTTGCGTTAAATTTAGATGAATCAAAAACAGCATGATTTCCATATTCTGATCCGTGGTACCATATTCTTGGTTTTCCGTTTTTATGTGTAAGAGAATTCTTTACTTTTATCGCCTTAGTATAAGCCTAATCTAATAACTCTAATGCCTTTTTACGATCTCCAGATTTTACTGCCAGTTCGTATGCTTTATCTAAAGTTTTTGCACCATTTACAATAGATTTAGCATCTCTCATAGATGGATTTGGAGCGTCTCCTGTATTTATATTTGGATTTTCTGTCATTGCATTTGTGTTTATCGGCAATGAATTCCACAACGCAACTACAGCTTTATATATATTCTATATGGACGGAGCCTCTTTTAAATAAGATTTAGCCATACCACGATACTGTTGTCGTTTTTGCGAGGCCTATTTCGAATAGTCTATTTTACGAACTGGTGGCATAATTACTTCTCTCCTGCAACTTTATTACGAATAGCTGCGCGAGCCTTAACTCTCTCACGTTCAAGAGCAGCATCGTCTTTCTGCTTCTGCAACTCCATCTCGTGCTTCATACGCTGCTTTTCGAGATCAATCTTCTTATCTTCTATCTCTTTCTTCTGACGAGCTTCATAACGCTTAGTATACTCGTCTGATGCAATCTTACGCTGTTGTGTAGCATCCTTAGCTATCTCCATAGGATCAGGTATGCCATTGTTATTAGCATCCTTCTCTTCTGTACCACGATATGCACTAATCTCAGCTACTGCAATCTTAGTCTGATTATCAGCATCAATCTTGTAACGCTCAAGTTCCATCTTAGCTTCCTCAAGCATAAGTTCTTGCTCACGTTGTTCATTCTACATCTGTTGTAATTGAACTGCTTGCTGTTGTTCAGCTTCTTGAGCTTGTTGTTGCATCTACTCTTGACGCTCTTGCATCTCCTTAAGTTTCTGCTTAATGATATTGAAGTTATCGTTTGTAAGTACCTCAGCAGCTTCAAGTAAGCTAGCACCGTTCTGCATAGCAGGTTGAATAAGCTGTTGTAACTTCTGAATATTCTCCATATCCTTAGAAGTGTCACTTACAAATACATCCATATCTTCATTGTAGAACTTATCTTGTATATCTATATATGCACGTTCTCCATTATCGAAGATATAGCTAAGCTTCTTCTTACCAGTTTGTTGCCAAGCACCTTTAGCTGTATTGAGAAGCATATTTAGTGCATGACGTTTACATTGATTGTGTGCCCAGAATAATGGCTCTGTAATGTGAGAGGATTGCACAACAGATCTCTCCACATTACCTACAAGTTCATTAGAACTAATAGCACCTTCACGTTGTTCTGTAATACCAGATATAGTACCTGCTAGTTGTTCGATCTTGTCCATCAGCTGGATGTATTCCGCGATGACGTTCGACATAGTAAGATCGAGAGCAGTGATCTGATTAAATGTAGCAGGCTTTCCGCCTTCTCTACCTGGTACATTCCAACCTTCTTCATAAGGGTTAATAAAGTTTACACCAACGGATGACAAGTAATGCATCCATCTATCTGGAGTGATATTCATAGATTTAGGAATCTATGTAATATCCATGTTTACTACTTTTCCTTTGTCTCTGGCGATAGCTAATTCAAGTCTATACCACAGTACGATGTACATATACTGAAGAGGTTTAAGTATGCTGACAAGAGACCTAGGCCTACTATTGGTGTTAGAATAAACGCATCCACAGTAGGGAAGTTTTTGAGAATTAGGGTTATCAATTGATATGTGCTGGTATTCAAGAGGTTGAATGCCAAAGTATAAATCGTTACCAGCACGATAGCCTTCCCAAACTTCGACTACCCAATCTTGTTCTACGCTAATTTCTTGACCAGTTTTTTCATATGACTCATCCATTATTTCTACCTATGCTTGACCTGCTTCATCAAAGTAAGTAACATAGTAGATCTTCTTAAATGATTTCCAGCAACAATGCCATACGTTTATAGCATATCTATTCTTTGCTTCTGGGAATTCATTATCGAATATACGGAATTGTATACCACCTCCAAAATTATCTACAGGATCTTTTTGACCCATATCATTAGCAGACCTACTAGTAAGCATCTCGTTTAGTTTGTTGAGATCTTTCTCAGTAAGCTTGCTATAATATCTATCGTATATTTCAGATACCGGCATTCTCATCTTACGACAACACCATGATGCATCTTCTATATATTCAAGATCAGGACTCTTATCCCAATCAAATCCAATTGGGTTTACACGCTCCAGATAAGGCTCATCATTAAGAACGCCAACATAGTATATCTCAGTACCTCCAATAAGAGCGTCTTTCCAGCCTTTAATAAATTCATTATCTAAGTTTAGTTTTTCTCTTAGATATGTAAGAGTGTGATATGCAGTATTTTCTATAATATCTTTATAATCCTTTGTCATGTACTTAGCTATAGCTTCAGGTGGCATTACTTCTCCACTCTGTAGCTGTTGCTAGAACTATTGTGCTTCCTCAGGACTCATACGAGAAGTAATAGCAGCCATAATATACTGCATTACCATATCCTTCTCTTTCTCCATAAGTTCTGAAGCTGCTTCTTGCGATGTTCTTACTACTCGGAAGTTCATCGGCCTCTTTGTCTCTTCACCTATAAGGAGGTCTACCTTAGGCCTAATTATATTGAAATCTTGCGGAGTAGCAGGAAACCCATCTTCTACTTTAAACGGGTTTGTGATTCGCTTGAAGTCTTTTTCATCAAATATAGAATTATAAAGGTTATAGTAGGTCTGTATCTCTCCATATCTAGTGTTTAGCATTCCACCAGATGTTACGTTTCCTTCTCCGATTATAAAGTTTACACAATCATGCTGCCATTGTTCATTTTTCTTTTTCAATGGAAGCTTCTATTGAGGAAACGTTATATTATATAAATTATCGTCTACTTTAACCATGTGTTAAAAGCTAAATATAGGTATATCGTCTTGTACACCATTGTCATCTTCGTCCCAATATCTTTGGCTAAACAACGGTAATTCGAAGAGTTCAACCTGTTTGTTTTTTTCTTTCGCTGCAGCTACCTTTACTTGGAATAACTCTTCTCTGTATATCATTACCATACAAAGAGCTATCACTCTATCTACGTTCTTTACGCCATCCGTTTGTATAAGTTCTTCAAGCAATGGTTCGCTGTATATTCTTTCTAGGTTAGGGTGTCCTGGCTCATACTCTTCCATTAACCATTCAAGTATAAGGCCTTCTCCGTATGCCCTAATCTGTTTTGTCATGTGACAGCCTTTACGGCGCTGTACTTTACTATCTTTAAAGATCTCCGTAATTATCTTATCTGGCTGATCTGCTAACAAGTAATCACAATGCTTGTTTGTGAAGTAAGGGTAAATACCCTTACGTTCATTCTCAAACAAAAGCCGCGCATTATAGAATGTTAATAATTTGCGCACATTTTCATAGTATTCTTCAGCAGTATCTGGACGTCCAGTATATTCCGCCACTATTATATCATTCCAAGCTTCTCCTGCTCTAACGCGTTTAAATATGAACGTCGATCCTAAGGAGTTAGTGAAGGACTCGTCGTGATCATATGGGTCACAACCTGCAATGTATAATCCAAATGGGGGATCGTTGATTGGGTATTCCCAGATAACTACTGATCCTCTTGGTTTGTCATCTTTCTTTAATGGGTATATTGTTATATCGCCAGATTTCTTTTCAGTTGCTTTTACTTGACCATTACCATCCCAAGCTAAGTCTACTATATGTTTCATGTTCTGTAGCTTAGTATTTGTTCTTATTCTAGTTAACTAGTCCATCAAAAGCTTTTTAGGGAATATGTTCTTACCGAGTTCCAAACACGCTTCTGCTGGTTTCATAGGACGTTCAGATATAAATCTATCTATAGCTTCCTAAGATGCACCACCTTCACGTATCTTGTTTCTTTCTACCATCAGACGCTCTATAGCATCTTCTTTCTTACTATTACCCTCCTTATCCATATAGGAACCATCTCTACTTTCAAGATTCCAATATGAAGGTGAGAAGAAACCACATTGTGTATTCTCAGCATTATCATCCCATATATTAGGGAATCCTAGTACGTTAAATGCATCTGGATGATAGAACATATTCTTTAGTCCATCAAATGCTGCACCTTCTGTACCACCTGTACCAAATGCTATAAGGAGACCAAATGCTACACCATCGTCAGTCTCTACAGCAGGACGTTCAATCTGCCAAGCTGTTTCAAGACCTGGGAACTTACCACCTTCTTCAAATAGTACAAGTTTACCACGAGTACCACGAAGACGTTCAGGGTCGTTCTTAAGTGTTATACCTGTGATAGCAGACATATAACCTTGTTCAGTTTCTTTACCAAACTCATCCTTAATCTTAAAACCAGCAACACGCTCCATACGTGTAGATGTAAGACGTTGTTTAGACCAAGCTGTATTCTTGTCTATAAAGTCCATTATCTACCAGGCTTTGGTAAGGATACCATCACCTACAAGGAACTTCTATTCAGAGGCAACTGCAAAGTTCTTGCTGCCTGGAATAAGTTCGTAATTTCTAACCAGCATGCTTGCGCCTTTAAAAGAGTATCCGCGTTGACGGCATTTAAGGACAGCCATGTGTTTACCTAATGTTTCTGCTTCTTCTATTGCATTAAAGTAATAGTAATCACCATCCCAGAAACTGGGGAACTCAAATATACGATCACGTTTGGTACGTTGTACACCAAACCTATCTATATATTCCTCTTCTACGAGCTTCATGATAGGGCAGTAATTTAAATAAAAGTAATGATACCCTGTTATACTGTCCCCATCATCTGCTACGTATCCGTTTAAACATCGCTAGGTTTCTCGCTCCCAATATTGTATATAATCGGTAGTTCCTCTGGGAGCGAGAGTGTAACAGCCATTTTCTTTATAGAATATAGCTGCCTAGCGAAATTTATTAGAATTTAAAATCTTTTTATTAAAATCTACCATATATTATTAACTTATACAGTTGTATCAAAGAATCCGTGAGATTTAACATCTCTACTAGCTACCTTTGGTACAATTTTACCGTCATTGTTATCCAACTTCCAAAGTATAAGATTATTTATTACATATTCAAATGCATCCTGCAAGTTATAAGTATTTCCATCTATAGTTACACTTATGTCACCTGCTCCAGGAGTAGATGGGATTGCAATTTGTGTTTTACTCTTCAATTTTCCATCCTGAATAGTAACACTTTTCAATGCGTAACCTTCATCTGCACTTATATTAGAATTTAATTCTGTAATATCAGGATAAGCAGGAAGTTGTATAATTCCTTGGTTGTTAGGTTCTACAACACTACCAGTACCAATCTTTACACCTTTTACAAGGCCCCTAATTATATCAGATATACTAACAGGTATAGTATTACCATTTTTTAATATAAGGTTGAGTATTTTATTATCTCCATCATAGTCTGCATTTATTATCATTTCTTCTAAAGGAAGATCTACTTGAGAAGTAGATATAGTATTACTTCCTCTTTTAAGAGCTGCTGTAAGTACATAACTATCATCTGACATACTTAATTGAATCTTATTAGGTACATCAAGATTAGATGCTGTTGGATATGCAGGTAACTCTACTATACCAGTATTGTTAGGAGTATTTAATTGATCTCCTACCTTTACACCAGTTGTTATGTTGGGCAATGTAACAGTTCCGCTGCTACTTGGAGAATATGTATTGTCGTATATCTTTACTTTCTTAACAAAACCATCATTCTAAAAGTCAGAAAGTTTTGTTGGCTTGTTTTTAATATACGGCCATTTTGATTCATCTTCTTCATTCCAATCAGATTGCTTAAACAGTGGAAGTTTTACAGTACCGTTTGAAGGAGTATATGATTTAGTACTTAATGTTTCAGATACACTAGAATCAAGTGTTATTTTCTTTACTACATCATTGCTAAGTATATTATTTATATTAGTTATTTCTTCAGTAAAATGATTATTCATTTCAGTAATCAATTGAAATAACTATTCATACCAATTCTTGATTTGATTGACATCTATTCTAATATCATTCAATTCATTGATAATTTGATCTTTATACTCTTGTAGTAACTTATAATACCTTTTATAACAACAATCACAACCGATGCAACATCCACAACCCTGATTACAGCACATTTTGTTGTGTGGGCAGCAGTTGTTATGCTCGCTATACCCACCACAACAATGTACTAAAGGATGACAGCAAAGAAGATCTTCTTCGTGACAGAAATTATTACAAGGTTCTATATTACACATAACTTATATATTTTATTTAATTCTAAATTATAGAATAATAGGGCTCAACCCCATTGCCTATTCTATAGTCCAGTCATTTGATGCCATTAATTTACCAAACGCTTCTTCGGATAATGGTTCAAATTCGAGTTCTACTTCCTTCTAAGCAAACTCTTTAATCGCATTACTTACCAATCTGTTATAGTTTTGTAGATCTTTTATGAAATTATTATATTCTTCTTCAGTAATGGGAGATTCTCCTTCTGATCCTCCTCTAAGGAATCTTTCATATTGTTGTGCCTTCTAAAAACGTTCTGTAAAATCTTCGTATGGTTTTAATTTTTCAGAAGCATCTTTAGAGTCTTCTTCGAATTTATTTGCAATTGGTTTGAGGATACGTGATATTTTCCATATATTTACTTTATCCTCATCTGCCATCTTAGTATACTTAGCTGTACTTATAATTTTCCAAGCATTAAGTATATCTTCAGTTTTGACTGTTTTAATCATAGGTTATTATTCTGTTTGTTTTAAGATCTCTATTTGCTATTCTAATTCAGCTATTCTTTGTTCAAGCTCAGATACTTTACGTGCTACAGTTACAGTAGAAACAAGGGCAGCACCGCTATAATCAAATGATAAGTAACCATCTACAGATTCTTTTACTGCATTAGGTAATATATCTTGCCAATATTGAGCACTGGTACCTACCATTGTATTGCTGTCTTCTACATCTTTTAACTTATAATTAAATATAGGAGCATTAGCAATATCATTTACAGATATTTCTACATTAGAAATTATATCTTTTTTACGTATATCAGAAGATGTCTACCAAGCTACATTAGACGTCATTGATCCTGCTGTAAATACTAAAACACCATTACCGCTACTACCTACTTTAAAGTAAGTTATACCTTGGTTTTGATACATCTAACTTTTATTACTAGAAACAGATCCTATCTGTAAACCAGAATCTCCTGTTGCTATACCAAGTGAACACTCAAGAGATCTAAAATACATTACATTATCACTTCCAATATAGTACTCATCATTAGAATATGTCTACGCATAAGTAGCTTGAGATTTAGCTCCAATTAAGTATAGCTTTGTGTCTGCTTTTTCAGTACTACCTGCGGTATTCTTGGTATCTGATGTAACATATCCAGAATCATTAGTCAAACCACTTGTACTAGTAGGTATATCATCTACCATTGCAACAGTACCACCTTTATCAGGGAATGTCCAAGATCTACTTGATGTAATAGTATCTGTAGTAATAGTACCATAGTTACTGCCAGTACCATATAATCTTATAGTACCTTTCTTATTTCCAGCAGTACCAGAAGCTATATTATTTCCTAAACATAATTGAGCTGTACCGTTAGATGACGTAGTACCTTCTGCTGTTCTGTATCTAAATCCATCATTTGCACAAACACTATTTGTACCGGATGTAGATGTATAGAACATTCCATAATAGAATGTAGCAGAAGAAGGATTGGTATCTGTAATCTTTACTTTCTCATCAGTATAACTAGATGCTATTGTAAAATGACCGCCTGCAGAATAAGTAATACTTATATTAGTACCAGATACTAAATCAAGAGTAGTACTTCCGTCAGAAGAAAGCTTCTACGTACCATCTACTGATACAGGTCTCCATGTATTATTATCTGTTGTAAGATAACCTTGATCTTTAACCCACTTTGTAGTGGCTACAGTAGTATCGTTTGCACTTGATGCAGGAGCAGCTGAATTCAGCCTACCGTTTGTATCTACAAATACAGTATCGTGAGAATAGGTTTGTGGATTAGCTGCTTGACTTGTAGCACCAACTAAGAATATCTTACTAGATGTATCAGTGCTTCCAGTTGTATTCTTAGTATCAGTATAAGTTGTAAGATAACCTTGAGTAGTAACCCAACTTTGTGTTGCATAATCTTCAAGGTTGGCTTGTACTAATTTCCAAGAATTCCATGAACCATTATACCCTCTACGTTCATACACATCCTTGCTATTATACTCTTGATAACGCTGACGATAATAAGTACTATTTCCTCTTGAATTTTCTACAACAAGTTTAAATGAGGCATTATTTGTTGTAGGTTTATTAGTTATATATGCAGTACTATCGTCACCAGCTTGATAATATGTTCCAATAGTATTAATAGTATCAAGATCTACAATATTATCAGATGTTGCACCTAATGACGTATAATTGTTTATCCTAGCAAAATCATTATAATCAAAATGTCCACTATCCCATACTGTATAAGTTGCACTATTTCCCGTTCCTATAGTAGCATGTCCACTAGGACTTCTAAAGTGAAGGGCCTCTGTTGTAGTAGCACCTGCAGAACCAACTATAGTTCTATTTGTTTTAAACTACAACATTGCACCTGTAGTTTCATCAACCCCGTATATGTAACCACCATCTCCAAGTACAATTTTACTAAATGTCTTAGTTCCTGTTATAGTTTGTGCAGTAGATAATGTTACATAATCAGAAAGAGATTGATGGCTAGTAAGTACTTTACTACCTCCTGAATATAAACAACCGTCAGTACCGACATAAGCTGTATCATGACTATACGTCTAAGGATTAGCAGCTTGCGAAGTTGCACCAATAAGGAATATTTTGCTCGAAGTATCTGTAGAACCTGCTGTATTCTTAGTATCAGTATCCTTTATCTTCTAAGCAGTATAAGTAAGTCCTGTAACGTGACCTTTAGCATCTCTTTGTGCTTTAACACCTGTCAATACTGTGTATTCTGTATTAATGGCATATGAGCCCGCAGTGCCAGAAAGTGATGCAGTCAATTCAGAATTAGAATTAGCAGTTGGTGTATAGTGATTTCCAACAGCAGTAACTGATGTATCAGTAAATACAGCATTAGCTGGAACACTTGTGGCAATTGTATAACCACTGTCTTTAATTAATTTTCCAGATGTTCCATTAAATGTAGCTATATGATCAGCAGTTGAACTTGAAGGTCCTGTAACAGCCCCGTCTATATTTGTTTGTATTATATCCCATTTTGTAGCAGCTGTTTGCCAATCAATGGTATAATCACCAGCAGTTGCGAGTGAAGGAAGAGTATCATCAGTATTACAGATTAACATATCTCCTATTTCTACAACTTTGCCATTGATCTTACCAGCAGTAGTTACTTTATATACATGTCCTTTATCAGCACCAGGAGTAAAAGCTCCATATGAACCTGCACTACCTCCGGCTATTGTTCCTTTATATACTAAAGCATCATTTGCTGCTATGCCATTGCTTATTGCAGACCATACTGCTTTAGATGTAGGAACATTTGTATCATTAGAATTAGCGGATGGAGTTGTCGTAGTAATACCAATTGCCGAAGATTTAACCTATGTATTGTTAGCACCGACAATAATGGTATTTGATGGCAAAGTATTGTCATAAGATGTTACAGGTCTTGTAAGTGCATTTTGCTTATTATTCCACGTATATTTCTCGCCAGTGGTAACAAGAGATACGTCAGTACCACCACTAGCAGCAGCCTTACTATCATAGGTAATAAATGCACTGGCAGGAAGCTGTCTATATTTAGCATCTGCACATAGATAATAATTACTTACAGAACTTTCAGCTGTCGTTTTGTTTGAACTACTTGCAGCTGGTGCAAGACCGTTGTTCTATGCATCAAATACAGAAGTAGTCGTAGCATTCTAACCTGGGTCACCTTTTGCACCTTTCAAGTAGTTAAATGTTAACGTGGTTGTAGTACCAGATGTGCTAGAAGTCACTGTTGGAGTACCAACCGAATTAATGTTCGCTCCAGCAGCAGCAGTAATGGTTGGTGTTGAACCATTAGCACCTTTAATGTTACCTATATATACCCACTTGGCGACACTTGCGGCTCCACCAGTAGTACACTGATATACATTGAATGTACTAGTATTAATATACATATCATCAACCAATGCGCTAGAAATACCTGAACTAGAGAATATAGTAGCAGTTGTGCTTGTACCTGTGATACTAGTACCCCAATACATCTTTGATCCTCTTGTTCCAGTAGAACCGGTAGCACCCTTAAGGTTTGTGAAAGCAAAGGAAAATACTTTTGCCGTATCTGCACCAGAAGCTGTAACAGTAACGCCTGGCGTACCAATATTAGCATCAACAGTTGCTGTTGGTGTTCCGAAACCAGCTGCAGTACCATTTGATCCGTTACTACCATTCTAGCCAGTAGCACCTTTAATGTTACAGATATAACCCCAAGTATTTGCAGCCGTTGCTTTGTATACATTATAAGTGGAAGTATTCAAATACATATCGCCTGCTTTTGAGCCACTTACAGTAGCAGATATACCAGACGTAGATGTACCTGTTACTGCTGTACCTGAAAACCAATATGCAGATGTTCCGTTTGTACCATTTGTACCATTGTTACCAGGTTGACCTTTAAGATTGCTGAAATTGAATGCAAATACTTTAGCTGTATCAGTACCACTTGCTGTTACTGTAACAGAAGGAGTACCTACATTAGCGTCTACTGTTGCAGTAGGAGTTCCAAATCCAGCAGCAGCTCCATTGGAACCATTTTGACCTGCAGCACCCTTAATATTGCATACATATTTCCAACTATTTGCAGCAGCAGCAGAATATACATTATATGTACTAGTATTAAGATACATATCTCCTGCCTTGGATCCACTTACATTAAATGTAGTTGCTGAAGTATTTGTTCCAGTCACTGCAGTTCCAGTAAACCATGCTGCAGATGTACCATTCGTTCCGTTAGTACCGTTTGTTCCATTTGTACCATTAGATCCTGCTGCTCCTTTTATATTACATACGTAATCCCATTTATTAGCTGCTGTAGCTTTATATACATTAGATGTACTTGTGTTTAAGTACATATCTCCAGCTTTAGAATTACTTACAGTAGCTGAAATAGCAGTTCCTGTACCAGTAACAGCAGTTCCAGAGAACCAATAAGCAGAAGTACCATTACTACCATTACTTCCTGCAGCACCTGTAGCGCCCTTCAAATAATTGAACGTAAGTGTAGTAGATGTGCCTGATGTATTTGCCGTAACAGTAGGTGTTCCTACAGAATTGATGTTTGTTCCAGCAACTGCGGTAATAGACTGTATGGCGGTATCTGCTTTACCAAGTGATGTTTGTACAGCCTATGTGAGGTCTGTCGATGGAATACCTCCTGATGGTTTTGTGTAAGTTCCGTAACCTTTCTTTGCAAGTTGATAATATAAAGTTCTTCCAGTAATAAGGTTAGTATCAGAACTTGTTACATCTGCATTAGAAGAATTATCTGTAACACCCTTTGCAGATGCTGTTCCAAGAGTAACTGCTCCAGATCGTGCAGTACTATTTATATTAGGAGATGATGAAGTAGCAACTGTTGTTATTGTTTCATCACCAGAAGGAACATATGCCCAGTTTGTTGTATTTGCAGTTACGCTTGCTCCACTTGTCAATGCTATGAGCAAATCGCCAACTTTACATACAGATCCTGCCCAAGTACCAGCAGTGATAACTTTATACGTATCACCTTTTACTACATTACTTGTTGGAACTGCTGTAACAGTACCACCTGTACCAAGTGTACCCTTAAATACCATTGCATCGGAAGCTCCTAAAGCGGCAGATATTGCACTCCATACAGCTTTAGACGTAGGTAATGTTGTATCGTCTGAAGATGAAGAAGGAGTTGTAGCAGAAATAGTTTTACTCCAAGTAGGAGCAGTAGTTGTGCCTGTTGAAACAAGTATTTTACCTGATGTACCAGGCGAAGAAAGCGGCTAAATAGTCTATCTAGCCTCTGTATCTTTTACATAATAATCATTTGCTCCGTTACTAATTATAGAGACATATTTACGGTTTTCTTGCATAATGTAAAATTAAATAATTATTTATTGATTTTCGAATATTAACTTTTCATCAGCTTCATTATACATAACCTATAATGTCTAAATATTATTTAATCTAGCATCGATGTTATGTAAATTCTAAGTATTCGAGTCGATTAACATTTGCTAATTGTTAACAACATCGTTGATTTCTTGTACACTATTATTAATAGATACACTTAAGTCATCTATTCGTGCATTTGTACGTTCTTCAGATTCCTATATCTATTTAGATATATCCTCTGATATCCCTCCTTGATCGTTGAAAGCTTGGATCAGATTAAACACTGCATTTCCATCAAGAATGTCACCTTCTTTAAATATAGGAAAAGAAGGATGCCATCCAATTAATACATCGGAGTGTATTTTTC
>Ga0310696_10004771_pt1 | contig 16535 bp, 10 predicted proteins | sample AusTroGonzalo_MG_4_FD_203885 | JGI IMG/M metagenome (GOLD analysis project Ga0310696, IMG submission 203885) | Bovine rumen microbial communities from tropical cattle in Woodstock, Queensland, Australia - Gonzalo_02 (v2) (version 2) | ecosystem: Host-associated > Mammals > Digestive system >...
AGATGATCACGTCCTTGGGGAGCGTATCCGCGAGCGCGGCCGTCGTCTTCGTGCCATGATGCACATAGCCCTTCCAGCGCGGGTCGCCGCGTTCGAGAAGCATGTCATGCCAGATCATCGCGCGCGCACCGCGCTGCTTCACGAATTCGGCGAGTCCGGCGATGTGCCTGCATACGAGCTCGGCGTATGGCGTCTTGCGGCACTCCGGGCACGTCGGAGGCTGTGCCTCGTCGCAGCCGAGGTGGAAGAACGGCGGACGCCCGAAGTCGTCGTGCATCTCGGCGATCAGTTCGCGCAATACGCGTTGCGTCTCAGGATTAGAGATGCACCAGTTCCACCCGCCCGGCTCGAAAAGCGGCTCGTACTCTGGCGCAATGTCAAGAACTGAATGCTTGAGCGAACGGGTGCGCGAGGAGGTCCCGTGCCCGTACACGTTGACCTGCGGTATGAGCGTTATGCCGAGGTCACGTCCAATCGCCGCAAGGCGGCGCACCTCCGCCTTCGTCATCGTCGGATTCGGCCAGTGCCACCACGGATGCTTCTCGCTTGCGTACATGCCCCACGGCTCGATAATCGCGTAGTTGAATTTGAGGAGCGCCGCCAAACGGATGGCGCGTTCCATCTGCTGCGGACGTACCTCCGGGAACCAGCACAGATGGACGGCCCGGAACGCGAGATGCGGCGAGTCGGAGATGGAGAGCGCAGGCAGAAGGCGACCCTGCGTCTTCATCGTGCCGCGCTTCGCGATGGCGAGCTGCCTCAGCGAATACGCCGCCCACCTGACGCCCGCGAGGGTGCGGGCCGCAATCCTGACGCCCGACGCGTCGGCGACAACCGCATATGCCTCTTCCTTCACGGCAGGACGGCCAGTCCCCAATCCGCCTCCTTCTGCCAAGGGGAGATTCGTCGCCCCCGCCACGACCTTCGGCGCGTCTTTCCCGTACCACTCCGCGAAATGGCGCGACAGCCATTCAACCGCCGCCTCATCCGGGCAGTCCACGGCCACGGTCGTTGATGCGTCGAACGCAACGGGGTTGTCCATGTCGCCCGTGAACTCCACCGGCATCGGCAGCGGCGCAAGTTCGATGGCATCGGGATTCACCTCGTTCCCAGCAAACGAGGCGAGCGGGATCAAAAAGCATAGCATTAAGTTTTTCATAGTCACTCCGGCGAGCAGTTGACGCCAATCTTCCTAAGCCGCTCCACATGTGCGCCGAGGCGCGGCAGGAATTCCCCGAGGTCGCGCACCTTCGGAGCAGTCCATAGCACCTCTGACAGGGCCGCCGCGCGAGTCCAGCACTTCCAGTCGAGGTCGTCCTCCGAGTTCGTGTACTCGGTCCAGTTGCAGCCCTCGCCGCCCATGACGTACTTGTGGAACTCCGGCGGAATGCCCGCAAGCGGATCGTACTCGTAAACTTTCGACGCCGGTATGCGCCGGTTGGAGTAGTACGGATACTTTGCCGGGTCGTCCGGCTCGGCCGAGGCGTAGCAGAAATACGTCCACTTGTACGCGCACATCACGACCTCGTGACCCTTCTTGGCCGCCACCACGCCGCAGTCGGGACTGCGCCAGCTCATCACGGCAAGCCCTGACGGTATCTCGCCCTCCGGGTTCTCGCCCCACCATATCGGGCGCTTCCCCTTCTTCGCGACGTAGTTGGCGAAATGCCCGTTCATCCACGCCTGCAGCTCCTCGGGCGTCTTCGCACCGACTGCCTCCATTCGCGCCCTGCACTTCGGGCAGGCCTCCCAGTTGGCCATCTTCACCTCGTCGCCGCCAATGTGCAAGACTGGATCGGGGAAGAGTTCGCATACCTCGTCCAAAACCTCCTCGAGGAAGCGGATGGCCTTGTCGCTTCCGGCGCAGTACACGTTGTCGACAGCGTTCGTCGGCTTTTGCGAAGGGTCGTCAGCGAAGCACAGCAAGTCGGGAAACGCCTGGAGCACGGCGCGGGAATGCCCTGGAATGTCGATTTCGGGGACGACCCGTATATGGCGCTCTGCGGCGAACGCGATGATCTCCTTTATCTGAGCCTTCGTGTAGAAGAATGGGCCATACTCGCCGGGTGCGCCTTCGGGGACGGAATCGAGAATGTACTTGTGAGCCTTGGAGTACGGACGCCTCGACGCAACCGTCGTCAGCTCTGGATATCGGTTGATCTGAATGCGCCATCCCTGGTTGTCGGTAAGGTGCCAGTGGAACACGTTCAGCTTGTGCCGCGCCATGAGGTCGAGAAAGCGCTTTACAGAGTCCATGCCGAAGAAATGGCGGCTCTCGTCGAGCAGCAGCCCGCGCCACCTGAACGCCGGGTAGTCTTCGATCTCGACGCATGGGCACGTGACTATGCCATTGCTCACCGACGACAGCTGGGAAAGCGTCTGGCGGGCGTAGAACGCACCTGCGGCATCTGCGCTCGCGACAGACACGCCGCCCGAGGAAACGACAAGCCGGTATCCTTCGGAAGGCAGCGACGCATCAACCGTCTCACGAATCGGTATCTCACCCGTCCACGTCGTCTTGGCGACGTGTTCGCCGCCTGTCAGCTTCATCTGGCGCGGTGCCGGCACAAGCGCCGACGCGCCCCACGCCGTCCATCCGGCAACCGCCGCGAGAATTGTTCCGCATATGATTCTCGTTTTCATGGCTCTCCTTCCATCAATGCTGGGTTAAGCAAAAATGGTATCACACCGACATATTCAATCCCAGACTCGTCTCGTGTCAGCCGCTTCATCCCGCCAACCACCACGATCTTCCTGAAGAAATCGCCGCTCTTCCTCAGCGACAAGGTCTCCTGATTCCGCTTCTCTGCGGACTCAACGGAAAACGCACTCTGTATGTACAGCTTCTTCGAGCCCAAATTGACGACAAAGTCGATTTCGTGCTGTCGTATGGACTGCCTTCCCCCTGTTCTGGACGCAATCGGCACAACCCCCACGTCAACATTATAGCCCCTGATCGACAGCTCATTGTATATCACGTTCTCCATCAAGTGGTCTTCTTCAACCTGGCGGAAATTCAACCTGGCATTCCGCAGTCCGACGTCTTCGGCAAAATACTTGTAGGGCGTGTCGAAATAGGACTTCCCCTTTACGTCGTACCTAAGGACCTTCGAGAAGAGAAATGCGTCGCAAAGATAGCCCAGATAGCCGTTGAGCACATGGTCGTTCGTCTTTACGTTCAACACCGACCGAAGCGTGTTGACAAGCTTATGCGGGTTGGTCAGACTTCCGACGCTCGACGAAACGGCGTCAACGACACGGTTCAGAACGTAGTCGTCCCTGATTCCGTGTCGTTCGCAGATGTCCTTGACGTAGACCCTCTCGAAAAGTCCCTTGAGATACCTTGACCGCTCGTCGTCGTCCTCTTCGAGAACCGCAAGCGGCATGCCTCCCCATGTAATGTACTCCTCAAACGCTGTCGGCGCATCCTTCCCGGTCGCCTCGACGTATTCGGCGAACGAAAGAGGATGAAGTCGGATCTCAAAACCCCTGTCGCGGAAATTCGTGGCGACGTCCCTTGACAGCATCTGTGAATTAGAGCCTGTGACGTAGATGTCAACGCCGGGAAGCTTAATCAGCCCGTTCAGCACATCGTAAAACGATATTGTCGCCTTGGATCCAGGGACTGACGACGGAACCTCCTCGCACATCTGTATTTCGTCTATCAGGACATATGTCCTGCCGCGCCGCCGTCCGACACGCTTCCTTATGTACGCCGACAGTTCCCGAGGATCCCGAAGACTCTCAAAAGAATCATCGTCGAGAGCGACTTCGATGATATGCTCCGCCTTGACACCCTCGGAAAGCAGCTGTCGCTTAAACAGGTTGAACAGCAGATAGCTCTTGCCGCAGCGACGAAGCCCCGTAACGACTTTCACAAGTCCGTTGTGCCTGTGCTTGACAAGTTTGTCGAGATACGACTGACGCTTGATTTCCATAGATATCCTTTGCGATTCAAAAAGAATTAACTTGTTAACCTTTTTTGAACTGCGGGAAGTATATCATAATTGCACTGGAAATGGAAGCACCGGCGCGCCCCACGCCGTCCATCCGGCAACCGCCACTGCTAATGGAAAGACAAGCCTAGTCACTTTTTTACTTCATCCTAATCACATTCAGCCCGAATAGGACATCTTCATGTCGAAGGACTGGATGTTCGGCGTGACGAGGCGATTCTGCCGCCCGTTCGTCGCCGGCAAACCCGCCATCACTGGCGTAATGCCAAGGTAGAATTGGCTGCGCTGCCCCTCGACTTTAAGATGCCCATTCCTGTTTATGGTGATGATGGCACTTATCGGATCGTCCCACGCAATCAAGTGCCGCGCATGCTTCCAGCGCTTCACGTCCTCTTCGGGATAGGCAGTGTGCGTCTTGACCATCCAGTCGTAGCTCGCAGAGTTGAGATCGAGATATACGATGTTCTCCAAGATGCGCACGTGGTCGCAGTGGTGGTGGCCATTGATCACGAGGCGGACGCGCCCCGGATGCCTTGCATTCGCCTCGTCGAATATCTTGCGCACTGCCGCGCGGTCGGGAGAGCCGTCCTCGCGCTCGTAGCTGGCGTGGCTCGTCACGATGCACGGATACGGTGAACTCTCGATGGTCGCCTTGAGCCATTCCAGCTGCTCCGGCGGAACGCGGGTTATGAGACTCCCGCTCTTTCGCCCGACGGCATAGTAGTTGCTGTTTGAGTAATGGACCCACTTGCCGTCCATCAGGCAGTTGTTGGTGTCCGTAACGATAAAGCGAAACCCGCCACGGTCGAAGTGGTAGTAGCCGCGCGAGAGACGATACGCATCAAGCGTCTCCTCGTGGCTGTTGCCGTCGTCGTCGTGGTTGCCGACCGTGTGGTAGGTCTTGATGCGGAAGTCGTTGTAGAAATCCACGTAGTCCTTGCACTTGGCCGGCGTGTGAGTGAAGTCGCCCATGTGGATTATGAAGTCCGCCTTCGCCTTCTCGGCCCGGCCAAGGATGCGCTCCAGCCATTCGCGCGTATCGTGCGGGAACCTACCCGGATAGTAGTGGATGTCGGCAAACGCACAGAACTTCACCTCGCCGTCGTCACGAGTGCCCCCCGCGCCCTGCGCGGCTCCACCGCCCGCGCCAGTGGCGCTGCTGAGCATGCCGGTCGCCGCCGAAAGCGCGGAGAGCTTGACGAAGTCGCGTCTGTCCATTCTATCCTTCATGCTTCATTCCTTGCTTGCGTCCAGCGACTTGCAGCTTATCTATTTTACATGAAAGTGATTACCATGCCCAGCGGCATGTTTTTAACAGTCACAGGTGCAGGCTCGCCCTCGACATCGCAGCCGAATACCGAATATACGGGCGTTACGGTATAAGTGTCGGTCGCACCGCCTTTCGCCCATTCTACGACAAGATTGCCGTCCGACCCGCCGCTGATGGCAACGCCGTTCTTTGTCCATTTGTAGGACTGTGCGCCAACTGCGGCTGCCGAGATAGTCTTCGACCCTTCAAACTTTGTGATCCGCACGTTGTCCAGAACATCGACCCATTCCTCGTGGCCGTCGTATCCGCGTCCGGAAACCGTAAGCCCCTCCGCCGTGAACAGCTCCCCGCCGACGGTGTCGTAAAGTCCGGGAACGCCGTTCGCCACGTACGGAACGAAGTCGCGAACCATTTCGCCGTTGTCGTAGATGGTGAAGCGGTAGAGCCGGATCTTCGCAAAGTTGTTTGATCCGTCATAATCCGATCCTATTTTCAGAGTGCTCGTGCAGTTTGGTTTGGTCCAACCTGCAAGAGTGGAATCACCGTTGTACACTCCCCCGGACGCATTCGGCGAAAAACGCACCTGGTTGTTCGGAGCGTCAACCATAAACAGCCTACGCTGATGGTCGCATAGGATACTATCGACATCGGCAGTTACCCACGTCTTGCTGAAAACATATCTATATTTGGCATTATTACCTCCAGTGTCGCTGGTATAAAGGCGACAGTAACCGCCTGCATCCTTAGCTTCAAACACAAACTGCTGTATCTTGTTGTTCGCATTGGCGAACGAGAAGTCCACGACGAGTTTCGTTCCCTGATTGGGCCTGTAGCCGGTGTCTATCGACTGCGCCCCCGTGAAGAGCGCGAATGCATCGCGGTCACGGTCTGAAGAGACCGCAACATTGCCGCCTGCCTTCGGGAAACTGACCATTCCGGCATCGCCTCTAGACCACGACACTTTCACAAATGTATCGCCATACTTGAGACCTGGTGCGCCGTTCTGCACAAACGGGACATACTCTCGCACAAGGGAACCGCTCTCGTATATCTTCAAACCATAGATGCGGACAGGTGCAAAGCTACCTCCGGCTGCAGTAGAACCGATTTTCAGCGTCCGAGTTGCATTTGCCGTAACCCACGGTGCGCTGCCCTTCACGGAAAAGTTCGTCCATCCCGCCGTCAGGATTGTCGCGGAGCTGTTTGCCGCGTCGAGAATGGCGGTACGACGGACATGAAATGCATTGGTCTGCACCGGAATACCCGTATTCATCCACGAGTTTGTGCCTATGCCAATTACGACGCTGTCTATATTTTGAAAAAGCCTGAAATGATTGGTAGGGCTGGCAGTATCGCCGGTGTCGGCGCCAAGCATATACCAGGTTGAAGTATTGGTCCTGTTCGCAGCCAATGCATAGTCAAATTCAATACGCGTGTTTGCACCTGGCAGGTAACCTGTATCGATGAAATGACCGCACGTCGGGTCGTCGGTCGTTTCGACAAATCCGTCGTCGGCGATTCGTTCGACGGCACCACCTGCCGAGAGCCCTTCAAGGTTGCATTCGCCCGTATGGAATACGCCGCTTACGGTGTCGCGGAAGCCCGGAACGTCTCCCTTGACGCACGGCACGAAATTTGCCACGATCATACCACTGCGATAGAACCGCGCGCCGTAGATGCGGGCCTTTGAGCAGTACGAGGGAGCATTTGTCGAAACGTTGGTGTTGGCGCTAGTACGCCCAAAAAGGCTGAGCGGAAACGTGTTCCGACCGTCAACAGGCCTGGTTCCATCTGTCGCGACCATTTTGTTCGTAGCACTTCCTGTAACAAAGGAAACCATGCCATCGGGAACATCCACGACAAATGTATGTCGACGCGTGTCACGATCGGCCGAGGGCAATATGGTTCTCCCAGTTGGCCATCCCTTGCCAACGCAAAAAGACATGGCCGACCCACTGTCCTGAAAGTAAAACTCTGCTGTCTGGAAAGATGCCCCCATATAACCGCCTAAAATGCGTGCCTTGGGCTGGGTAATATCGGCAAGCGCGTAGTCGACCTCCACTCGCATATCCGTGTCAAGCAGAACGCCAGTGCTGATCGCAGTCGTCCCGTTGCTCTCTATGTAGCCGTCGTCGTCAAGCGTGTCATAGTCGCCGCCAATCGTCAGCGGCGTCTTGCTTCCAAGGAGATGCTCGCGTATAAACGAACCGCCAACAGAATCGATAAAGCCCACTTCACCGCCCTTCACGACCGGCTTCCAGCTATGGACGAGGTCGTAGTCGCCCCCGCCGTTCTTCTCATAGACCTTGAACGAGTAGATGCGGCATGAACCATTAAGCTTTACTGTCGCAGCCGTATTCGTCGTACTGGTTGCAAAAAGCACGATAGGATACTCGGCATTGCCGTTGTCGGCAATACGGTCCGCCGTTGTCTTGGTGTGGGTCGGCGTGTCGCTTCCCGGAGCATAGAGCTTGACGGTCTTCTCCGGCAGATCGTAGACTACGACATGCCGACTCGTGTCGCCGGCGATAAATGATCCACACCAACCGCCCAGCTCAGGCTCAAGGTTGGAACCGGCGTTAAGCCAGAGTGCACACCGCGTACCGGAACCTCCGTCCGCGCCGAATATATATCGCTGTGCAACGACAGAGTCAACCTGAAAGTCTATTTCCAGCCTCGTATTTGACTTGAGACGGTAGCCCGTGTTGACGGCCTGTCCGCCTGACGACGCGACGTACGCATCATCCGCGAATGCAGAGCATGTTACTGCCGCCACAGCAATCATCAGTAGTCGTTTCATTGTTTTGTTTTCCTTTCTGTTGACATGACAAAACTAACTAGCCGTGCAGATCATGTAGAAAGAACTCTACACGCTCTGCACGTTCTACACGGCCGATTCTGCCGCGTATTACGCCTTGTTCTACAATGAGGGGGGGGGGGGGGGTGCTACGCCGTATGCAAACGCCCCAGACGCGCTTACACGCGTCAATCTGGCGATGCTATGGACGGTCGCGGTCATGGAATGACTTCTGCGCTCACGAGATGTCGAAACGATTTCTCACATGACAGAACGGACATGCCTTGCCGTTCGCTTTCACCATGTATAAGCCTATCGACAAAGCCTGGATTCATGTGTTCAAGGCCGTCAAGCGCCAAAACGGATTTTGCCTCAGGCGCAAACATAAAACCCGACTGTTCCGACATGGTCTTCAACGACTGGAGAACTGTCCGCTTGTCAACGCCATAATGATGCTGCATTGCATAATACGCCTCTGACGCAACGAGATTCGAGACGTACACATCATCGCCATCTGCGATACGGGCAGCGACATCGGCAATCACGTCAGAGGCCAACGGTTGAGGGCGGTTGGCGAGAATGCGCACAAGCACGGACGTGTCCAGCGCATACGTCATGCCTCTGACACCCTTTCAGCTGACGCAATGGATTCGCGGATGGACACCATGTCATGTGGGCCAAAAAGGTTTCTGGTAATGGCTCCCTCGCACAGCCCTGCCCATGCAGGCCGCGACCGTTCAGACCGCTCGCGCTTCGCTATGGTTTTCAGGTAGGCAAGCACAAGCGCCTCAAGCGTCATGCCGCTATGTTCGGCATAACTCCTTGCGCCATCGATTACCGCTGGCTCTGCTGTCAAGGTGAGGGACATGGTGCTTTATCTCCGTTAGATGACGCGAATTATATCATATTTTCATGTTCGTGTGTTGACCAATCCGCCATGAAAACATCATCATTCCGCCAAGAAAAACCTTCTCTCAGAAATACTCGTTCACCGCGAATTCAGACTGCTCGACAAACATCCTCTTGAACGCAGAAAGGTTGTTCTGCTCGTAGAAAAGCAGAAGCGCCGCCCGGTAGTCTGCGGCATCCACCGTACGAAACGACAGCGGACAGCATCCATGCGCAATCAAAAGCGCATTCGCCATCAACCGGCTCGTACGCTTGTTGCCGTCGACAAACGGCTGGATATAGGCTATCAGCAGCAACGTCAGCAGCGCCTTTTCGTATGGGAAGGTCTTTCCATTCACGAGCCGACACATGTCCTCCACCGCTTCGCGAATCTGGGATTCCACGTCCAGTGGACGGTAGTTCGTGCCGGAAAAGACGGGTGATAATGCAGAAATTCAAGAATGTCATCCATCAATTCCATATAGTCTAACCCTCATTTGCGGCTCAAAACATCCATATTATACCACATTTGCGGCTCATCGTGAGCCGCAAATGCACCTTTTGGCCAAAATTCTGAGCCGCAAGTCGGCGCACGTCACCTGGAGCGGCGCGGGCGCTCCTTGTTGTTGGCAAAACGCCGCCTGTACATCTTCGAGGCCACGTCGCGCGCCGCCTGGACGAGTTCAGGATACGGCACGTCTGCGACGTTGAGGAAGCCTATCTGGTAGTTCTCCCCGTCGTCGCGTCCCGTCAGCGCCTGATCCTGCCATTGGAACCAGTGCGTCCCCACGAATCGCGGATGGTCCACGCAGGCGTTTACGAAGTCGCGGTATCGCTGTGCGCGGTCGTTTTGGTCGCTCGACCCCACAAGACCGGAGTGGAACATGCCTCGGTCCAGCGCCCCGAAATGGAACTCGCCGATGATCTGGGGCTTGTCTTCCGCGTCCGGCGGAAGACAGTCCATCGGGCGGCTCTTGTAGATGTTCACGCTCACGACGTCGCAGTGGCGTGCGGCGGCGCGGTAGACGGCGTCCGAGCCCCACGCCCACGCTATGCGGCATCCAAGGTAGAGGTGGTTTGGCAATTCCTCGCGCAGCACGCGGCGAACGGTGCTGAAGTACTGCTCGGCCACATCCTTCATGCGCTCGTCCTTGGTCCAGGAAAGCTCGTTGTCCACGAACACGCCGATGCACCATGGATCGTCGCGCATGGTCTTCGCGGCGTTGCGGGCGCGTTTGCGCAGCTTCTCCTCGAATTCCGGACTGAACGGGTCGGGCAGCGCGCCCCACCAGCCCTTGGAGTCCTTTAGGCGCGGCGTGCCGCGCGTGCCAAGGCATACCGTGTAAGGCGTGCGGCCAAGGGAGTATATTTCGGGCCAGCTCCAGTTCGCGATGGTGTTTATTCCCCACGCGCGAAGGCGGCGGTGGGTGCGGTCTATGTACTTGGACTGCCACTTCTCGCCGTACTTGCGGCGCAGGTTAGCGTTTGCAAAACTGAATATGTCGTATGGCACGTGTTTCGGGTCCTTGTAGAAGCCATGCGCGGCCGGGCCTGCGCAGTGTCCCCATAACTTGCCGAACACGGAATCGTCCTTTTGCGGGATCCACTCGAAATAGTCTTCGCGGAAGCTGATGCCGGTGTAGCTGCCGTGGATACCCACGCAGTCGATGCCGTGCGAGAAGAAGAGCCGTCCGTCAGGATCGACTAGCCACCATTTGCCTTTGACCTTTGCCGTCCTGAAGAAGCCCGTTGCCTTGAGTTTCGGACCGCCCGCCCATCCGCCGAATCGGTCAGCCCCCGGGATTGGCGACGCGCCGTTCGCGGCAAGCCACGCGTCCTCGTCCTCCTTCGTTCGCCTTAGCTCCTCTTCGCTATGCACCTTCCCCGGCCAGTCGTCGTGGACGAACTGTCCGAAGCGGTCGACGAACGGAAGGAACGTCTTTGCCGGCAGGATCTTTGGCGGCGGAGCTCCGTCGCCGTCCGCAGACACCCGCAGCACGCGGAATCCGCCTGGCTGTCCAGTCTGTATGAAGTAGATGTGGAAGGAAGTCGTGTGGCGGATGTCGAACCCGCCGCCGCCGCCAGACCCGGAGGGACGACCATTCATGCCAACTAGATCAAGCGGTTCGTCCAGCGCCCATGGAAGCGCCTTTGCATGGGCTTTGATTTCGCCTGCCGCATGCGGCTTCAGCACTACGAACCCGCCGGGGCCCTGCCCCTGTATGTTGCGTCCCTTGACGCTCAGATGAACGGTGCAGGACTCGTCTGTGGTGTTGCTTACCGCCACGGTGAAACGCCTAAAGCGCGAGAGGTTGGCTTCGCCTTTGGTAAAGTCCATGCGCACGCCCGGCCATGGGGCCTTGACGCCGGTCGTCACCTCTACGGATCCGTCGGCGAGCATTTCCATGGAAGAGTCCGCCTGCGCACGCATCTCGGTGGCGGGACCGGGCCACAGCGTCACGGCGGCGGCGTTGCTCGCCGCAACAACAAGGGCTGCAATCAGGGATAAGGTGGTTTTCATTTTTCGTGTTTCCGCCGGAGCAGCCGGCTAGAGGTCGAATGTGACGAGGAAGGCGGCGGAGTTGGTGTCCGGCTTCCTGAGCGTGAGCGTGCCACCCTCCCAGAGCGCGTCGCAGGGCGTGGCGTCGTGCTGGTGGTCGAGAAGGACGGCAGACGCCTTTTTGGCGCCATCCAGACCCTTCACATCGACGGCAAGCACCAGTCCCTTGCCGCGGTAGTCGGAGACGAGAATCGCGGCCTTTCTGCCGTCGGCGGACTTGACGGCCAGCGTGGAGACGGTGTCCTTCCCTGTCGATGCGAACATCGAGGAATAGCCCTTCACGACTTCGCCGAAGAGCCGACATGCGTACCAGTTCTTGTTCGGCTGCCTGTAGCCGTCGAGATACCCCCAGTTGCCGGAGGGCCCGCAGCCGTAGTAGTACGCCTGGTCAAGCTTGGAGGTCTGGAACTTGATGAGGGACGTAAGCGTGAAGCAGGCGGAATCGATGTTGTTGTGGCCGGAAGGTCCGCTTTGCGCGCGCTTGACCGCCTCGGGCGTGGAGTTCTTGCCGTGAATGCCGTCCCACGAGAGGAGGTAGTGCCACTCGTTTAGGATCAGCTCGCACGAGGTGAAGCCGAACTCGTCGCACATCTTCCGCGCGTCGTCGGCAGTCTTGACCATCTCGTCGGGATCCGCGCCATAGTAGTGCCAGGAGATGAAGTCGGGAGCGACGCCCTCGTCCTTGCAGGCCTGGAGGAGCGCACGGAAGTACCACTCGTTCATCTTGCAAAGCGCGGGGCCGCCCACCTTCACTTCGGGAAACTCGGACTTGAGCCGCTTGAGGCACTTGACGAAGAGCTTGGCGAAGAGGTCGCGCATCCTCGCATAGTCCTTGCCGCCCTCGGCTTCCGGCAACCGCCACATGTTGCAGATGCCGTCCGGCTCGTTCCATATCTCCCAGTACTTGATGTTCCATTGGTGCCCGTTGGCCCAGCCCTTGTTGTAGTGGCGCACGATGCCGGCGAATATCTCGGCCGTCTTGTCGAAGTCATCCGGCACGCGCGTGTTGAAGTAGGCGTCGCCGGTGTGCTCGATGGACGTGCCGAGGCGGTAGAAGATGTCGAGGCCGACGTTGCGCGCGAGGCCGAGCAGGTGGTCGGTCGGCTCGAAGACGTAGTTCGCCGGATCGTTCGCGTCGAGGCGGAAGAGCGGGAAGACGTACTGGTAGTCGACGACGCGCTGCCCTTTGTTGACGAGCGCCCAGTCGTGGGTGCGCGCGTAGGTCATGTTGAGCGCTGCGATGAGCGCGTCGTCGTTCTGGATCGAGCGCGGGTGCGAGCGCGGCGCCCAGCCGGAAGAATGCAATGCCTTGCGGAGCGTGCCTGTCTCCCGCGTAAAGTCCGCCGAAACCTCCGCGCCCCGAACGCAAAGGAGCGCGGAAGCGACGCAAATGGAAATTTGCAGTTTCAAGTCGTTTTTCATTGCAGACCTACCAGACAATGAGCATTACGCCCGAGGGAACAACCTCGGCGCGGATGTTGTCGTAGAACGCGCCCGTTGGATCGTCGTCGTTCCAGGGCTCGAAACCCGGTACGCCGTATCCGCCCAGGGCGAAAGACGACAACCCTTTCGCCGGCCCGCCGTTGCCGTAGGCTAGATTGTCGAACGACTCCACGAGCGTCCCGTCCGGCGTCGACGTCTCGGGGTGGCTCGTGCCCATGTCGTAGAGCCTGACCGAGTAGGTCGGCGAGCCAACCTTCGCCACCACGCGGAAGCGGTACCAGTGCGAGGGGTCGACCTGCGCACCCCTTATGACAACGCCGTTCGTGGCGACCATCGACACCGTATCCATGAACATGCCGTAGTCCCTGATCTCAGCGTCCTTGCTCGCAAAGCCGAACTGCGCACTGCAATGGCTTTCGAACGGGTCCGCCGAGCTGAGGTTCCCCTGGTAGAATGAGTCGTCGCCCAGCAACACGCAGACACGCCGCATCGAATCGCGCCCCCACTTGCTCGGCGGCCGCATGTCGATGCTGAACAACATGGTCCTGCCGTACTTTACGGTCGTGCCAAGGGAATGGAACAGGCAGGCGTGGTCGTCTGCGCCGACAATCGAAAGCGCAGGATTCGCCAGCGGCCTCACGAAGGCCGCGGCAAGGCCGTTGTCGCGCCGCGTCCAGCTGTCCACGCCGGGGCGGTCGATATTGGGCGCAAGGTTACGGCGCGCGTCCTCGAACTGACGCCGCCGGCTGGTGAAGTCGTTGTAGTAGATCTGTAACTCGTCGTCCGTGCCGCAGTTCTTCCAGACCCCGATGTTGTCGAAGAGAATCGACTGGGCCGTGTTGTCACCTGCACCGTAGGCAAGAAGCGCGAACGAGCCGATGGCGGGAACCTCCATCGAGAACGCTGCGTTCGTCACGGCGTACACGGCTCCGTCGATTACGCCGTTGGTGGTCAAGTGGTAGAGTTCGAAGTTGTACGTGCTCGCATCCATGTCGGCCGTCTGAATGATGCGATACCAGTTCTGGGACACGCAGTTGATGTCCGTTTGCGTTTGCGTACTACCATCGTTGTAGAACGGGTAGAACTTGCATTCATCTGTCTCAGCAGTACTTGCCCGCACACCCACGTTGCCAACCTTTCCGACAGATGAAAAGTTAGACTTCATCGTCGAGGCGAACGCTGTCGTGGCAAGCGTTGCCGCCGCGCTGCGAGAAACACTCCAGTGCCATTTGTCGGGCAGTCGCATGTCAACGGAAAGGCGCACTTTGCCGGTTGAAATCTCCTCGCCAAGCGGCTGGGATACGCAGACGAACGAATCTTTTCTCGTCATCCGCAGGATGCGCCCGAAGGCGGCAAGGTCGGAGGTGCTAGACTCAATGAGCGTCGCATTCCCGATGCTGTCGTCGTTGATGCGTCGCCAGTTGTCCACCCCCTGCGGCTGAGGTTGCTTGTTCCTAAGACTTGTGTCGCAATCGGGGACGACCTTCTGCCCAGCATAATAGCCCAAGTAGTCGTCCGAAACGATGCTCGAGTCCGTCGCGGGCGGATATGCGGCGGAAGTCGTCCCCGCAGGGCAAAGCGTACGGTAGCGGCGTGTCGTGAAGTCGTTCTCGTAGCACAACTGGAAGTCCGACGCGCCAGGCGCCTTCCATGCGATGGACAGGTTGTCGAAACAGGCGGAGTTGGTGACGGCGGTCGACTCCGCAAACGTCCGGTAGGTTAAAAGTCCGATTCCGGAAATTGCCCCGCGCTCGGCGGTGAGCGGACGGCGGAATTGCTTGTTCGAAACCGACGCCACAAGCGTCCCCTGCGTCTCCGGCGTGGGATTTTCAAGCCCCAACTTGTAGACCGAGCACGAAACGAGCTTCGTGTCAAGGTCGACGTCCATCACGAATCGATGCCAGTGCCGCCCCACATGGGTTCCGTCGAGATGGTTGCCGTCTGGCGAGCCACTATCGGTGCCGTCACCGGAAAGCAGGAATGGAGTAGTTTTAGAATCGGAATTACGACACTGCATGCCGAACGCCGCCGGTGTCTCGTACGATCCGCCCCAGTCGAGCGAATTCATCTGCGACTTGTATAGCGGCATCACACGCGCATGCGAATCATTCGATGGCCATACCGCCGGAGCGCGCATGTCGGCCGAAATGCGCAAAACGCCGTTGGTGAATTCATTGCCGATTGGGTGTGTGGCCATGTTCGACCGTGCCGTGACCGTACCATGAACCTTGTAAAACTGGTTCTTGCTGTCGCCTTCAGGGACCTGCTCGACGCTGTTCGTGGCAACCCACGACGCAGCCCTCACGTAGTTGGCGTTGTTAGTCTGGAGGTTCGCAAGCGCCCAGCCATCCTGTATCTTATCCGGATCCACGTACGGGATGTTGTCACTCTCCCAAATCTTGTCGTAGCTGCTGGCAAGCTGCCCCACATGATAGGACATCTCGTACCAGTTGGCCGTCGATATCGCGCCCTCGCTCGTGCGCGTGGAGAAGTCATTCTCGTAGATGACTCGCCCCTTTGCCGTCAATGCCCCTATGAGCATCGCCGCCACAGCAATTGTTATCAGTTTTTTCATTGTCGTTTTCCTTTCGTGGTGGGTAAAAGTAGTTAGCCGTGCAGATCGTGTAGAAGAAACTCCACACGTTCTGCACGTTCTACGCGGCCGATTCTGCCGCGTATTACGCCATCTTTACAATAATGGGGGGGGGGGGGGCGCCGTATGCAAAAGCCACAGACGCGCTTCCGCGCGCCAATCTAACGACGTTATGCATGCCCTTACTAGTCATCTTTTCTATTCCAACGTCGCGAATTATATCAAATTTTCGTGTTCGTGTGTTGACCAATCCGCCAAGAAAACATCATCATTCCGCCAACGATGGCAAGTCAGCGAATTCCGAAGACTCCTTCTGCGAAATCCATGAGCCAGGTCCAGTCGTGGGCCGAGATGCCGTGGCTTCCCGCCCTGCGAACGTAGCCGAGGTGGCGGCCGATTGCTGACGTGTCGTAGTCGGCAGGCCATGCGACGTCCGGCATCCCCCCCTTGCCGAGGAAAGTCCATACGGGGCTCGCAGCCTTAACGGAAAGATATTCGCCCTCCGTGTCGAACCAGCGCGAGTCGAAGCCCTGAACGAGCAGCGCGCGCGGGGCGATGCAGGCTATGAAGAGATGCTGGTCGAACGGCATGTCCCTCCAGGGCGCCTCGGCGTACTTCGCGTACGCGCGGCAGTACCAGTGCGTGAAGTAGCGGTTTTCGGTCGAAATGTTCTCGCCGTAGTCGCGCTTAGCGAGCGGCACTCCGCCGCCGCCCGTCTGGTTGGGAACGCATACGGCGAACCTCTCGTCCCTCGCCGCCGCGATCATCGCGGCCTTGCCGAGACGCGAACAGCCCGTCACCACAGCCCGCTTCGCGTCAAGCTCGGGAACGCGCTCCGCGAGATCGAGCCCGCGCGAAAGCGCCCATGCCCATGCGCCGAGCGCCGTGATGTCGTCGGTACGCGAGGGGTCGCGCGGTCCCCAGAGCTCGAAGACGCCCGTATAGGCGAACGGATTCTGCATGAACTGCGTCTCGCGTTCGTCCTTGTCCGGGTCGGGCGACACCTCGCAGTAGCACGCGCTCATCAC
>Ga0310696_10004772_pt1 | contig 16534 bp, 12 predicted proteins | sample AusTroGonzalo_MG_4_FD_203885 | JGI IMG/M metagenome (GOLD analysis project Ga0310696, IMG submission 203885) | Bovine rumen microbial communities from tropical cattle in Woodstock, Queensland, Australia - Gonzalo_02 (v2) (version 2) | ecosystem: Host-associated > Mammals > Digestive system >...
AGCGATGACACCTCCAGCTGATAGTAATGCAGATAACGCACCTTCTAATAGTCAACCATCGGACAAAGTGGAAGGCAAAATCAGTGTGAATGAAAGAGCTGTTAAAGGTGTCTCTGAAGATGATGAAGCTCAAGAGGTTGTCAAGAAAGTAAAGGTCACTTCCGACTACTTCAACACGCTCACAGAGAATGACCCAGAGCCGAACCTTATCAAGGCAATCATTGATGAGAATGTCAAGGCTGTAGATGGTTCCCGTGTCCGCTTACGTCTGCTTGATGACATTGAAATCAATGAGATTGTTGTGCCAAAGGGAACTTACATCTACGCCCTTATGAGTGGCTTCGGCAGTCAGCGTGTCAAGGGAAACGTGAAGAGCATCCTTATCAATGACAACATCATCAAGGTCAATCTTTCACTCTATGATACGGACGGACTGGAAGGTCTCTACGTTCCAAGCAGCAATTTCCGTGAGACTACAAAGGAGGTGGCCAGTGGAGCAATGAACAACTCTTCAGCTCTAACGTCAAGTTCAACCACAGCAGGAAACTCCCTCATTCAATGGGGCAACCAAGCAATAACAAATGCCGTGCAGAAGACGAGCAATGCCATAAGCAAGTCTATCAAGAAGAACTCAGCCAAGCTGAAATATGGCACTTTTGTCTATCTGGTCAACAGTCGTGCCAATGAGAGCAAAGAAAAATGAATTTTGCTTTGCCGAATGCAGCCGACTGTCGGCAAAGCCAACGGCAAAGAGAAGAAAAACGATTAAAACAATTTTCAAATAAAATGCACATGAAGACTTTCAAAAAAATCGGCACATCACTTATCTGTGCTTTGTTTGCAATGCCTCTGATGGCACAGCAGACGTATGAAGAAATGGAACAACTCACTGTTAACGAACAGGTGACTACCGTCATCACGGCTTCTGAGCCAATCCGTTTCGTTGACATCAGTACCGACATGGTGGTTGGTGACCAGCCCATCAACAACACTATTCGATTGAAGCCAAAGGAGGGAGCACATGCCGATGGTGAGGTACTTGCCATTGTCACTATTGTCACTGAGAGATACCGAACCCAATATGCGCTTCTCTATACAACCAGACTTCAGGAAGCTGTTACTGATAAGCAAATCCAGCCCGAAGAGAGAATTGCGTATAACAATCCATCCGTATCAATGAGTACTGAGGATATGGCAAAGTATGCCCGTTCAATCTGGAACTCGACTGCCCGAATCCGCAATGTCAGTACCAAGCAGCATAGAATGATGATACGTCTTAACAATATCTATTCCGTTGGAGAATACTTCTTCTTGGACTTCTCTGTGGAGAACAAGACGAATATTCGCTTTGATATTGATGAAATGCGCTTCAAACTGGCAGACAAAAAGCAGTCGAAGGCTACTAACTCGCAGATTATCGAGCTTAATCCAGCCTTTGTCCTCGACCAAAGCAAGACGTTCAAGTATGGCTATCGTAACGTCGTTGTTCTGAAGAAGATGACCTTCCCCAACGACAAAGTGCTGTCTATCGAAATTTCAGAGAAGCAGATTAGTGGTCGTACTATCATGCTCAACATCGACTATGAGGATGTGTTGTATGCTGATTCGTTTAATGCCATTTTATTGAAGGAGGACTAAGTTATGAAGAAGTTATTTGCAATCCTTGCCATCGTAAGTTCATTTTCCCTTTCTTCCTATGCTCAGTCACATAGCGACAGGATTACTTTCGGTATCGGACTTCTCTATGAGCGTGGTCTTGATGCCACACTTGCATGGGAACATGAAACCAAGTACCATAACGCTTGGGAATACTTCGTGAATGGCTATCTCAAATGGGATGAGTGTGAAAGCTGCGGTCATGTCTGCCCAGAATCATTCTGGAAGAACTATCGTACATGGGGTGTTGGCGTTGCCTACAAACCCTGCGTTTGGCGCGGTCGTAACAACTATGGGAATCTGCGCATCGGAGCCAGTGCTGGCAGTAATACCGACAAGTTCCTTGGCGGCATCCATGTGGGCTATGAACACAACTATGCCTTACGTCGTGGATGGGTGCTCTATTGGCAAGCAAAATGCGACTTGATGCTGCCTGATCGTAAAGACCTGTTTCGCACAGGCGTAACACTCGGCTTTAAGATTCCCACTCGATAAGAATTACTTAAACAGAACATACAATGAAGATTTTATATTCATTATGTGCTGCCTTTATGATGGTGGCCATGACAAGTTGCGATGAACACCGTGAGTTTCCTGACACAGCTATGAAGACCTGCGACATCCTATGTACGGATGGCAAGGTGGTTCGTTACGAAGACATGGAAAGCCAAGGCAAGAAACCTATTGCAGTGGTATTCCATATCAATCAAAGCGGTGATATGCAAGGAACAGGCTATGCTGTCTATCTTTGGGATATTAACTCAACAGCCTATACCGACAGTACAGGCGTGAAGATGAATACCTCTGCAAGCGTTACGGCTTATGACGGCAATACGAATACACATTCCATGTACTCGTCAGGGGTATCTCCTGCAGCTATGGCTGTCTTCGATATGTGGCAATACGGACAGAGTGCCTATATTCCCTCTGTTGCAGAAATACGTCTGCTATATGCTGCAAAGAACACTGTCAATCACTACATTCAGAAATGTGGCGGCGATATCATTCCGGACGATCCAGATGAGTGTTGGTATTGGACTTCGACCGAAGTTAAGGACATGGAATCTGACAAGGCATGGCTGTTCTCCCTTGCATCAGGAGCACTTCAAGAGACTCCCAAGGAGCAAGCGCATAAGGTGCGCCCGATTATCACGCTATACAATTAGTCACTAACGATTCAAGCAAGAAATGGAAGAAACCAAAGAGCTTCAAACTGCCTATAAGATATTTCGTGCGGTCATTTACGTCTCGCTCCTGATGGAGTTTTTTGAGTACGCCATTGACCCGGAATTGCTTGATTATTGGGGTGGCATCGTATGTGATGTTCATGACAGAATCAAACGGTGGTTCATCTACCTTGACGGCAATCTTATATGGAGTAAGATAGCAACCTTTGTGATTATCTGCATCACCTGCATAGGAACACGAAACAAGAAGCACTTGGAGTTCGATGCCAGACGGCAGGTACTCTACCCACTCGTCAGCGGTGTGGGCATTACCATCCTGTCTGTCTGGTTGTTCGGGTATCACATGGATATTCGTTTCTATACGATACCATTGAACATCTGGCTTTACATGGCAGCAACCATCCTTGGAACCATCTTGATACATGTTGCTCTTGACAACATATCGAAGTTCCTGAAGGAAGGGCTACTGAAAGACCGTTTCAACTTCGAGAACGAATCATTCGAGCAATGCCAGGAACTGATAGAGAATAAGTACAGCGTGAATATTCCAATGCGCTATTACTATAAGTCAAAGTTCCGCAAAGGCTGGGTCAACATCGTGAATCCCTTCCGTGGCACTTGGGTTGTCGGTACCCCTGGTTCTGGTAAGACCTTCAGCATTATCGAGCCGTTCATCCGTCAGCACAGTGCCAAAGGATTCGCTATGGTGGTATATGACTACAAGTTCCCGACACTTGCCCAAAAGCTCTATTACCATTATCGCAAGAACCTTGCAGCCAACAAAAAGGCTGGCAGAGACTTCAAGTTCAACATCATCAACTTCGTGGATGTAGAGTATTCACGCCGTGTGAACCCTATTCAGCAGAAGTACATTGGCAACCTTGCAGCAGCCAGTGAAACGGCTGAGACATTGCTCGAATCTCTACAGAAGGGAAAGAAGGAAGGTGGTGGCGGTAGTGACCAGTTCTTCCAGACATCAGCCGTCAACTTCTTGGCTGCATGTATCTATTTCTTCGTGTCTTACAAGAAAGTGCCATACGATAAGGATGGTAATCCCTTGATTGCAGAGATGACAGAAGAGCCAAAGACCCATCGACCCAAGCCTACAGGCCGAGTATTCGATCATTCTGGCAAAGAGGTTGAACCTGCCTATTGGCTTGGGAAGTACAGCGACATGCCTCATATCCTGTCATTCCTCAATCAGGATTACCAGACCATCTTCGAGGTTTTAGAGACCGACCCTGAGGTGGCACCATTGCTTGGCCCGTTCCAGACGGCCATGAAGAATAAGGCTATGGAGCAATTGGAAGGTATGATTGGTACGCTGCGCGTCTATACTTCCCGTCTGGCCACCAAAGAATCTTATTGGATTTTCCATCGTGACGGTGATGACTTTGACCTGAAAGTGAGTGACCCAGCAAACCCAAGCTACCTTCTGATTGCCAACGATCCTGAAATGGAAAGCATCATTGGCGCGTTGAATGCCCTTATCCTGAACCGATTGGTCACCCGTGTCAATACAGGTCAAGGTAAAAACATCCCTGTCAGCATCATCGTCGATGAGCTGCCTACACTCTATTTCCATAAGATTGACCGTCTGATTGGCACGGCACGAAGCAATAAAGTGAGTGTTGCCCTCGGTTTTCAGGAACTTCCACAGCTCGAATCTGACTATGGCAAGGTCGGTATGCAGAAGGTCATTACAACTGTCGGCAATGTCGTGTCTGGCTCTGCCCGTGCCAAGGAAACCCTTGAATGGCTTTCCAATGACATCTTCGGCAAAGTCGTTCAATTGAAGAAAGGTGTGACGATTGACCGTGACAAGACATCCATCAATCTCAATGAGAATATGGACAGCCTTGTACCTGCATCCAAAATTTCCGATATGCCTACAGGTTGGATTGCAGGTCAGACAGCTCGTGACTTCATCAAGACAAAGACAGGGCGCAATGGTTCCATGAACATACAGGAATCAGCAGAGTTTCAGACCTCAAAATTCTATTGCAAAACCGACTTCGACATGAAGGAAATACAGGCAGAAGAGGCGGATTATGAGAACTTCAAACTTCCCAAATTCTATAAATTCCCGTCAAAGGATGCCAAGGAGCGCATCTTATATCAGAACTTCTGCCAGGTTAATCTTGACGTGAAGAATATGATTGACGAAATCAACAAATTCAAGACCAAATGATTTTCAAAACAGTATTAACAACCATATTCCTTACTCTTTGTCTGGGCATGGATGCCCAGGCGAATGACTCACCAAAGCAATCATCCATCTTTGAATTACAACCCTTTGAGCGTGCCGTCTGCTGCATCAAATACTATGAGGGAATCCATCGCAAGAAGGATTATCCCTATGTTGGCTATGGCCATAAGCTCAGAGCTGGTGAGCATTATTCATCCAATATGTCCCTAAGAGAGGCAGATGCTCTCCTTCGCAAAGACCTGACGGAACTATGTACCATGTTTCAGCATTACGGAAAAGACTCCCTCCTGCTCGCTGCACTGGCATACAATGTTGGGCCTTATAGGATTCTCGGTTACAGAAACAAGTACCCTAAAAGCACTTTGCTGAAGAAGATCGAGTCAGGGAACCGTGATTATAAGGGGGACTATGTACAGTTCTGTCATTGGAAAGGTAGAAAAATACCGTCTATTGAGAGAAGACGCTATGCTGAATTGATGCTGCTTTACGTTCAATGATGTTTATATAAACAAAGACTTAGTACAAATTTTCAGCCCCGTCTCGTCATCACGACGCGACGGGGCTTAGGTGCCTATAGGACTTTTGAACAAAAATTACTTTGTTTGTTTAACTGATCTTCTTTTATTTACTAACTGTTATAACTGTCTTATAACTTAAACGTCGCCCTGAGCAGGGCGGTGCGGCCGCAGAGGGTGTAGTCGTAGGTGTAGGTGTTGATGCCGTCGAAAAGGGTGTAGGCGTAGTGGCGCTGGTTCAGGAGGTTGTCGAGTTCGAGGCGGAGGACGAGGCGCTTCCATTTGTACTGGGCGGAGGCGTTGAAGAGGGACATGCGCTTGTATTGGTCGGCGGTGAGCTGGCGGCGCACGTGGTCGTAGTCCAAGGAGAGGTCGAGGGCGGCGATGGGGAAGATGTGGACAGCACCGCTGTGGGAGAGGGAGGTCAAAGCCTCACCCCCGGCCCCTCTCCCACTGGCGAGGGGAGTAGTTATTCCTTCTGCTGAGTTCCCGCCCTGAGCCTGACCGCTCCCGTCGCTCGCAGGGAGGGTCTTCGTCTGCGACCACCTGTAATTGATGTCGTACCGCAGTTCGAGCCAGGGGACGGGGGTGATGGTGGCGTTGCCGTGCAGGGCGTAGCTGTTCGTGCGGGTGTCGATGATGGTGGCCCCCTCCTGACCTCCCCCCATAGAGGAGGAAATTGCTTGTTCGCCGCTGCCGAAGCTGTAGCTGCCGTCGGCCCCGAGCTTGGCGAAGAGCGAGGGGATGTTCTTCGTGGCGGCGACGGAGAAGCTGGTGGAGCGGCTGCGGCTGTCTCGGAGCAGGGCGGTGCTGCTCACATCGATGCCGCTGACCGACTGCGACGTGAGCGTGTTCTGCTTGCCCTCGCTGTGGCTGGCGGCGAGGCTCAGCGTGAAGTACTGCATGGGCAGCTGCCACTTCCAGTCGCCCGACGTGTGCCACGTGTTCTGTTCGCCGATGATGCCCGACGAGGTGCGCACCGAGCGGTAGTCCACCTGCATCGGCTCCGTCAGCAGCGTCATCATGTCGCCGATCGAGGTCGTGTAGCACGTCGAGAACGACAGTTTGCTGTTGGCCGAGAAGGTGTAGTTGATGCCCATCGAGGGATTGAGCACGGGCTTAGTGTAGTTCAGCTTATTATAGTACAGCCCCTTCAGCGCGGCCCCGATGCCCGCACTCAGGTAGAAGCGGCGGTTCTTGGAATGAATCTCGAAGCCGGAGTTGAGGGTCGGGGTGAAGGCCCAGCCGCGAATGTCATTCATCTCGCCAGTCGCCGTGCGATAGGTTTCCAAGTCGTCATACATCGCTGACACGCTGACAGGCAGATTCAGCCGGAACGACTTGCCGATGGGGATTTGGAACGACGAGCCGACGTTCATGCTGAGCGTCGAGGACTGTGCCGTCTGTCCATAGTCCGTTCCGTCTTGACTGAACGACAGCCTTAGCGTCGGTGTCCGCTTGAACGACACATTGGCATGGACGTGTCGCCGTGCGCCCTTCTCCGTCCTGCCCATCCAGAAGAGTTCGTTGCCCACCTCAAACGATGATGTCTTCCGTCGCTGCTCCACCAGTGCCCCATTAGCCACCACATCCCCCTCATTCTGCTCAAACTTCCCCTTGAGCACAAACGTCTCGCTGAGATACACGCGGTCGGCGTTCTTCAGGTAGTTCACCGACAGCTTCGGCAGATGCATCTTCGTGAGCGGCGACGTCTGTTCGCTCACGGTCACGTAATTGCCGCCATCTGCCAGGTACGTCGTGCTCTGGCTGATGTCGTGCGTGGCGCGGTGGTAACTGTAGTCGGCGTTCACTTTCATGGTCGTGCGCTCGACCCTGTCGCTTTGCTCGTCAAAGAACGAGTCCGTGCGCAGGATGCCGTTCACCGTCGCCATGCCGTTGCGCTGGTAGAGGTACTGCCCCTGCGGAGGCGCACCGCCGTCGAAACCACCAAACAGGCTCGTGGCGCGGGTGCTCACATCCGAGCCGCCAAAGTGGTCGTACATGTCGGCCCGTGCAAAGCCCTTGTAGTTCTTGCCTTGCAAGCGACCAGAGGTCGAGCGGCCGCCCTTCACCGAGCAGATGGTCTGGAACTTGTTGGTGAACATCATGCCCGTCAATCCCAGCAGGGCTTGCAGTCTGTCATCGCCGTCCTCCATATAGCCCGCCCCCGCTTCCTCCTGCCCGAACGGCTTAAACTTCGCCTTGTTCGACAGTTTGATGTTCATCGAAACCTCGTTGCTCGGCACGTCCTTCTCCACCCGTCGGCTGTGGTGATTGCGCACTATCTCCACCTGCGTCACATAGTCCGCCGGGATGTTCCGCGTCGCCAGGTTGTACTTACCGCCCAGCAGGTCCATGCCCTCGATGTTAAACTGCGAGATGGGCTTGCCCATGTAGCTGATGCCGCCGTTCTGCGACACGTCCACGCCCGGCAACCGCTTCAGTCCGTCCTCCAGCGTCACGTCGCCCTTGCCCAGAAACGACGCCAGGTTATGGCTCAGCGTGTCGCCCCTCTGCCGCAGCGGGTCAGGCTTCACCGTCACCTCCTTCAGCGAAACTGCCTTCGGAGTCAGCACCATGTCCACCTTCAGCGTCCGTTCCTTCAGCGTCAATCGTTCCGACTCCTTCTCATAACTGATGTGGTTGAACTGTAGCGACACCTCCCCACTCGGCGCATTCTTGACCTCCAGCGCATACTCGCCCTTCGCATTCGTGCTGGTGAACGCCAGCGTCTTGCTGCCGCTCACCAATTTCACAATCACGTCACTCACGGGCTTATTTTGCAGGTCTATCACCCGCCCGGTCACTCGTACCTGCGCCGATGCATGGACGGCCAGCACCACATATAATATAATGTATAGGAGTCGCTTCATTCTGCTTTACTTCTTCTTCGGATTCTTGTTCCAGTGATACACCAGATGCAGCATGACGTAGTGCGGGAGGGAGCGGTACCAGGTTTCGGTGCGGCCCTGGGCGTTCACGGCGTATTGGGTGGATGAAAGCTGGTGCAGCAGGTCGAAGGCTTCGATGCGGGCGATGAGCTTGCCCTTGAAGAAGGGCTGGCTGACGGATGCGTTCAGTACGAAGTCGTCGGTGTTCAGTTCGCTGCTGCCATAACCGCGACGGGAGTACATGTTGCCGTCGGCTGAAAGCGTGGTGTTCAGGCGCGGCAGGGTGTAGCGGGCGGAGAGACCGTATTGGAAGTCGGTGGCGTTGAGCGTTTCGAAGTCGTACATCTTGCCCTCGGAGTGCCGCCAGCGGATGTCGCCCGTGGCGCGGATGTTCAGCGTACCTTTATTATATTGTATGTAGGCGCCGTCGTGCAGGGTCAGGGTGTTGACCACGTTCTCTTCACTCGCTGTCATACCCGTAAGCATGGCGTGGTCGATGGAGTGATGATAGCCAGCATCGGCGTTTGTCTGCCACGACCAGTAGCGCTTTTCGTCGATGGTGCGGCTGATGTCGAACACACCCTTCAGCGTGTAGGCTCCGCTGACGTTCTGGGGACGGTAGGTATAGACGCCGCTTGCAGGGTCGTATGCCACCGACTGCGCCGTGCTGCGATGCTGGTAGTTGAGCGAGGTGCCGACGTGGAACGACTGCTGATGGCCGTGGGCGTTCTTGTCGAAGTAGTCGATGTTGGCATTCGTGGTCACGTTGCCCTTCAGGCCGGGATTGCCCTCGCGGACGATGAGCGGCTGGCTGTCGTCGCGCCATCCGATGCGGCTCATCAGCTGTGCGCTGCTGCGGTTGTGGCTTGCGCTGAGGCGGAGGTCGTGTTTGCCGTCCTTGCTCACCAGTCGGTACGAGGCCGAGGTGTTCAGGAATACGCTGTTTTGCGTGGCCACCGTGTCTATCGCGCCGCGCTCGTAGTCCAGCCGTTCGTGACGCACGGGCAGGCTCAGGGCAATGTTCCACCGCTGATACTCCATCGACATCGGCAGGTCGGGATAGGGCTTGCACTTGGCAGTCTGATACAACGACACGCGGGCAGAATTCTCAAACATGTGACTATGGCTGTCGTAGGAGTTCGAGGGGTCGGTGATGGCCGTCAGCATGTCGATTTCCGACGGTAGCAGCAGCGTGTCGGGGTGGTAGAGGTAGTCGTGCGTCCGTCTGTTCACTATCTGGGCCTGGTCTATAAAGCTCAATCTGATGTCCTTTCCGAGCGGCCTTCCGTAGCCGAGGTTTACGAAGCCTATCGTCTGGCGGTTGTAGATGTCAACGGTGTTGTGCGTCAATTGCCTCGAATCCGAAGTGAATTGTTCCGTCAGATAGCGGCTCGCTTGCTGGCTTTCGTCGTAGTTATGGGCAAACGTAAAGTGGTAGTCCACGTGCTGCTTGTTCTTTCCCACGTTGACGGCACCGCCAATGTCGGCCTTCACGTTCCAGACCTTGCCCTCGCTCATGCCTACTGCGCGTTTCGAGGCGGTCAGCGTGTCGTTCCACTGGTCGAACGACGAGTTGAACGAGCCGTCGCGTGTGGCGTAGTTGAATTCAAGTTCCGTACCCAGATACAGCGGTTTCGATACGCTCAAGTTGTTGTGCAGTTTCACCTGACGGTTGCCCGAACGGTTCCGCATGGCAGAGATGGACAGCGGCGTACTGCCCGCCAAAAATTGTTCGTAGCGCTGGCGCATCTCCTGTTCGTCGGTGGTCGAGGTATAGTCGGCGCTGAACGTTTCCTTCACCTTGTCGCCCTTCGTGTGGTAGTCAATCTCGGTGGCTGCGCTGCGGGTCGTCACCATCGACTGCGGCATCGAGGCGGGCGTCCAGTGGCCCGACTGCCCGATGTGGCGGCTCTCGTTCACATTGTTCACGTTGCCAAAAAGCGTCAGGCGCAGACGGTCGGTGAAGCCAAGCAGGAAGGCACGTCCGAGCCACCTGTCTTCAGTGCCCACGGCTCCCTCCACGTTGGCAATATAGCCCCGCTGATATTCTTCTTTCAGGTTCACGTCCATTACAAATTTCTTCGGGTCCACGTCGTAGCCCAGCGCCATGCTCTTGTCGCTCTGGCGGTCGTACACCTTGATGTCCTTCACCGTGTAGTAAGGCAGATTCTCCATCAACACCTTCTTGTTGCCCTTCATGAACGAGCGCGAGCCGAGCATCAGTTCGTCCACCATGCGCCCGTTGACGAATATCTGCCCAGCCTCGTTCAGCGTCACGCCTGGCATTTGGCGTATCAGGTCGTCGAGCATCGACCCTTGCGGCAGTTTGAACGCCGTGGCATCATAGACGATGGTGTCGCCACGATAGAACATCTTTACACGGGTGGCTTTCACAACCACCTCACCCAAGTCCACCTCACGCATCTTGCGCATTTCCAGCGTCGGCACTTCCACCTTCGTCTGCTTGCCGATGCTCACCCGCTGCCACACGTCGTCGTAGCCCTTCAGTTGGGCGTGAACCAGCAGCACTTTCGCGTCGGTCGTCACCTTCGCCGTGTACTTGGCGAACAGCGGTTTCAGGTCGCGGTTGTAGGCCGTGAACATCGCCGCCGAATCTACCTGCACACTGCTGTCGGCACGGCATATTGACACTTTGGCGTGGCTCAGCGGAATCTTCAGGAATCCGTCTTCCACGTTGCCCGATAGTTCTATTTCTCTCTGAGTCTGCGCTCCTGCCGTCATGGCGGCGAGGGCGAGGATGATGGTGATGATGTTTCGTTTCATATTTTATTTCAATTCCAGGGTTTCATATTCTATTTCAATTCCAGCGGTTGATACACGTGTGCCTTATTATTCACATACACGTTGTTGACAAGTATTCCCTCGGTGTCGTGGGTGACGTCGGCGGTACTGAGGTCGCCAACGTAATACTTGGGATTCTTCAAGTAGAGTCTGTTGCCAAATGTCCTGATGCGGTTCTTGATAAGCTTCGCCTCAGTAGTCTTCACGGTGATGGCATTCGTCTCGTAATAGATTGGCGAGGCTTTGCGCTGAATGTCGGCAATCGTGAAGCGGTGGATGCCGTCAGCCTCTGCTTCGAGTATCAGTCCTGGCAGTCCGCATAGTTTCCACGGCCCTGCCGACGTGGGGATGTCCTCGCTGTAGTGCACCGTCCACTTCCTTCCGTGCAACTGACACGTGGCCGTCTTGCACAGGTAGCCGCCGACGGTCAGCGTATCATCGCTGAGCGTCCACTTGACGGGTTTTCGCTCTTCGCACGTCTCGTATGGAGTCGGCACGATGGCGTCGCGTACCGTCACCTTGCCGTCTGGGTAGTTCGTCAACACCTCGGGCATAAAGCAGAACGACTCTGCCCTCAGCATAGGCAGTTCGTCGGGCGTAAAATAGTCATAGCCCTCCGTGTCTTCGCGGAACTTCCGATAGGGATAACTGCGCGTGCAGTGCTGCCCCACCTGCAGGCAGACCTTCATCCTGTCTGTCACTGCCTTGCCGTCCGCATCCTGCGTCTGACACTCGTAGTCGTACACCGCCACGAGGCTCGACGTGTCGATGCTGTCCTGATGAATCTTGGCTGCAATCATCGCCGCCAACATGGCATCCATACCATCGTCCTGCTGCGCCTGCGCTCCTATCGTCAGCGCGAGAGCCATCATGGTTGCTAAAACCTTTTCATAGTTTATTCCAGTTCTAACGGTTGGTACACATGGCTTTTCTGAGGGACTAACATACGTGCAGATATATGATAAACAGTACCTTGATAAGTCAAATCATCATAATCGTCAGGTAATTTGGGCACATAATATGTCGGCTCCTTGACATAACGGGGATTGCCCAGCGTCTTCTTCTTGTATTCCATCAGTTTCTTGCGGCTCAGCTTTTGATAGTCAGGATTGCTAACAGTGCCGATGCCCCTTACTACATTCTTTGTCTCGTACAACTCAAAGCAATGGATGCCCTCAGCATCCTCGGCCTTCACAATCATTCCTGGCAGACCGCGCAACTTCCACGGGCCAGCCGACGAAGGAATCTCCTCGGTATAGTACACCGTCCACTGCTTGCCGTAGAGCTTGCCCGTGGCACGATGGCAGGGTAGTCCGCTGATGGTCAGCGTGTCCTCCGTCAGCGTCCAGTCCACCTTTGCCAATGGCTCGTGAGTCTCATAACGGTAGGGATAGATTGGTTCAATTGTTACCACTTCAGCATTTCCCATGTCTGTTAATACATTTTGGAAATGCATAATGAAGGCATTTAGCATCTCCTTACTTGGCCGTCCTTCCCTGTTGTAAGTTAAAACGGTGGTGCAATACGTGGCACGTGTGCCCACCAGCAAAGCCAGCCGTATCGAGTCCGTGACGTTCTGTCCCTCGTCGTCCTGCGTCTGGATGGTGTAGTTGTAGAAGGCTACAAACTGTGTTGAGTCGATTCTCTCGGCCTGCGCTACTATCGTCAGCGCCAAGGCCATCATGGTTGCTAAAATCTTTTTCATTGTTCTTGATGTTTTATTGGGGTTTATTCTATCTCTAACGGCTCGTAGGGCGTGTGTATAGACACGGACTCGCCCAAGACGACATGGCCACCGGCATCGACGGTTCCACTTCTCCAGCCGACGGCCTTAGGCCAGTTCTCGGTGAACGTGCGCTGGTAATTCTGCACTTCGGCACGTTTACGTTTCTTATAGCCTTTATACTCATATTTCTCTATCGCATAACAGCCTTTCTCCAGTCCTACTGCCTCGAATGTGTAAAGTCGCTCCGTGTCATAGACTTTCAGAATAAGACCGGGCAGCCCGCCGAACTTCCACGGCCCCGCCTTTACGGGAATGGCCGCAGTGAACCATGCCTCATAGTCGCGCCCCCGCCAATGGCACGTTGCCTTCTGGCAATCGTAGCCGATGATGGTCTGATGTTCCGTGCCGAGTGTCCATGTCATCTGCGGCCACGGCTCTGTGTAGTAGCTGTTGTATTGCCCTAACTTGCTGGGCATACAGGCGTATTCGGTCAGTTGGCCACCGCTGACGTAGAAGTCTGACCATTCATATTGGCACCAATTATCCTGTTTCTTCCCGCCGGGGCCAAGCCACATCGGGGCACTCTTGGCACCACGATGCTTCTTGCTCCAGTCTGCCCGCAGGGAATCGGAGTTGAAGACAAACCAACTGTAACACTTCGTGATGCTGTCGCCGATGTCAAGACGCTGGAAGTCTATGTAGGTATTCATGTCGTCCACCTTGTCGGCATTCAGGGCGTACCACACGCGCACTTTCGTATGGTCAACCACCGTGCCCTTCCCTACGTTGCGGCTGACAGGGATTCGAGCGTGTCCTTGCTTCTGTTGCGCCATCGCCCCACCGCACACGGAGGCGAGGGCGATGATGGTGGTGATGATTCTCTTGTTCATGATGGCTTTTACTCCTTCTCTAACTGCTCAAATGGCTTGTCGGGTAATTCGTTTGATTGTGCAGTTGCCCGCCAGAAGTTCACTTGAAGGATGCGTTGCAGCTTGCGCAATCGCTGTCGCGTGGTCTTCCTGTAGTTGAAGTCGTAGAGCATCATCGGCTCGTTCACTTTCTTCAGGCTGACGGCCTCGAAGGTGTAGAAGTGGTCGGTGTCGTAGATTTTGAGGATAAGTCCTGGCAAACCGTTGAACCGCCACGGACCACGCTTCACGGGAATGTCGGGAGCAAACCATGCTACATAGTCACGACCACGCCAATGGCAAGTGGCCTTCTGGCAGCGGTGTTCCAGTATGGTCATCGTTTCATTGTGCAGTTTCCACTGTTGGGCTGGGCACGGCTCGGTGAACTGACTGTTGTTGCTTTCGTGGCGCATCGGCATGTCGGCGTACTCGGTGACCTGTCCGTCCTTAAAAAAGAGGTCTGTGAACTGTATGTCGTTCCAATAAGCGTTCTGTTTGCCAGGCTTGCCTCCTCTTATGATTGCTTGTCCATCCTTACTTCTGCGTGTACTTCCGACAAACTGTTTTAGGAACAGGCTGCTGTACTTCGCACAGTCTCGCCCTATCTCCAGCCGTTGCTTGTCGATGTAAGTCCGTTCCTGCCCGATGGAGTCGGCGTTCATGGCATAGTCCACATACATAATCGTGGTGCCCACTTGTTTTTCTTTCAGTCCACGGCGCGTTTTTGTACTCGGAATCACTTCGCCTTGGTTCTGCTGCGCACTTGCCCCGCCACACACAGCGGCGAGGGAGATGATGATGGTGATGATTTTCTTGTTCATATTACTATGCGTTTTGTTATTCCAATTACTATGCGTTTTGTTATTCCAACTCTAAAGGGTCGTATGGATAGCGTTGCGTCTTGGGACGGAAATTGAAGTCGAGCATGCCGGAGAGTTCGTTGAAGCGGCGGTTCCACTCGCCCTGCATCTTCCACACCTTCTCGCGCGTGCTCTTCTTGTAGTAGCGCTCCTCGGGCTGGTAAATGGGAAACGCGCCGTTCTCCACACTGACCGCCTCCCAGGTATAGATGTGCTTCGTGTCATAGACCTTCATGATGAGTCCCGGCAGTCCGCCGAACTTCCACGGCCCCGACTTCAAGGGAATCTGCGACGTGAACCACGCCACGAAATTGCGCCCCCGCCAGTGGCACGTGGCCTTCTGGCACTGGTAGCCGCAAACGGTCTGCTTCTCCGTGCCCAGCGTCCAGTGCATCGACGGCCACGGCTCCGTGTAGCGGTAATGCGCCGTTTCGGGGCTGGGCATGATGGCCCACTCCGTCAGCGCATTCCCACGAACATAAAAATAGCCATACTGATACTCCATCCAAGAAGCAGACTCACGCCCATGCAGACACAGCCCATTGGGATAATAGCTCTTGTTGGGATTGGCTTTGAGCCACGCCCGCAGAGCCGAGTCGTTCTGCGCCACGAAGTAGCTGGTATAGAGCGTCAGCCCCTTGTCGGCAAGCAGTTGTCCGCAGTCTATCCACGTTTCCAGGTCGTGAATGTCCTTCGGCTGGAAGGCATACTTGATTCTAATCTTGCTGGTGCCTACCACCGTGGGCTTCTTCATGCCGTAGTCGGCGGGCATCGGCCTCAATGCCTTTCCCTGCTTCTGCTGCGCCCATGCCGACACGGCGGCGAGGGCGAGGATGAGGGTGATGATTCTCTTGCACATAGTTTATTTCTTTTGATTCTCCAACTCAACGAAATTCCTTCCGTCTTCGGTCTTCTTGATTTCGTACTTCGGGGGATTGCCTTTGTAAATCATGTCCATGATTTCGTGGATTTCCTTTTCGCTAAGGTCTTCTTCCTCGAAACATGGGCCACAGGCGAGAAGAGGATAGCGAGGGCCATAGAACCAGCGCATGTAGCGACGGGTCTTCAGCCAGTGCCACAGGTCTTCAAAGAACCAGCCGATGCGGGTCCAGAAGAGGGTGACTCTGCTGAGGTACACCAGCAGGGCGATGGTGACGATGAGCATCACGCACAGGAGGATGCTCATGGCAATGACGGTGACTTCATCGCTGGTCAGCCGTTCGCCGCTGAACCAGCGCTGAAACGATTCCAATGCAAATTGTAATTCTATATCCATACTTTCTATATTTTGATGTAGTTGTTTTCTTGCAGAACGTCCGCGAAGCGCGTTGATGGGGTCTTGTAACCGTTACAGAGGGGGCGCGGAGCGGATTGAGGCGGTCTTGTGGCCTCGCAGAAGGGTCGCGGAGCGCAGGGAGGGGGCTTTGTCATCGCGCAGAAGCATCGCGGAGCAGTCCGTGGCGGTCTTGTGGCCTCGCAGTAGCGTCGCGGAGCGCCCCGTGGCACTACTGTTTGGTTACAGGAGGCTCGCGGAGCCGAAAGTGTGACTGCCTATCGGCTACACGAGCCTCGCGGAGTGCATCGCGTGCCTACTCTGGCGTGACGGGCGTCACCTCGCCGCCGCCGTCGTCATCGCCACCCTCGTCGGGCTTCGGCTCTGGTTCCGGCTCGGGCTTGGGGTCGTCGCCGGAGGTCTTGCCGCTGCTGATGTAGTAGAGCTTGGCGCGCTCCTCGATGCCGAAGAGGGTCTGGATGAGCTGCGTCAGTTCGGCGGTGGGCT
>Ga0310696_10004773_pt1 | contig 16534 bp, 12 predicted proteins | sample AusTroGonzalo_MG_4_FD_203885 | JGI IMG/M metagenome (GOLD analysis project Ga0310696, IMG submission 203885) | Bovine rumen microbial communities from tropical cattle in Woodstock, Queensland, Australia - Gonzalo_02 (v2) (version 2) | ecosystem: Host-associated > Mammals > Digestive system >...
TATCACGAGACCTATCTCAGCACGCAAGTGCTTGGGGTCAAAGTTAGTGAGGTCTACAAGTCCGACGGTTTCATGGTCTTCATTCTCTATGATAAGGCGCACTTGTTTGTCTGAATAAATGTCACCGGTGCTGTTGGCCACATAGTCGTGGAGCGTGTATCGTGAATAGGGCACGTTGGTGCTTCCCAGGCACCACAGTTCCTGGTCGTTCTCTATGCGGTAGAGCAGGTCGAGGTCTTCAGGCTCCATTGCACGAAGACGCACTGAACGGGGATTGTAGATTCCCTTGGACGGAGTGTCATTCATTGTATTATTTCTGAAGGAGTGATGAGTATGTGGGTCTTAGGCGAGTAGGTGCCAATGCGTGCAGGGCTGTTCTTCGATGCCATGTCGATGATTTCTCCGAAGGAGTACGTGTCGGTGTCATATACGATACACGTGGAAGGGGAGAGGGAAAGCGATGATGGGGCGAAAGTGGCATTAAGGCCTTTGCGGCGAACCAGCTGACGGCACTCGTCAAGCATTGTGTCACTGCCTATGAAGACGTAGTCGGGCTGGACGGCATCCCTGTCGATGAAACCAAGTGACAATCGGAGGTTCCAGTAAAGCATCTGGAACAGGGCCAGTAATGCCCGCAGGTAAATGCCTGTCTTTATGGGTAGGGTGATGAGCCACGAAGCGTGTCCATAGTGCTTACGGAAGAAGATAAGCATGGCCTGGTAGAACACATGGACATAGCGGAAACTCGACTTTTGTGTTGACTCGCCCTTGTAGTGTACGATGTTCACTGGTAAATACCAGTTCTCATAGCCCCCCTGCAGCAGACGGTAGCTCAGGTCGATGTCCTCGCCATACATGAAGAAGTCCTCGTCGAGCAGCCCAACCTTGTCCAGTGCCTCACGCCGCAACATGCAGAAGGCGCCGCTCATGGCCTCTATCTGTGCTGGTTTGTCCCATGGCAGGTGACTCATATAATATCGGTCGGAGCGTCCCAGCATCTTCAACAGCGACACCCAGGGCGTGGGTATTGCCCGTCGTGATTCCCGTGCTATGCTACCGTCGGCATTGTGCATCATCACGCCACATCCTCCACACTTGGGATGTTCGTCCATGAACTGCAATACCTTGTGTAGACAGTCTTCGTCAACGAAAGTGTCGGGGTTAAGGAGCAGCACATACTCGCTGTCCGTCTGGCGTATGGCGATGTTGTTGGCCTTCGAGAATCCCAGGTTATGATTGCTCTCAATGAGGGTTATGCGGTCGGCGAAGCGTTCCTTGAGGTACTCCACGGTACCATCATTGGAATGGTTGTCCACCACGACAATCTCGCGGTCGACGTTTTCCGTTGCCCGCTCCACGCTCATGATGCACTGCTCCAGATAGTATCGTACACGATAGCTGACGATGACGACCGATAATTTCATGTTGGTTTTTAAGCATTTCAACCGGGATGCCGCCTTAGCAGCAACATCCCGGTTGAGTTCAGAATAAAGGTTGTGTGATTACTGTGCCAGCGTGGGGTCGAGTGCCTCGAGCTCAGCCATCTTCTCCTTGTTACCAAGCGAGTAGTAGATGCGGTAGAGGGGATAGCCCCACTTGGTCTGCAGCTGGTCAGGGTCAAACTCACGGGTCTTCTCCAGGTATATCTGTGCCTCGCGGAGCACGTCCTTCACCTTCTCCAGGTTCTCAGGTGTCAGACCCATGGTCTTCTTGTCCATCAGCTGGTCGTTGAGGGCGATGGCCTTCGAGTTGAGGCTGATGCCGGTATTGAAGAGGCAGGGCACCCACTCGGGGTCAATCTCCACAGCCTTCTTGAAGGCTTCGACAGCCTCGTCCCACTTCTCGGCGTTCATCATTGCCTCACCCTTGATGGCCCAAGGCATCTTGTTCTTCGGGTTGACGGCAATCTCTTCCTCCACCCATGCCAGCTTCTCGGCAGCATCGACATGGTTGTAGTAATCCACGAGGAGGTTGAAGTAGCGCTCGCTCTCAGGATTGGCCTTGTGAAGGTCCTTTACCAGGGCTACATACTCCAGGGAGTCAGCCTTCGACTTGAGGGTCTCTCTCTTCGAGAAGAGCAGGATTTCGTTGGCCTCGTCAGCCTTCTCGGGGTTGGCGGCGAGCTGCTGGGCAAACTTCATGGCTGTGGCATAGTCCTTTTCCTGATAGGCCAGGAACGAGACATAATAAACAATGTCATCGTAGAAGTTATCCTTGGGGAAATCGGCCACTTCGGCAAAGATAGGCGTATTCTTCATGTTCAGGTAAGTCTGCCAGGCGTTAAGGGCAGCCTTGTAGTCCTTCTTCTGGTAGAAGTACTGTCCGGCCTGCACGAGCGATACGCCGAAGTTCTTGTACTTCGTCTGTGCGGGTGAGCGGAACTTCATCTTTACCTTGCCTTTGGCATCGGGCAGCTGGTCGAACTCGTCACACTTCTGAACGGCTTCCCATGCAGCGACGGCAGCCTGGTGCATGCCGAGGGTGTCGGTTTCCTCGTTGAGCTTCTTCACCTGGTTTTCCATCTGTTTGGACGAAATGGCGCTCCATTTGCCATACATGATTTCTGATAGTAGGTTCCAAGCAGCGGCCTTGTCGAGTGTCTCGCCAGAGGTGAGAGCCGGGGTCAGCATCTGGGCGGCAGCGTCGAAGTCGCCCTTACCAAACAGTTTCTTTGCCTCCTTTACGGTGGCGTCCTGTGCAAAGCTCGTGGTGGCAAAGGCTGCCATCAGGGCCATAGTCAAAAACTTTTTCATTTGCATATAAATTAAAGGTTAATACTATTTACAATTTACGCATTTTCGATTTACGCATTTTCGATTTACGATTTGTTACTTCTATTCAGTGGGTTCCTCGAAGTCCACCATTGGGGCATCATTCTCTGTGTCCTCTGTCACCTCCGTGCTTTCTATGTCCTCTGCGGGCAAAGCCTCCTCAGCCAGTTCTTCCTCGGTGGCTTTCTGCACCTTGCAGACGCTGGCGATGGTGTCGTTCTTCTTCGTGAGGTTGATGAGGCGCACACCCTGCGTGGCACGACCCATGACACGTACCTCGCTGACGTTCAGGCGGATGAGGATACCGCTCTTGTTGATAATCATCAGGTCGTTCTCATCGGTCACTACCTTGATGGCTACCAAACGGCCGGTCTTCTCAGTGATGTTCATGGTCTTCACGCCCATGGCGGCACGCCGGGTCTTGCGGTAGTCCTCAATGTCGGAGCGCTTGCCGTAGCCGTTCTCCGAGACGACCATGATGGTCTCCTTCTGCGGGTCGTTGATGCACACCATGCCAACTACCTCGTCATCGCCATCGTCGAGCTTCATGCCCGTCACACCCGTTGCCACGCGGCCCATGGAGCGCACTTGGTCTTCATTGAAGCGCACGGCACGTCCGTTGCGGTTGGCCATGACTATCTCGTTTTTGCCGTTGGTCAGGCGCACGCCAACCACCTCGTCACCCTCGTTGATGACTATGGCACGCACACCGGCGGCACGTACATTCTTGTAGGCATCGAGGCGGGTCTTCTTGATGACGCCCTGCTTGGTGGCAAACACCACGTAGTGAGAACGCAGGAAGTCCTCGTCGTTGAAGTTCTTGATGCGCAGCACGGCGTTAATGGCGTCGTCGCTCTCAATGTTGAGCATGTTCTGTATGGCGCGCCCCTTCGAGTTCTTGTCACCTTCGGGTATCTCGTAGCACTTCTGCCAGTAGCAACGACCCTTCTGAGTGAAGAAGAGCAGCGTATTGTGCATCGTGGCGGGATAGATATACTCGGTGAAGTCGTTGTCGCGATGACGGGCACCCTTGGCTCCCACGCCGCCACGGCTCTGGGCGTGGAACTCTGAGAGCGGTGTACGCTTGATGTAACCCATGTGTGAGAGGGTGATGACCACGGGGTCGTCGGGGTAGAAATCCTCGGCATTGAACTCATGGTCGAAGGGGATAATCTCCGTGCGGCGCTCGTCGCTGTATTTCTCCTTCACCTCCAGCAGGTCTTGCTTCATCACTTCCTTGCAGCGCTCGGGGTTGTCGAGAATTTCCTGCAGGTCGGCAATGAGCTTCATCAGGTCGTCGTACTCCTGGTGGAGCTGCTCCACACGCAGACCTGTAAGCTGTGCCAAACGCATGTCAACGATGGCGCGTGACTGCAGCTCGTCCAAATCGAAGCGTGCCTCCAGATTACGCTGGGCATCGGTAGGAGTCTTCGAGTTACGTATGATGTGCACCACCTCGTCGATGTTGTTCACGGCGATGATGAGTCCTTCCAGAATGTGGGCACGCTCCTGCGCTTTCTTCAGGTCATATTGTGTGCGCCGGATGGTGACTTCGTGACGGTGGTCGATGAAGTAGCGTATGCACTCACGCAGCGACAGAAGCTTCGGACGCAGGCGTGTGCCATCGCTGGTCTTGATGGGTACCAGCGCGATATTATTCACTGAGAATGAGCTCTGTAGGGCCGTCATCTTGAACAGCTTGTTCAGGATGACGTTGGCATTGGCGTCGCGCTTACAATCTACCACGATGCGCATACCGTCACGACCGCTCTCGTCGTTCACGTTGGCTATGCCCTCGATCTTGTGCTGGTTGGCCAGCTCGGCGATATAAGTCACAAGTTCGGCCTTGTTCACGCCGTAGGGAATCTCTCCTACGACAATCTTATCGTGCGTCTCGCCGGCCTCAATCTCGGCCTTGGCACGCATGACGATGCGCCCACGTCCTGTCTCGTAGGCATCGCGCACGCCTTGTATACCATATATATATGCACCCGTGGGGAAGTCAGGACCGGGAATGTACTCCATCAGCCCGTCGGTGTCGATGTCGGGATTGTCGATGAAGGCACAGCAGCCGTCGATGACCTCACCGAGGTTGTGCGTCGGGATGTTCGTGGCCATACCCACGGCGATGCCGTTGCCGCCATTCACCAGTAAGTTGGGCACCTTTGTCGGCATCACGCTGGGTTCTACCAAGGTGTTGTCGAAGTTGGGGTCCATGTCTACGGTCTCCTTTTCGAGGTCGTCCATAATGTGCTCACCCATCTTTGAGAGGCGGCATTCGGTGTATCGCATGGCAGCTGGGGAGTCGCCATCCACACTTCCGAAGTTTCCTTGTCCGTCTACGAGCGTATATCGCATGTTCCATTCCTGTCCCATGCGCACCAGGGCACCGTATACCGATGAGTCACCGTGGGGGTGGTACTTACCAAGCACGTCGCCCACCACGCGGGCACACTTCTTGTAAGGCTTGTCGCTAGTGTTGCCCAGCTCCTGCATACCATAAAGTATGCGACGGTGCACGGGCTTGAATCCATCACGTACATCGGGAAGGGCACGGGCCACAATCACCGACATCGAATAGTCGATGTAGGAAGACTTCATCTCCTCCTCAATGTTAATCTTTAAAATCCTGTCGTTGTCAAACGTCTGATCCACTGTTTTAATTTACGATTTACGAATTTACTATTTACGATTTGTTTGTTTTGGCGTTTCATTATTGCCGGAAAATCGCCGTAGAGGCACTTTAAATGGCCGCTGTTGCGTTTTCCCCTTTTTCAAACCGCCGACAAAGGTACTACTTTTTCCGCTAATAGAAAAAGATTTAAGCAATTTTTAACCCACTAGAGGAGTTCTGGCCACACTCTCTCAAACTTTGAGCCGTCAAAACCCCGCTTTGGTTCGATTAAACCCCGACTTTGCCGCTCTCTGTCTCTTCACACATTCCATCCAGAGTATACTCTTTTCTCCTCTGCGGCTCTGCGTTCAATATATAATACTGAAATGGCTGTCAGTACTCTTGTTGAACATACCCATATCCTTTTGCTGAGCTAACCAGCTGACGAGGCTGAGCTAAGTGCGTGGGTTAGCTGTGATAAGTGCGCTAGTTAGATGTGCTAAGTATGCTAGTTAGATATGCTAAGTATGCTAGTTAGATATACTAAGTATGCTAGTTAGATATGCTAAGTATGCTAGTTAGATGTGCTAAGTATGCTAGTTAGATGTGCTAAAAAGTTTCGGTTGACAATCGATTGACAGTTTTGGACTTAGAATTTTGTAATTGCTTTATTTTCAACCGATTCTCAACCGATGTAAGTGCGCCTGACAGGACTCGAACCTGCACTTCGGGAGAAACTAGATCCTAAGTCTAGCGCGTCTACCAATTCCGCCACAGGCGCATTACAGTAAAGAAAAAAGAGCGGTGCAAAGGGTGCATCGCTCTTTAGTGTGTCGACACTTGGATTCGGACCAAGGACCCCCACCATGTCAAGGTGATACTCTAACCAACTGAGCTATGCCGACAAATTTGGTGTGTCTTTTTTATTTTCGGGTGCAAAAGTACTGCTTTTTTCCGATACTGCCAAATAATTAACGACTTTTATAACTTTATTCCCGTTTTTATTGCTACCTTTGCCCCCGATTTTTAAACAAAAGCGATGAATAGATTACTTTTTGCAATGGTTTTTGCCGTGCTTGGCTTCTTGTCGACCATGGCGCAAACCGACAGTCTCCTTCCCGATAGCTCCGGCGTTTCTTCCGTCGTTGTCGGCGGTACGCTTGCCGATAGCCTTGTTCCTGAAATGGACATCAGTCAGATGGTGAGCGATGACGAGATGGAGGCGCTGGAGGAGATGGCAGCCTTGGAGCCTGGGCTGCACCAGCAGTTGAAAACGAAGTTCGTAGAAGGCAAAACGGAGTTTATGTCTCTTGTGGCCATCGCTCTTGTGCTGGGTCTGGCGTTCTGCATAGAGCGCATTATCTACCTCACTCTTTCGGAGATCAAGACGCGACGGCTGATGGAGGACATTGACCGCCATATAGAGCAGGGAGACTTGGAAGGGGCGAAGAGCCTGTGTCGCAATACCCGTGGGCCTGTAGCATCGGTATGCTATCAGGGACTGATGCACGCTGGCGAAGACATGGAGACTGTGGAGAGGAACATTGTGAGCTACGGCAGTCTTCAGGCGGCACGTCTGGAGCGTGGTTGCTCTTGGATAAGGCTCTTCATCGCCATTGCTCCCTCGCTGGGATTCCTTGGTACGGTGATTGGCATGGTGATGGCTTTCGACAATATTCAGGAAGCAGGCGACATATCGCCACGAATTGTGGCTGAGGGTATGAAGGTGGCGCTTATCACCACCATCTTCGGAATCATTGTGGCACTCATCCTGCAGATATTCTACAACTTCATCATCGCCAAGATAGACCACCTAACGGAGCAGATGGAAGAGGCAGCCATCACGCTGATGGATATTCTTTCCAAAAGGGGAGTGAAAAGTAAGTAAATAGGAAATGAAAAGGACAATACTTTTTGTACTTGAATTATGGTAGATTTTCTATTGTATACAATATATATAATGTTAGGACTCGCAACCGTCCTGACAATATGGTCACTAGTGCATCAGTTCGTCACCCGCGACCATTAAGTCTATCGTCTAAAGTCTATAGTCTATCGTCTAAAGTCTGAAGTCTAAAGTCTAAAGTCTATAGTCAAAAATCTGAAGTCAAAAAAATGTTCCAACGTAAGAAACGCGAAACCCCAGGTCTGGACACCACATCGACGGCTGACATATCGTTCATGCTGTTGATATTCTTCCTCGTCACCTCTTCGATGGATACCGACAAGGGACTTGCCCGTCAGCTGCCCATGCCTGAAGACCAGACGGAGGAACAGGAACTAGTGGTGAAGCGTCGAAACGTGATGGAGTTGCGTCTTGATGCTGAAGGGCGTCTTACCTGTGACGGCGACACCCTTTATGCCGATGCATTGACCAGCCGTATAGAGGATTTCGTAGCCAATGTTTCCGACGACCCTCAGAAGCCGGAGCGCAGCGAACGTGAGGTGCACCTGCTGGGACGTTGTCGTGTGAGTGACCGTCATGTCATCTTTCTCGATGTAAGCCCAGAGGCTACCTACGATGCCTATTTCCAGATGCAGAACGCAATCGTCGCTGCCTATTCACACCTGCGTAATGACTTGGCACAACGTCACTTCGGTCACAACTACATGGACTGTACGCAGGAACAGCGCGAAGTTGTGGCAATGGTATATCCCCAACGAATCAGTGAAAGAGTTGAAGAGAAATAACAAATCGTAAATCGAAAATGAAGTTAAGGCGAGGAGTATTTCGTAGGCGGGAGCGCAAGATGCCGGGGTTGAACACTGCGGCGCTGCCCGACCTTATCTTCACCGTACTCTTCTTCTTTATGATTGTCACCCACATGCGCGACGTGGACTTGCTTGTGCACTACGACCTGCCGAATGGGACGGAGGTGCAGAAACTGACACATAAGTCAGCTGTGACCTATATCTACGTGGGCCGACAAGCTAACCTCAGACCTCAGGCTTCAAAGGATACCTTTTTTATTCAGTTGAACAACCGACTGGCTACCATAGCCGATATTCGCGACTATGTGGAGGAGGAACGGTCGCGTATGAACGAAGAAGACCGTAGCCGAATGGTGGTGAGCTTGAAAGCCGACCGAGACGTGCCCATGAGCATCATTGCTGAGATAAAACAGGCGCTGCAACAAAGCTTTGCCCTGCGCATTAACTATTCTGCCACTGAGTCGGGTAAGGCAAAAATCCGCTGATAGTCCACGAAGTCGAAGGGGTAGGCGTGGCGGTCATCGGCGGGATGGTGCTCGCGAAAGGTTTCTTCCCAGATGCAACGCTCGGAAGCGTTGCCCACTACTGAGCTGCTGCAACGCTCGGAAGCGTTGCCCACTATAAAGTTGGGGAAGAAGGCATCGGCATTGTCTGGGGTGTTGTCAACCTCGGTGAGGCACAAGCGGTCGGCCTTGTCGAGGAGCGCGGCGTAGATGCTCGCTCCACCTATTATATATATGTCCTCATCCTCGCGGCAGGTGGCAATGAACGACTCCCAGTCGGGGAAGCACTCGCAGCCGGGCAATTCCGTAATGGTACGGGTAAGTATGCAGTTGCGGCGATGGGGTAGGGCACCCTTGGGAAGACTCTCGAAGGTGCGACGTCCCATGAGGATGGTGTGGCCGGTGGTGAGCTGGCGGAACCGTTTCATGTCATCGGGCAACCAGTAGAGCAGTTTATTCTGAAAACCTATGGCGCGGTTACGGGCCACTGCAGCAATTATATTTACTGTCATAAATCTAAAGTCTAAGGTCTAAAGTCTAAAGTCCAAGGTCTAAAGTCTAAAGTCAATGCTCTAAAGTCAAAGCTCTAAGGTCATTTCTTCTTTCCGAATTCCGGGTCAATCTTGATGAGTGCTGTCACAGCGAAGGTGGCTATGCAGCAGATGATAGTCCAGAGGAAGAAGCGCGGGTAGCCGATGGTTTCCTGGAGCCAACCGGCCATCATGCCAGGGAGCATCATGCCCAGAGCCATGAAGCCGGTACAGATGGCATAGTGTGCGGTCTTATGCGCGCCTTCGGAGAAGTAGATGAGGTAGAGCATATAGGCGGTGAAGCCGAAGCCGTAGCCGAACTGCTCGATGAAGACACATGCGTTCACCATCAGCAGGCTGTCGGGCTGTACGTAGCTCAGGTAGACATAGACGAGGTCGGGTAGGGTAATAGCGCAAACCATAGGCCACAGCCAGCGTTTCAGTCCTCCATGTGCTGCTGCTATGCCTCCGAGGATGCCGCCAATAGTGAGTCCGATGATGCCCACGGTACCATAGACGATACCTACCTGTTCGGTGGTCAGTCCCAGTCCGCCCTTGTCCACGGGGTCGAGCATGAAGGGGTTGATGAGCTTCACCAGCTGAGCCTCCGGCAGACGGTAGAGCAGCATGAAGAGAATGGCTACGAGGGCATTCTCCTTCGTGAAGAAGGTCTTGAATGTATCGAGGAAGTCGCGGGCTATGGTGCTGGCCTTCATGTCGGTAGCAGCATGGTCAGAGGCTGGACGTGGCAGGATGAACTGATGGTAGAGGGCGGTAAGCAGGAAAAAAGCCGACATCACACTGAAAGTGACGGTCCAAGCGAATGGTATGTCGCCCGTAGAGTCCTCCAGGTGTCCGGCAAGGACAACCAAAAGTCCCTGTCCCAAGATGGAGGCAATGCGATAGAACGTACTGCGTATGCCTACGTAGAGTGACTGCTCGTGGTCGTCGAGGGCGTGCATGTAGTAGCCGTCGGCGGCAATGTCGTGGGTGGCCGATGTGAAGGCCACGAGCCAGAAGGCTGCCAGCGTGAGGCGGAAGAACATCGACGTGGGCAGGGCCAAGGCGATGGCTGCAAAGCCGATGGCGATGAGGAACTGCATGGTGACTGACCACCAGCGCTTCGTTCTGACCAGGTCTACGAAAGGACTCCAGAAAGGCTTGATGACCCAAGGCAGGTAGAGCCAGCCGGTATAGAGGGCAATGTCGGTGTTCGAGATGTCCAATTTTTTATACATGATGGTCGAGATGGTCATCACCGCCACGTAGGGCAGGGCCTCGGCCATGTAGAGGGTCGGAATCCACGACCAGGGAGAACGACGGTTTTTCATTTTCGATTTACGGATTTTCGATTTTCGATAGATTATAAGCGGCGCAAAATTACGCAAAAGTAGGTACACCACCAAGCGACATACGTTAATCTGCGTTAAACACCCCCATGAAATATCTCTTAACTCCTTAAAACTTTATACCTTTGCACTCAAATTGTAAATAGTAAATCTGTTAATTGTAAATCATGATTACACGTATGACCGCTGCTGAGGCAGCATTAATGATTAAGAATGGCGACCAAATCGCCATGAGTGGCTTCACGCCTGCCGGCGTAGCCAAGGCAACAACAAAGGAACTGGCCAAGATTGCCCAGGCCGAGCATGAGGCTGGTCGTGAGTTCAAGGTGGCCATCTACACTGGAGCCTCTACGGGACAGTCTACCGACGGCGACCTCGCCAACGCACAGGCACTCCTCTATCGTGCTCCCTACACCACGAATCCCGACTTCCGCAAGCATGTCAATGCCGGTGAGATTCCCTACAATGACCTGCACCTGAGCCACATGGCACAGGAGCTGCGCTACGGCTTCTATGGTGACATTGACTGGGCTATCCTCGAGGTCTGCGACATTGAGGAGGTGGGCGACGAGGTTCGCGTCTACCTGACCGCTGCTGGTGGCATCAGTCCTACGGCTGCCCGTCTGGCCAAGAAGGTCATTCTTGAACTGAATGCCTTCCACAGCCCCAATGCCAAGTACATCCACGACGTCTACGAGCCCCTCGACCCGCCTTACCGCAAGCCCATCCCCATCTTCAACGTTGGTGATCGCATCGGCAAGCCCTACGTGTCGATTCCCCGTGAGAAGATTGCCTGCGTGGTGGAGTGCAACCTGCCCGACGAGGCCCGTGCCTTCAAGGACAGCGACCCCGTGACCGACAAGATTGGTTATCTCACGGCAGAGTTCCTCGTGGCCGAGCTGCATGCTGGACGCATCCCCAAGGAGTTCCTGCCCCTGCAGAGCGGTGTGGGAAGCACGGCCAACGCCATCCTTGGCGCACTGGGCGAGGACAAGCACGTTCCTGACTTCAATATCTACACGGAGGTCATCCAGAACAGCGTTATCGAGATGATGCTCCATGGTCGTGTGAAGGATGCCAGTGCCTGCTCACTCACCGTTTCCAACGAGTGTCTGATGCAGGTCTATGACAACATCGGCTACTTCAAAGATCACCTGACGCTGCGCCAGAGTGAGATATCCAATCACCCGGCAGTTATCCGCCGTCTGGGTGTCATCGCCATCAACACCGCCATCGAGGTAGACCTCTACGGTAACGTGAACTCCACGCACATCAGCGGCACGAAGATGATGAACGGTATAGGTGGTTCGGGCGACTTCGAGCGCAACGCTTACCTGAGCATCTTCACCTGTCCCTCGACGGCGAAGGGCGGCTTCATCTCGTCGATAGTGCCTATGGTGACCCACCAGGACTCTTCCGAACACGACGTGAATATCATCGTCACCGAACAAGGCATCGCCGACCTGCGCCACAAGAGCCCCATGCAGCGTGCCGAGGCCATCATCGAGAACTGTGCACATCCCGACTACCGTCCGTTGCTGCGCGAATACCTGAAGCTGGGCACTGGTGGTCACACCCGCCACTGTCTCACTGCTGCCTTCGCCATGCACGACACGTTGGCTCGCAAGGGTGACATGCACCTCACCGATTTCTCGGAATACTTGAAATGATTTGAGATTTGAGAATTGAGAATTGAGAATTGATGAAACGTGGACTGCTGGCCCTTTCTCCACTCCTTGTGTTCGTCACGCTCTATCTTGTGACGAGCATTGTTGCGGGAGACTTCTACCGCGTCCCTATCACCGTAGCTTTCCTAGTGGCCTCCGTCTATGCCGTGTGCATCGGACGGGGGCCACTTCGTAAGCGCATCGAACTGTTCAGCCGGGGGGCGGGCAACAGTCAGATGATGCTCATGGTGTGGATATTCGTGCTCTCAGGAGCCTTTGCCCACTCGGCTAAGGTGATGGGAAGCGTTGACGCCACCGTGCAGCTCACCTTGTCTGTGCTACCGTCCCACATGCTCCTCTCCGGCCTGTTTATGGCCGCTTGCTTCGTGTCGTTGAGCATTGGTACAAGTGTTGGCACCATCGTGGCCCTTACACCCATCGCCGCTGGAGTTGCCCAGCAGACGGGAGCCGATGTAGCCTTGATAACGGCGGCCGTCGTCGGCGGCTCGTTCTTCGGCGACAACCTCTCGTTCATCAGCGATACCACCATCATCGCCACGCAGACGCAGGGATGCCTCCTGAGCGATAAGTTCCGTGTCAACTCCTTCATTGTCATTCCCGCAGCCATCGTCATCCTCTTTCTCTACGTCATTCTGGGCAGCAATATCAGTGCACCGACCGACACAGGGAAAGCCGACTTCTGGCTGGTGATGCCTTATCTGGTGGTGCTCGTCACAGCCATCTTCGGCATGAACGTCATGGCTGTGCTCACGCTGGGCATCGTGCTCACGGGAGTTGTGGGACTTGCCACGGGAGCCTTCGCCGATGTCTACGCCTGGATGCAGTCCATGGGCGAGGGCATCGTCTCCATGGGCGAGCTCATCATCATCACCATGCTTGCCGGTGGACTTCTGGAGAGGGTACGTGAGATGGGCGGCATAGACTTCATCATCAGCCGTATGACCCGCCATCTCAGTGGCAAACGAGGAGCCGAGTTATCCATTGGCGCACTGGTAGCAGTGGTGAACTTCTGCACGGCAAACAACACCGTAGCTATCATCACCGTAGGGGGCATCGCTCACCAGATAGGCGAGCGTTTCCACCTCGACCCTCGAAAGTGTGCCTCGCTACTTGACACTTTCTCATGCACCGCCCAGGGACTCATACCCTACGGAGCACAGTTGCTCATGGCCGCCGGACTGGCCAGCATCAACCCCGTGAGCATCATCCCCTACCTTTATTACCCTATGGCCATCGGCATTGCAGCCCTCCTGGCCATCATCCTGCGTTATCCCAGACGCTATTCTTAACCCCAGGCCTAAAGTCTATAGTCTGTAGTCTAAAGTCTGTAGTCTGTAGTCTAAAGTCTGTAGTCTAAGGTCTAAAGTCAAAAATCTAAAGTCAAAGATCAAATATGAAAATCGGAATCATTGTAGCTATGGATAAGGAGCTGGAGCAGCTCCGCCAAGTATTTGCAGACAATAAGGTATACGTGCGCAAATGCGGCATTGGTAAAGTTAACGCCGCCCTTGGGGCACAGCAACTCATCAACGAAGAAAAGCCCGACGTGATTATCTCCAGCGGATGTGCCGGAGGTAATGGCGACGAAGTGAACATTCAGGACGTGGTGGTGAGTACGGAGCTGTGCTACCACGACGTATATTGCGGAAAGGCCATCGACGACACCACCGTCTACGGACAGGTGCAGGGATTGCCCGTTCGTTTCAAGGCCGACCCCTCCCTGCTCAGCAAAGCACTGGAACTCAATGCTCACCTTTCACTCCTCACCTCTCAGTCCTCACCTCTGAAAATCCACCCCGGCCTCATCGTCACCGGCGACTGGTTTGTCGACACCAAGGAGAAGATGCGTGAGATAGTGGGCATATTCCCCGAAGCCCGTGCCGTAGACATGGAGTCGTGTGCCATCGCCCAGACGTGTTACCTGAACAAGGTGCCCTTCATATCCTTCCGTGTCATCAGCGACATTCCCCTACGCGACACCGATGCCTCGCAGTATCACGACTTCTGGAACACCATTGCCCAGAACTCTTTCCAGGTGACCCGCACTTTCGTAGAGTCGCTCTGATTTTACAGACTCTTTTCAACAACGGATTTTACGGATTACACGGATTATACAGATTATAATTGATTTCACAGATTTTTTTCAGATTCGATGTGGAGAGAATAAATAATCCGTGAAATCAGTTTTAATCCGTTGTTTTACCTTATAATAAGGTAGGTTACTCTATTTAATAGGTTCCATGTGCAGGGTAACGTGCGTCCTCCTCCCGAAGCGTTCCATCAGCTTGTTCTCAATGGTGGTGCAGCGGTCATGGACTACCTGCAATGGGAGGTTGCCATCCATACGGACGTGCGCCTCAATGGCAATACGGTTGCCTATGCGTCGGGTGCGCAGGTTGTGTGGCTCCTGCACGTCGGGGAACGACTGTATGATTTGCTCTATCTCTTGTTCCGTTTCCAATGGCAGCGAGCACTCCGTCAGTTCGCCAGTGCTCGTCTTCAGCAAATCCAACGCCACCTTCAACAGCATCAGTCCCACGACGATCGATGCCAGCGGGTCAAGCACCGTCCAGCGTTGGCCTATGAGAATGGATCCTCCGATGCCGATGGCCGCTCCTATGGACGAGAAGGCATCGCTGCGGTGATGCCAGGCGTTGGCCTCCATGACCTTCGAGTCGAGTTCACGACCCTTTCTTATCGTATATTGATAGAGCAGTTCCTTAACGATAATCGACAGGATGGCAGCCCAAAGGGCTATCCATCCTGGCGATTCCAGCTCTTCGCCCTTCCACCAGTCGATGAACTTCAGGGCACCAGATACCATGATGCCCGTGGCGGCAGCCACCAAGGCAAGGCCTATGAGAAACGAGGCAATGGTCTCAAATTTGCCATGACCATAGTCGTGGGAGGCATCGCGGGGCTTGGCGCTGATGCTGACGAACACCAGTACGACGATGTCTGTCAGGAAGTCGGACAGCGAGTGGACAGCATCGGCAACCATCGCCGAGCTATGCCCCAGAATACCTGCGATGAACTTCATGGTGAGCAGTGCAGCGTTGCCCATACTGCCCAACAAGGTCACCATGTATATCTCTTTCTCACGAGTCATGTGTGTTGACTATAGATGATTGACTTCAGACCTTAGACTTCAGACTTCAGACCTTAGACTTCAGACTTTAGACCTTAGACTTTAGACTTTAGACTTTAGACTATAGAGCTTAGATGGTTATTTGATGATGAGTTTCTTGCCGTTCTGGATATGGATTCCCTTTGGGGAGCCCGAGGATGTGGGACGTCCCTGGAGGTCGTAGGAATTTACCGTCGACCTTTTCCGAGGGGTGGAGCGAGGGGCAGAGGGACTTTGTTCTGGCTCTCTCCCCCCTACCTTAGGGGACATGATGCCAGTGACATTCTCTGCGGCCTCTATACCCACTTCTGCAGCTGATGTCCAAGCGTTTCCGTTAATTTCGCTTTTAGCCACGAACTTCAGGTATCGGGCTGCGGTAGGCGTTTTGAGGGTGGCTTTCTGTAGTGACGTGGTGTTTTTGAATTCACCCTTAGCCGCTGCAGCACCCCATGTCTCTCCGTCGGTGCTAAGGTATACCTCGTAGGCTTTGACCATACCGTTCTGATTGCCATCCTGACGGGTGAGGTAGGTAAAGGCAGTCACAAGATAGGTCTCGACCATGTCGACGATGAGCGTGTGTGGGCATTGTGGTTCGTTGGCTCCCCAAGCCGTGTGCCAGAAGGTAGAGTTGTTGCCGTCTATGGCAAGGCGGGGTTCGTTGCCGCCCTGATAGCTGTCGGCGCTCACCACCTTCCATCCACTCTTGTTGATGTAGAGGTCGAAGTTATATGTCATCGGTGCACTCGGCAGCATACCTTCTTTTTCACAATAGGCAGTGATGGTGCAGGCTTCCTTTTGCACAAAGGCCATGGAGTATTTCTTGTATTCGCCGCCATCGATGCTGTAGTAGATAGTCGCTCCACTTGTCTGGGTAGACATCTTGATGCGTCCGTTAGTCTGGCGCTCGCAACTGACCGTCTGGCATACGGGCATGTCCACTCTGGAGATTTGGGATTTGAGATTTGAGTTTTGAGGGGTGAGAGGGATGATGAAGAATCGGAACGAGGTGTTAGCAGCCCTCAGTTCGTACTTGTCCATTACCTCGGGACCGCAGCTGGCATTGCCCAGGCCACGTGTTGCAGCGTCGAGCGATACCACGGTGCTCTCACATGTCTTGAAATCGCAGGTGTGCTTCTTCCTGTTGTTGCGGTCGGTGTAGTTGTCCTCCGGACGGAAGTGTACGGCAGAGGCGGCCATCTGTCCAGGAGCTACGAATAGCAGACCGTTGCCCTCTTCGTTG
>Ga0310696_10004775_pt1 | contig 16528 bp, 11 predicted proteins | sample AusTroGonzalo_MG_4_FD_203885 | JGI IMG/M metagenome (GOLD analysis project Ga0310696, IMG submission 203885) | Bovine rumen microbial communities from tropical cattle in Woodstock, Queensland, Australia - Gonzalo_02 (v2) (version 2) | ecosystem: Host-associated > Mammals > Digestive system >...
TATGATATCATCATATTCGACCCGCCGAGTTTCTCCAACAGCAGGAAGATGGACGGCGATTTCGATGTCGCACGGGACTATGTGGAGTGGATAAAAAAGCTCTGCGCACTGCTGAAGAAAACCGGAATAATTCTGTTTTCTACGAACCTCGGTTCGTTTCAGATGGAAAAGAAAAAGCTCAGAGGACTGAGCATAAAGGAGATCACCACTTTAGTGGCGGCTCCGGGATTTGTTAAGGGCCGTGCAGGCACGGTCAGGAGTTGGATGATGGCATTTGATGATGAATCGCTCTCATTGGATTGGAGCGAGCCAGAGAAGAGGTCCGAGAAGGGTTCGGACAGAAGAAGACAGGCCGAAGGAAGGCCTGAGAGAAGAAGAGAAGGCGACAGACGTTCTTATGACAGACGCAGTTCAGACAGAAAGCCTTCAGAGAGAAGATTCTCCGACAGAAAGCCCTATGAGAGAAGGGACGGAGACAGACCGTACAGATCAGAGCGCAGATTCGATGATGAAAGACCTTACAGACCGAGAAGGGATGACAGACCTTACAGATCTGAGAGACCTGAAAGGTATGAGAGATCTGATAGATACGATAGGTCTGAGAGACCGGAAAGAAGCGAGAGAAGCTTCGGTGACAGACCGGCTTACGGTGAGCAGGGAAGAGACCGCTACAGATCCAGATCATACGATAGACCGTATGATTCTGACAGACCTAGACAGAGACGTGATCATTTTGACAGAGATGAGCGCCGTGACGAGCGCCCCAGAGGAGAGCGTAGCTTTGACAGAGACCGCTCCAGAGCTCCTCGTCAGGATTCTCGCAAGGCAAAGAAGCCTTACGGCTATGATTCTTTCAAGCCGGCAAGGTCCAGAGAGGACAGCACGGACTTCTTCTGGAATGAAGAGGATCTTGATCCAAGGAAAAAAGACTGAAAATAAACGCCCTCATTGCGAGGGCGTTTTTCATATTATTCGAATCCTTACAGACCCATCTTGGCTTTCTGCTTTGCCCAGGAGTCCTTTAAGGTGACTGTCCTGTTGAAAACAGGGTGGCTTGGGGTACTGTCGTAGTCCGGTGTGAAGTAGCCGCTTCTCATGAACTGCAGGTACTCGCCGGGCTTTGCATCAGCAAGCCATGGCTCAAGCTTTGCGTTCTTAAGGACAATCAGTGAATCCGGATTCAGATCATCAAGATAGTTGCCTGTCTCTCCGCCGGGGTACTCTGTTGCAAAGAGCTTGTCGTAGAGTCTGACCTCGCCTTCGATGGCATGTCTTGCGCTGACCCAGTGGCTGGTTCCCTTGACCTTTCTTCCGTCAGGAGTCTCGCCTCCGCGTGATTCGGGGTCATAGGTGCAGTGGACGACTGTGACGTTGCCGTTTTCGTCCTTCTCGCAGCTTGTGGCCTTGACGTAGTAGGCTGTCTTCAGGCGGATTTCGTTTCCGATGTAAAGTCTGTGGTAGCCCTTTGGCGGAACCTCCATGAAGTCCTCGCGCTCGATGTAAAGCTCCTTGCAGAAGGCCATCTTTCTGGTGCCGGCTGAAGGATCTTCGGGGTTGTTCTCAATTTCAAAGAACTCGACCTTATCCTCGGGATAGTTGTCGATGACAAGCTTGATGGGATCCAGAACTGCCATGACGCGTTTTGCACGCTTGTTAAGGTCCTCACGGACGCAGAATTCCATGAGAGAGTAGTCTACGACGGACTCGACCTTTGCAACGCCTACACGGGAGACGAAGTCCTTCATGGACTCTGGTGAGTATCCGCGGCGTCTGATTCCGCTGATGGTGGGCATTCTCGGATCGTCCCATCCGCTTACGATGCCCAGCTGGACCAGGTTCAGGAGCTTACGCTTGCTCATGACGAAGTAGTTGATGTTCAGGCGGGCGAACTCGTACTGATGAGGGGTGTGATCGATTCCGTCGATGGAACATGCCCAGTCGTATGCAGGCCTGTGGTCCTCGAACTCCAGTGTGCAGATGGAGTGGGTTATGCCCTCGATTGCATCGGAGATGGGGTGGGTGAAGTCGTACATCGGATAGACACACCACTTGTTTCCTGTTCTGGGATGCTCGGCGAACTTGATTCTGTACAGGGCAGGGTCACGCATGTTGATGTTGGGGCTTGCCATGTCCAGCTTGGCTCTGAGAAGGTACGTTCCCTCAGGATATTTGCCTTCGCCCATTTCCTTGAAAAGGCGCAGGTTCTCCTCGATGCTTCTGTCTCTGTCAGGGCTGTTCTTTCCCGGAGTCGTGAGTGTTCCTCTGTTTTCCTTGACCTGTTCGGGAGTCTGGCCGTCGACATAGGCAAGACCCTGCTTAATCAGATTGATTGCAATCTCGTGAAGCTGGTCGTAGTAGTCCGAGGCGTAGTATTCGTGCTTTCCCCAGTCGAAACCAAGCCACTTGATGTCGGATTTGATGGAATCTATGTATTCCATATCCTCTTTGGCTGGGTTTGTGTCATCAAGTCTGAGGTGGCATATTCCGCCGTACTTCTGTGCAAGGCCGAAATTGAGGCAGATACTCTTGATGTGTCCTACATGAAGGTATCCGTTCGGCTCGGGCGGGAATCTTGTTACGATTGTGTTGTTCGGGACCCTGCCGTTTGCAAGGTCGTCTTCGATGATCTTCTCAATGAAGTTGAGGGAAGCTTTCTCGTCTGCTTCCGGGGTGGCGTTTGTTCTGACGTCGTCGCTCATTTTATCCTCCACTGCTCTTTCAAAGGAGCCATAAGGTTACGTGTGGATATTATCATAATTGGTCGGAATGCTCTATATAGTTACTGCACTTATGGTATATTATTGGTAATGCGTTTGACGGAGGCTTCTGATGATCGGCGTAGTCGGTGAATCCCTTATAGACATTGTAGGAAAAAAAGAGCTGATCGGAGGCTGTGCATTCAATGTATCGATTGCCGCATCAAGGCTGGGCGCACCTGTCACATATTTCGGAAAAGTCTCTTCCGATGAATACGGGCACAGAATCCTGGAGAGGATGATAGACAACAACGTTCTGTTTGACCCCCAGCTTTGCGGTGCCAAAGAGCCGACTTTGTGCAGCAAGGCTGTTCTGGACAACGAGGGAAAGGCTTCATATGTCTTTGATTACAATGGAACGGCTGCCTGTACTATTACAGAAGATGAGCTTTCAAAGGCATTTGCCAATGAAGGAGACATCGATATGGTGTTTTTCGGTTCCATCTCACTTCTGATGGAGCCCGGATGCGATGCCATCTATCCTGCAATTAAGACCATAGAAGAGAATCCCATGCTGTTTCTGGATCCTAATGTCAGACCTTCATTGATCAAAGACCCGGAAGGTTTCAGGAAAAAGATTCTGGACTATGCATCACACTGCGATCTTGTGCGAGTCAGCGATGAGGATCTTGCATATCTGTTTCCGGGAGTATCTGAGAACGAGGCGGAGCAGGGTCTTCTGAAAATCTGCAAGGGAAGTCTGATCGTCACAAGAGGAGCCAGGGGCTCTTCCTGGTACAGCAAAGATTTCAGAGTGGACTGTCCTGCGTTCAGCGTTGAAAAGGTCGTGGATACCATCGGCTGCGGCGATACATTCGACGGAGCTGTGATGGCCTGGCTTGACGGACATGAGAGTATCAGAAGGCTTGAGAAGCTTGATAAAGACGAGGTGATGCAGGTTCTTAAGTATGCATCAAAAGCGTCGGGACTGAACTGTCTGGCCGAAGGTTGCGACCCTCCTGAAAGCGAACAGGTGGGCTGAGTTGGCAACGTCTTTGTTTTGGAGTAGTATTTAGGCATGAAGGGCAGAAAAAAATTTCTGATGATATTGATAATAATCGTCTCAGCGGTTGCCGCGACTTTCATCGGAATCATTCTTGTCAGATGGACAGGAGCCCTTTCTTCCAAACAGCGTGTCCAGGAACTCAGAAAAGCTCTTGTGGAAGTCATAAAGACGGACGGAGAGAAGGGCCTTTTGGAAATGGCCGGAGTTCCGGTTGACAACATCTACTACGGTGATTCGGGTGCAGAACTTTTCATCGGAGAACGCGGAGCCTGGACATACAGTGAGGACGAGCTTCAGAACATCAGCATCTTCGAGATGGGAAACAAGGCCGTTGTCCATATCGAGACAAGGGTCACAAACGATTCATCATACTTTGATGCGGTTCCTCAGAGTGACACAGGATCCGGTTTCTTCATCTCCAAGGAAGGTCTGATTGTAACCAACCACCATGTCGTAGACGGTGCCTCGATCATCACTGTCTCTCTTCATGACGGTTCGGTCTACGAGGCCCAGCTTCTCGGTTCTGATAAGGAAAACGATATTGCAGTCATAAAAATCTCTCCGCAGGCGGGAGCCGAAATCAGCGTTCTTTCATTCGGTGATTCCGAGTCCCTTGTCGTGGGACAGAAGGTCATAGCAATCGGAAACCCGTTCGGTTACGACAGAACGATGGTCACCGGTATCATCTCAGGTCTCAGCCGACCTATCAGAGACGAGAAGGGTAATGTCCTTCTTGGAATGATTCAGACAAGTGCCCCGATCAACCCCGGAAACTCCGGAGGTCCGCTTCTTAATACGGACGGTCAGGTCATAGGAATCAATACTTCGATTTACAGCACAAGCGGAACCAGCCAGGGCATGAACTTCGCAGTTGCATCCAATACTGCAGCAGCCTCGGTCAGCGACCTTGTGAACTTCGGAAAAGTCAGCAGAGGCTGGCTTGATATCGTTCCGGTCCAGCTTTCACAGGCCATTGTTGATTATGCATCGCTTAAGGTCTCCAAGGGACTTCTGGTCAGCCAGATTGTGCCCGGAGGTTATGCTGATCAGGCCGGTCTCAGAGCCGGAACCCAGCAGGTTCGCTACGGCTCGTCCGTCATCTATCTCGGCGGCGATATCATAACGGAAATCAACGGAGTTCAGGTGGCCGATTACAGTGATCTGTTCACAGCTCTTTCCAACACAAGACCTGGTGATGTCGTTCCTGTGATAGTCGACCGCAACGGAGCGCTTATCAGAATGCAGATCACTCTTGTAGAGCGTACCGAAGAAAACCTCAAGTGGATTAACAGATAAATGCCGGACAGCAGATACCCCTCAGAACCTTTCAAGTTCCAGATTCCCGATAAGAATGAAGTGCAGAAGATGCGCTTTCATCAGACCCCAGGCGGTCCTGGAACAGGTGAAGTCGATGCTTCATGGGGCGGAGATCTGGTTTACAACGTCCACGGTCCGGTCAAATGGATGGACAAGCCCTTTGTCGTTCATTCTCCGTTTGATGTCTCCGGTGACCAGCAACAGGCTATCGACAAGCTCTCACAGGGCGTTCTTGACGGAGACAGATTCCAGACCTTAAAGGGCGTCACCGGATCTGGAAAGACCTTCACCATGGCTAAGATCATCGAGAAGGTCCAGCGACCCACACTGATCTTGTCACACAACAAGACACTTGCCGCCCAGCTTTACAGGGAGTTTCGCTCTTTCTTTCCTGAAAACAGGGTCGAGTACTTTGTATCAACTTACGACTACTACCAGCCTGAGGCCTACGTTCCGGGTAAGGACCTTTATATTGAAAAGGATGCTGATGTTAATGCTGAGATAGACAGAATGCGTCTTTCAGCATCGTTTTCACTGATGGAAAGACGTGATGTCATCGTCGTTGCCACAGTCTCATGTATCTTCAGCCTCGCAAACCCTGTCTCCCTCAGGGACATGACCCACGTATTCAGAACAGGACAGGTCTTTGACCACAGGGCCGAGCTTGAGCAGCTGGTGAGGATGCAGTACGAAAGAAACGACATGGTCCTCACAAGAGGATGCTTCCGTGTCCATGGCGATACTATAGAAATCTGCCCGCCTTATCTGGACAACGCTGTCAGAATCACTCTTGACTGGGACACCATCGAAAGCATCCAGTGGTTCGATCCCATAAGCGGGGAGAAGCAGGACAAGCAGGAAAGCTTCACTCTGTATCCTGCCAAGCAGTTCGTAATGCCCAAGGAACAGGTTATAGCTGCCATAGACAGAATCCGAAGCGAGATGGAAAGCCAGTACGAGTATTTCATCAACACGGGCCATCCTGTAGAGGCCGAGCGCATAAAGACCCGTGTCGAATATGATTTGGAGATGCTTCAGGAAATCGGATACTGCCCCGGAATCGAAAACTACAGCAGACCGCTTTCCAACCGCGCACCCGGAGAAAGACCGGCAGTTCTTCTTGATTATTTCCAGCCCGACTTTCTGACCTTCATCGACGAGTCACACGTCACTTTGCCACAGATAGGGGCCATGTACGAAGGCGACCACTCCAGAAAGGCCAACCTCGTCCAATACGGCTTCAGACTTCCGTCGGCTCTGGACAACAGGCCGCTTAAGTTCGACGAGTTCGACCAGGTCACCGGCCAGCGCATATTCGTGTCGGCCACACCCGGCAAGCTTGAAAAATCACTCTCATCCCAAGTCGTCTCACAGGTCATCAGGCCCACAGGTCTTCTGGACCCCGAAATCACCGTCAAAAGCACGGAGGGCCAGATCGAGGACCTTTTCGGCGAAATCCGGAAGTGTACAGCCCGTGGCGAAAGGGTACTTGTCACAACCCTTACAAAGAAGATGGCCGAGGATATTTCGGACTTCTTCGCCTCCAAGGGCGTACGCGTTCGTTATCTTCACTCGGAAATCGAGACCATCGAGCGCGTCGAGATCCTCAAGGAGCTCAGAGCCGGCCAGTTCGATGTCCTTGTCGGAATCAACCTCCTCAGAGAAGGTCTGGACCTGCCTGAAGTAGCTCTGGTAGCGATTCTGGATGCCGATAAGATCGGATTCCTCAGAAGTGCAACATCGCTTATTCAGACCATCGGAAGAGCTGCGAGAAACGCCGAGGGTAGGGTCATCATGTATGCCGACAGAATCAGTGATGCAATGCGTGAGGCAATTGACGAGACTCGCGAAAGAAGAGCCATCCAGAGTGCCTACAACAAGGAGCACAACATCACTCCTAAGTCCATCGTCAAGGCTGTTGAGGATATCCTTGAGCGCGAGCGTGAAGAAGCGGCCCAGGATGAGAAACAGGACATCTCAATCAGAAAAGCTGGCTACAACCTGCTTGAACCGTCTCAGAGGAAGAAGTACATCAAGGAGCTTGAAGCTGAGATGCTTCAGGCGGCCAAGGACCTGGAGTTCGAAAGAGCTGCAGTACTCAGAGACGAGATTCAGAGCATCCGCGACATGAAGCTGGACTGATAATCGTAAAACGTTTTATAAAACTTGGTTTTAAAATGCCAAATTGTGTTATATCATTAATCTGATATCACTAACTGGAGCTCTCTATGTCAAAGAAGAACAAAGTAGTCAAACTTGGATCAAAGAAAAGAGGTAAGGGACAGGATTATCTTGTTACCTACAACGGTGTACAGATGACACGTATCGAGCGTGAGGCACTGCTCAGAGAGCAGGCAAAGTCCAACACGCCTGAGACTGTTGCAAAGAAGGCCAAAAAGGGTACCAAGGTCGCCGAGCCAAGGCACAGCAAGCTGTTCAACCTGCTCCATCCGAACAAGAAGCAGACAGTAGCCCCGGATCTGAAGTCCGTCGATGCAACTGCTCCGAAGAAGGCTGAACCTAAGAAGGTTGAACCCAAGAAGGAAGAACCTAAAAAGGAAGAGCCTAAGAAGGTCGAGCCCAAGAAAGAAGAAAAGAAGGAAGAGAAGAAGCCTGCCAAGAAGGCCGAGCCTGTTGAGGAAGAGAAGAAAGTTGCTCCCGCACCGGCACCGATTCCGACCAATGTCGTCACAGGTGACGATGATTTCATCGAAGAGGAAGATGACGGAGAAGAGGATGATCTTAATGAGGAGCTCAACCTCCGCAATGCCAAAAAGCGCATAAGCCCGAGATTCGTTCTCAGAGTCGGAAAGACATCAGCCAAGAGCTGTGATGAGTACATCAACGCAGAAGCAGGTCTTGATAAGAAGATCGCCGCTGTCGATGCTGAAATCAAGAAGGCAAAGACTCCTAAGGATGCTGATGAGGCTGTCAGAGCTCAGTACAACGAAAAGAGAAAGGCTCTCAGAGCTGAAAAGAAGAGTCTTGAGCTTGAGAAGAGCACAAACGCATCCAAGGCAGTTGCACTTGAGCGTGCAGCCGATGGATACTGCGATATCTTCAAACTGCTCACCGGTAAGGAACTTCAGGTCAGAAAGACCGCGAGAATCAATGAGTACCATCCTCTTACAGAGGAGCAGGAGCTTGAGGTTCTCAACAGCCTCTGGGCAGACAAGAGCGCAAGAAAGGCTCCCAAGAAGAAAGCCTGAGCACTTTAACCAAATAGAAACGGCTCCGTGTGGAGCCGTTTTTTTTAATGACGGATCAGGCGTCCGTCGTTGAACTCAAGGATCTTGGACATTCTGATTCCTGCTGTGATGTAATCAGATGCAGGTTTGTAGACGGTGTAGACCTTGATTATCATATCTTCATACATGGCTGTCACCAGGTATTCCTTTCCAAGGTACTCGCTCCTGATGATTTTTGCGTTTTCGAATCTCAGATGAGGATAGAACTCGGGGAAGGGAAGACCCGGCATGTCGTTTACGACCATGTCCTCCGGTCTGAACAGAAGTCTGTGCTCAGGGCCGTAGCACTGGTAGATGACCTTCGACCTCTCTGTCTCGGGAACACGGAGAGTTTTGAGAATAACATCATAAGGAAGGATGTTGCACTCTCCCATGAACTTGGCGCAGAACTCCGAAACCGGGCGTCTGTAGATGTCATCGGGAGCTGCCATCTGCTCGATCTTTCCGTTGTTCAGGAGGATGACCTTGTCAGAGACGCTTAAGGCCTCCACCTGGCTGTCTGTGACAAAGACTGTCGTGATTCCTGTCTTTTTCTGGATGTCGCGGATTTCGATTCTCAGAGCATCACGTTCTCTGGTATCAAGGGCAGAGAAGACCTCGTCCAGAAGAAGAATCTGGGGTTCTGAGGCAATTGCTCTTGCAAGGGCCACTTTGTATTTTTCCTGGCAGGAAAGCTCTTTGACTTTTCTTTTATCGTCTTTTCTGAGGTTCACAAGTTCCAGAAGCTTTCTGACTTCGGCTTCGGTTTCTTCCTTTGAGAGCTTATGGTTTTTCAGAGCGTAGGCCACATTCTGTTCAAGTGTCATATTTGGGAAGACCGAATAATCAGAGAAGATTATCGCAGCGCCGCGTTTTTCGGCATTCAGGGCTGTGACATCGACTCCGTTGATCGTAATTGTTCCGCTGTCAGGACTCTCAAAGCCGCAGATCAGGCTCAATACCGTGCTCTTTCCGCTTCCAGACGGGCCTATGATGGAGACAAGCTCTCCTTTGTTTACGGAGAAATCCAAATCAAGGTTAAGTTTTCCCTTGGTCTTTTTAATCTGATTGCAGACAAGAGCGTAGTCAGACATTTCGTTTGCCCTCCCGTGTATGGCCTATGCCCATGACGAAGAATATGAAGCTTAGGATAAGAGTAATCGAGCCGATGGCACTGGCACCTGCGACTTTTCCCTGCTGCCAGAACATGAGGCACTGTGAATATGCTGTATAAAGGCCGAAGGTCTCAGCAGCTCCATAGCTTGCGATACTTATTGCGATTGATGTGAACAGCGCACAGAGGATATCCGTTTCCATTAACTTCAGATCTATGTGCATGAAGCTATGTGAGCTTGTTTTTCCCAATGAGACAGAAGTCTTTCTCAGATTCGGCGAAAGAGCTCTGGCAACAGGAAGAAGTATCATGACCTGAATCGGACTGAGGATTAGGATGTGACACAGCACTGTGAAAATGAGTTTTACTGTAAGTGTCTGTCCGAACCAGGGATAAAGACCTGTAAAGCCCGAAGCCAGTGCAACAGGACCTATGGCAAACGGAATCATTGCCAGAAAGAGGCTACATCCCGTGTTTGCGATTCCCACGCTGATGCGTACGGCGATAAATGATGCGATAACCGAAGAGGCAAGAGCAATTGCAAAACAGAAGACAAGGCACATAAGCAATTTGTCATTGCCCGGAGCAAACAGAAGGCTGTAGGCCTCAATTGAGATTTTGCCGTTTATGAGAACAGAACGCAGGATCATGAAAAGAAGCGGAACTATAATCAGACACTGTGCCGCCAACATGTAGATGAAAGAAAGGATGGCGGTAAAGGCATTGCCTTTTCTTGTTTCTGAACATGCCGGTGACAGCTCTGCCTGTCTTCTTTTCTTGTCTGTCGAAGTGAGAATAATCAAAAACAGAACAGACAAAAGCATCGAGACGATTATGTTGTCAGTCGGTGCCATACATCTTAAAAGAACAAGGGCAAAGACTCCGAAAAACGCCGGAACAAGCTTGGGCAGGGTAAGTTTCATGAAGAACCGCGACTCTGAAACCCCGATTGTCCTTGAGCAAAGCTTCTGTCTGATATCGAGTCTTCTCAGATATTCTCCGACCATGACAATCACAAGCGGGATGTTCAGAGCAAGATTGACTGCAATGTTTCTGAAGAATGGAGAAAGATTAAGGTATTCATTCTCCAGACTCATGTTCATCAGAACAGCAGGGAAACAGAATGCAAATGAGAAACTGACTCTCAGAAAGCCTCTGACCCGGTTTGGGCACTTTGCATAGATGATGACTCCCGGAAATGCCAGAACCAGTGCCGCGGCGCTGATTGCCAGGGACGTGAGTAAGGAAAAACCTGTCTGTCTTAATGCTTCCGGGTTGTTGAAAAAAGCGGGAACCGTCTGATAGTTGTTCAGAATGACAAATGCAAGTGCAGGAAGAAAAATAACCAGTAGCAAGAGATAGCCGGTCATTGAGTATCTTCTGTCAAATGCATCGATTCCTTTCACGGTTTTATGATATCATAGATTCATGGTACAGTTCTATCTGTTGTCTGTCTTGTTTCTTGTTCTCTCAGCGGGACTTCTTCTCGTGGATAAGTACGGGACAACATTTCTGTTTCTGATCAACCTCAAGACTCTATACACCACACGTAAGGCAGTAAGGTTCTCTTTCCTTATCTGCGGGCTTCTGATTGCAGCGGCCATTGTTGTCTTCCCAATTTCTCCGGGTCCTGTCATCTTAGGTGATGTTCTTCCGGCTGCCAACATAATCCTCGTGATTCTTTACTTTCTGAAGAACATGGGAAAGAGCGAAGGAGTGGTGGAGTACAACAACGGAAAAAGAAACGCCCTGGGCTTTGTGACCCTGGGCGTTGCAGTTATTCATTTTCTGTTTCCTGCGATTGTCATAATCTGATCAGAGAACAGTTCCGTTCGGAATTGAAACTCCCTTGTTGATGACGATGATTCCGTCATGGATGGAATAATCGCCGTAGTCTCCCTCTTTTCTCGGGATGTCATCGATTCCGATTCTGCATCCGTCACCGATTCTGGCGTTCATGTCTATGATGGCCTTCTTGATGATGGTGCCCTTTCCGATTCCGAGGTTGGGGATTCCCTTCTTAGCGTTCTCGGCCTTCTGGACCTCGTTCTCGTAATACTTGGCTCCCATGCAGTAGACGCCGTCAAGTGAAGCACCGCTTTCAATGATGGTACGTACACCGATGATTGAGTTGACGATGTAGGCGTTTGTAATGATACAGCCTTCGGATGTCAGCGAGCTTGTGATGTTGCTGAAGTTGACCTTCGATGCCGGAAGATGTCTTCTGTGGGTGTAGATCGGCATTTCCTCATCGTAGAAGTTGAACTTCGGATGGATGCTTGCGATATCAAGGTTGGTCTCGTAGAAGGCCTTGATTGTTCCGATATCCTCCCAGAATCCGTTGAACAGATAGGATGCGACCGGCTTTGTCTTTGTCAGATCAGGAATGATTTCCTTTCCGAAGTCAGTCTTCTCGTTGTTCAGGGCATCTTCCATGGTCTTTGCCGTGAAGATGTAGATTCCCATGGAAGCGAGGTACTCGTTGCTCGGGTTCGGATCCTCTCCCAGAGAGCTCTTCAGATACTTGGCGTTGACCTTGTAATCTGTGATGTCCAAAGAAGGTGCCGGCTTTTCCAGGAACTGTGTGATCATTCCCTTGTCATCGGTCTTCATGATTCCGAGACCCGTTGCTTCCTGTCTTGAGATTGTCTTTGCTGCGACAGTGAGCTCGGCTCCGGACTCGATGTGTCTCTGAAGCATCTTGGAAAAATCCATTCTGTACAGCTGGTCGCCGCTGAGAATCAGATAGTAATCGGCTTCCTGGTCATGGAAGTGTTTGAGGTTCTTTCTGACGGCATCGGCTGTTCCCTGGTACCATGACTCGCTGCTGTATGTCTGCTCTGCAGAAAGTATCTGTACGAAGCCTGAGTTGAACTGGTCAAAGACATAGGTGTTTGCGATATGGTTGTGAAGAGATGCCGAGTTGAACTGCGTCAGAAGATAGATCTTCGTGTATCCGCTGTTGATACAGTTGGAGATAGGGATATCAACCAATCTGTACTTTCCTGCAAAAGGTACCGCCGGTTTGGCTCTGTCAGCTGTCAGCGGGAAAAGTCTTGTTCCTTTTCCGCCTCCAAGAATGATGGCTACTACTTTAGGTCTGCTCATTTAGTTTCTCCTGTTGTTCTATTTGTCAGCTTTTTGTATACGTTGATGTATTCATCAGCGGATGCCGACCAGGAAAAGTCCTGGCTCATGGCCCGCATTCTGATCTTGTCAATTGAGTCCACGCCTTCCTTCTGCTTGAAGAGCTCTGTGGCACGGTGGACATGGTTCACAATCTCGTATTCAGTCAGGTCATCGAACAGAAGTCCTGTTCCTTCCTTCGGGTTTTTGTCCACATCGATGATTGTGTCGGCCAGACCGCCTGTTCTGTGTGCGATTGGAATTGTTCCGTAACGCAGGGAATAAAGCTGGTTCAGACCGCATGGTTCATAACGGCTCGGCATGAGGAAGAAGTCGCTTCCGGCCTCCACAAGGTGTGCGACCTTGTTCGAGAAGAGGATGTTCACGGACAGGTTCTCATGCTTTTGGGCAAGGTCCTTGAGGCTGTTCTCAAGAGCCGAGTCTCCTGTTCCGACAATGACGAACTGGACGTCCTGCTCGTTTAAGATGCACTCGAGGCAGTTGAGGACTGTATCAAAGCCCTTCTGGGCTGCAAGACGGCTAATCATGGCAAACAGAGGAACATCGGCTCTGACCGGAAGTCCCAGCTGAGTCTGAATCTCTTTCTTGAGTTTTGCCTTTCCTGCCATCTTGTGTGCGGTGAAGTGGTAGGGGATGAGATTGTCCTTTTCGGGGTTCCACTCATCGATGTCTATTCCGTTGACAATGCCCTTGAGCTTGTTGTGACGCTTTGTAAGAATCGGATCAAGTCCGCAGCCCTGTTCAGGAGTCTGGATTTCCTTGGCATAGGTCGGACTGACAGTTGTGATGTAATCCGAGTAAATCAGAGCAGCCTGGATCATGTTCACCTGACCGTTGGAGAAAAGATTCTCATCCGGTCTGATGTTGGCATGCAGAAAGTCCATTCTGGGGAACGTTCCCTGATATGCCAGGTTGTGGATCGTGAACATGGTCTGTGTGCCCATGAAGAACTGGCTTCTGTTCACCTTCAGAAAGTAGGGAACAAGGCCGGCTGTCCAGTCATGACAGTGCAGCACATCCGGTTTGAATTCAATGGCCTCACACAGCTGAAGGGCTGCCTTGCTCATCAGAGCGAAGCGGAAGAAGTTGTCGCTGTACGGGGTGAAGCTTGTGTCGCCGTAGATTCCGAGTCTGTCGTTGAAGACCTTGTGGCAGACGAAGTAGTAGATCACACCTTTGACCTTCTTCATCCTGATCTGGACTCTCTCGGATCCGTCGAGCATGGGGACATCGAGCTTGCACACAAGTTCGCCGCTGTCCTCGATTTTCGTATTGTATGCAGGAACCACAATGCGGGCATCGTGACCTTTCTCAATTAAAGCCGGAGGCAGGGCTCCGACCACATCGGCAAGTCCGCCTGATTTTGAGAAGGGAACAGCCTCGCTGGTTATCATCAGAATATTCATACGACCATTCTACCCCATGAAATGTCATTTATAAAGAAAAATAAGACGGGTGTCCTGATGGACCACTTTGACGTGGTGTTCTAAGTTGCGTCCGGACAGCAATATTGTCATGCCGACATAACAAGCTTGTCAGTCTGACCTTGCCCTCAGGTGACAAGTATCCTAGAATTAACCGAAAGAGGTGAATATGGACAGATCCGAAGCTAGGAAAAAGGCTCAGAAGCTGGTCGATAAAATGACCGTCGCAGAGGCGGCAAGCCAGCTTATTTTCAACGCCCCGGCCATAGAAAGGTTGGGGATTCCTGCATACAACTGGTGGAATGAGACTCTTCACGGGGTTGCCAGAGCAGGAACAGCCACTGTGTTTCCGCAGGCCATAGCCATGGCTGCCACGTTTGACGAGGACCTTGTACACAAGGAGGCCGAAGTCTGTGCTACAGAGGGCCGTGCCAAGTACAACGCCGCATCGGAAAACGGCGACAGGGACATCTACAAGGGTCTGACATTCTGGTCCCCCAACATCAACATTTTCCGTGATCCGAGGTGGGGCCGCGGTCATGAGACTCTGGGCGAGGATCCTTATCTCACATCCAGACTGGGCGTCCAGTTCGTCAAAGGCCTTCAGGGAGAAGGACCTGTTATGAAGGCAGCCGCATGCGCCAAGCACTTTGCCGTGCACAGCGGACCTGAGAGCCTCAGGCACACATTCAACGCCGTCGCCAATGAGAAGGATCTGTATGAGACATATCTTCCGGCATTCAAGGCCCTTGTCGATGCAGGAGTCGAAGCTGTCATGGGTGCCTACAACCGCACGAACGGTGAGCCGTGTTGCGCAAACGATTATCTGATGAAGAAAACGCTTCGCGGAAAGTGGGGATTTGAAGGCCATTATGTCTCCGACTGCTGGGCTGTAAGGGACTTCCATGAGAACCATAAGGTGACAACGTGTCCTGAGGAGAGCGTCTCGCTTGCACTTGGTATGGGTTGCGACCTGAACTGCGGATGTACATATCAGTTCGTGATGAAGGCCTACGAGAAGGGCCTTGTCTCGGAAAAGTCCATCCGTGAAAGCGCAGTCCGTCTTTTCACCACAAGGTACCTTCTGGGCGTAATGGACTCTGATGCATTCAGTGATATCCCGATCACAGTCGTTGAGTCTCCGGAGCATCTGAAGGTCGCCGAGCGTGCGGCCCGGGAGTCCTGCGTTCTTCTCAAGAACAACGGAACTCTTCCTCTTTCAGAAGACAGAATCAGAACGATTTCCGTCATCGGACCCAACGCAGACAGCCGCATAGCCTTGAAGGGTAACTATTACGGAACATCATCAAGGCACATCACTGTTCTTCAGGGAATTCAGAATGAGCTGGGTTCAAAGGCCCAGGTTCTTTATTCTGAAGGCTGCGACATTGAAAAAGACAGGGTTGAGAATCTTGCGCAGAGCAACGACAGGGTAAGCGAAGCCGTTGCCATGGCAAAGGTAAGCGATGCCGTGATTCTTGTCGTAGGTCTGAACGAGACTTTGGAAGGCGAAGAAGGGGACGAGGGAAACAGCTACAAGAGCGGAGATAAAAACGATCTTCTTCTCCCTGAGAGCCAGCGCTATCTTCTGGATAGGGTTCTTGAAGTAGGAAAGCCGACTGTAATAGTTTTGCTCGCAGGATCATCTGTTGATCTTGGCAAAGCTGCGGACAAGGCTGATGCTGTTCTTCTGGGCTGGTATCCCGGAGTCATGGGCGGAAAGGCCATATCCGACATCATCTTCGGTAAGGTAAGTCCTTCCGGAAAGCTTCCCGTCACTTTCTATCATCAGAGTGACTTGGCAGCCATGCCTGACTTTACAGACTATTCCATGAAGGGAAGAACATACCGCTTCTTCAAGGGCAAGCCCCTGTATCCGTTCGGATTCGGCCTGACCTATTCAAAGACTCAGGTCCTTGAGGCTTCATACTCTGCCTGCAAAGAGGGACTTAAAGTCAGCTTGAAGGCGAAAAACAGCGGAAAGGTCTTCACCGAGGATGTGATTCAGATTTACGCTCAGAACAAAGGAAGCAATAATGCTCCTGAAAACCCGCGTCTTGTGGCATTTAAGCGCATTGCCCTGGATTCAAGAAAGACGGGCAGCTTTGAATTAGAGATTTCATCGGACAGTCTTAAGGTGGTCAATGACAAGGGCGAATATGTAGATGAGGGAAAGGTTGTGCTTTACATAGGCACATGTCAGCCTGATCAGTATTCGAAATCTTTGTCGGGAACCGAGACAATTGTACTGGAGGTTAAATAATGCTTTTTATCGGAATCGATCTTGGAACTTCTTCAACGAAACTTCTTCTTTCGGACGAAAAAGGAAACATTCTCAACACAGTGTCAAAGGACTATCCTCTGATTTTCCCGCATCCGGGTTGGTCTGAGCAGGATCCCGAGCTCTGGTGGAAGGCCTGTACCGACGGTATTCCAGAGCTTCTCAAGGGCTTTGATGCCTCCAAGGTCGCAGGTATCGGAAGCGGAGGTCAGATGCACGGCCTGGTTGCCCTCGATGCTGATGACAATGTCATCAG
>Ga0310696_10004776_pt1 | contig 16528 bp, 18 predicted proteins | sample AusTroGonzalo_MG_4_FD_203885 | JGI IMG/M metagenome (GOLD analysis project Ga0310696, IMG submission 203885) | Bovine rumen microbial communities from tropical cattle in Woodstock, Queensland, Australia - Gonzalo_02 (v2) (version 2) | ecosystem: Host-associated > Mammals > Digestive system >...
ATTTCGAAAAAAATGATAGACTTAGATGAGCAAGGATATGCTATTACGAAAGCATATAATGAAACCACGAAGGTTCCTAATATCTATGCTATTGGCGAATGTGTCAGACACAATACAAAACAAAGTATTACAGGGGTTGGCAATGCTCTGCTCTCAAGAAATAAATAGGAGGATTAAACTGTGCTAACAGAAGAACAAATCTATAATAATAAAATGGAATATCTAAATCTATTGGCTAAGCTAAACATTGATTTGACCAATTTGGTTGGATATCTCGATGCAGTTGATTATTTTACAAAACCCGCATCAAGTCAATTCTTTAGACCTTATGCTGGCGGACTTTGCCAATATGCATTAGATGTCTACTATGAATTAGCTCAATTAGCAAATGCCTATTTTCCCGGCAAATATACTGAAGAGGACATCATCAAAGTTGCTTTATTCAAAGATATTTATCGCGCTGAGCTTTATGAGGGCTATCAGAAGAATGTTAAAGATGAGGCGACTGGCAATTGGCTTTCCATGCCAGCCTATAGATATAAAGAAGAACGTCCTACATTTGGTGATTTAGGATTTAGCTCTTATATGGTAGCAAAACACTTCCTTGATTTTACAGACGAGCAAATCGAAGCAATCACACAATCAAATACAAAAGACAGCTATGCTGGTGACATTCATGATATTATGAGAAGTTATCCACTAGTAACGCTTACTAAAATGGCTGATCTTGTTGCTATGTATTTAGAACAAAATTAAGAAAATTAACAAAAATGTTGGGGTTTTGCAAAGAATATTCCCGACATTTTTTATTGTATAATATAAAGGAGTGTATTGAATATATGCGTATTTTAGTTTATACTGACAATCATTTTTGCGAAAAGTTTTCGATAGTAAATAAGTTTGGAACGAACTATACTGTTCGTTTGGAAAATCAAATAGCATCCCTTAACTGGGCAGAATCCAAAGCTGCTGAATTAGGTTGTCAATATGTTATTTGCGCAGGAGACTTTTTTGACAAACCACAATTGACGGATCAAGAGCTTACTGCTCTTAGAGAAATAAAGTGGGCACCTCTTTGTGTACATTACTTCTTGGTTGGTAATCATGAAAGCGAAGAAAGCGATTTACATTTTAATTCCGTTAAGGCATTAGAGGGAAATAACAGATTCATTATCTCAGAGCCTAAGCTTTTTGAAGAGCCTGGATTTGAATTAGCATTTTTACCTTATATCATTGAAAGTCAAAGAAAACCAGCAGCTGACTATTTTCCAGAAATGACTGCTGACAAGCCAAGGATTTTAATATCTCATAATGACTTAGCCGGTATTCAATTAGGGCCAGTTGTATCTAAAGTCGGATTCAATCCTAAAGATTTAGAAACTATTTGCACTCTATGCATAAACGGCCACTTACACAACGGCCAAAAAATAACTGATAAAGTTATTAACTTAGGAAACTTAACTGGAAAAGATTTTGGCGAAGATGCCACTAAATATCCTCATAATATCGCATTTATAGATACTGATACTATGACTATCGACTTCATTGAAAATCCATTTGCATTTAATTTCTATAAATTAGAAATAGCTGCTAAAAAAGATTTAGAGTTGCTTAGGGGCTTAAAGAATAATGCAGTTATTTCAGTTCAATGTGCTGCTTCATTATTGGCAGAGGCAAAAGAATTAATTGCAAAACAAGCTAATATAATTGACTCAAGGGTCATAGTAAAACATGATGTTTCTGATATAACCACAGCCAATACAATGGATTTATCTGTAGACCAATACGTTAAGTTTGCTGAATGTTGCAGAGAAAAATTAGATAATACAGAAATCCTCGAGCAAGAGCTTGCGGAAATCCTAAAATAGCAAAAATGTAATTTTGCATATATTATTGTATAATATAAAGAGATATTGGAGACTACATACATGGGAAATTTTAAAAAAGATTTTAAAAAACTTTGTGTATGTTATGATAAAAAGCTAAGAAAATGTCATAAAGATAACTTCAATGCTTTAAATAACAACATGGAATATTTTATTACATATCTTAAATATCTGAGAGACTATTATATTCTAACCAATCAATGTGTTACGAGCACTGGAGAAGATAATATCAAAGTTACAGCATTAGTCGCTGCTATCTCAGAATATGAAAAAGCACAAAAATGTATAAATAATTATTATAATGCTGATGGCACAAGAATCTCTGATGAGGAGCCTAACGTGGTATTAGAAAAGTATAACAAAGAAAAAGCGTTTCATTGGAGCCATTTCTGGCAACTTGTAATGCTTAATATAGAAAGTTGGACGGAAGTAAATGCTTAATTTTAATTCAGTAACATTGCATAACTTCGGAAGCTATGGTCATGCTGAAGTAGATCTTCATGACCGTGGTTTTTGTTTAGTATCTGGAAAGAACAATTATAAAAAAGATAATGCATTATCCAATGGTTCCGGTAAAAGCTTTCTTTGAAGTGCAATTTGTTTCGCCATAACGGGTGAAACAATCTCCGGATTACATACTAACTTAAAGAACATAAATAATCCAGATGATGCTGATTGTTATGTTTTTTTATCATTTACAAACGATAGTGATACCTATGAAATAAAGAGAATCTTGACTCCAAAGTCAGATTTGAAAATCATCAAAAATTCGGCTGATGTTAGTGGTAAGGGTTTAAGAGAATCCGAAAAAAAGCTTGGTGAATTATTGCCAGACTTAAATAAAGATTTAATTGCCTCAACTATTATTATAGGTCAAGGTATGCCGAATAAATTCTCATCGTTTAGCCCAAGCGGTCGTAAAGATTTATTAGAGAAATTGACTAAATCAGACTTCATGATTGAAGACATAAAGCAAAGAGTTTCTGATAGACAAACTGAGCTTAACAATAAATTAAGAGAATATGATGATAGTCTATTAGTAAACAGAACGCAATTGACTACGGTTGAAGCAAATCTAAAAAATGCGAAAGAAGAAGCCGAAACCAAAGTAAAACCCGATTTCGATTCTCAAATAAAAGTTTCTGTTGAGCTATTATCTGACTTAAATAAAAAAGTCACAGAAGCCAATGAAGAAATAAAACGCATAGAGTCTGAACTGGAAACAGCTAATAAATCTCTTATTGATATCACAACAGAAAAAGCTAATGTAAGCTTAGAAGAAACTACCGCCTACAATACGGCTTATAATAATTATTTTAAAGAAAAAACATTGATTGAAGGCGCCATTCAAGTCGCAAGAGCTGAAGTCATACGCCTTAAATCAATTAAAGATACGTGTCCTACTTGTGGACAAAAAATTCCCGGGGCCATTAAGCCTGACACCTCGAAGCAAGAAGCTGAACTTAGCGCGCAAGAACAAAAGCTAATAGATATTAATGCTAAGTTGACAGGCTGTACGGAAGCTCATAAAAATTATCAAAAACAAATAGATGATACATTTGCTGAAGAGCTTAAGACCTTACAGGAAAAAGTAAAACAGCTTAAAACTGAATTAGAGTCTGCGAAGCTTAAACTAAAATCAGCTACAGCAGATTATAATACAGAAGACACAAAGTTAAATAAATTAAAATACGATAAAGACAATTGGGATAAATACTACGATACATTAAATAAAACGATACAAACATTAGAGACTTCTAAAAATAGTCTTGGAAATATGATTTCCATTACTGAATCTGCACAAAAAGAATTATTAGAGCATATTGCAGTCATTAAAAAAATGGAAACGTTAATCAAAAGAGATTTTAGAGGTTATCTACTTGCTAATATTATCGCTTATATCGATAAGAAAGCAAAAGACTATTGCGAAACGGTTTTCGGAACAAGAGAACTAACAGTATATCTTGATGGCAATGCACTTGATATCTCATACTGTGGTAAAATGTTTGACAACTTATCCGGCGGTGAGAAACAAAGAGTAGATTTGATTCTTCAATTCGCCATTAGAGATATGTTAATCGCTTATTTCAATACCGGTTCAAATATCTTAGTCTTAGATGAAATTACAGATTTCTTAGATAAAAAAAGTTGTAAGTCAGTCATGTCCTTATTAGAAAAGGAATTAACAACTACAGAGTCTGTATTTATCGTTTCACATCACGCCGCGGAGTTAGAATTGCCGATTGACTCTGAAATTAAAGTCGTTAAAGACGAAGACGGCATTAGTAAAATAATTTAAAGGAGTTCAATTTATGCAATGAAAGAAAGATCCTAATTTAAAGTATACTGACCTTTGTATCTACATTGACCAAAACATTCCTAATATAGTCAATCCTGGTGAGCATCCAGAGATTGAGAATACAGTTTATAATTACTTATGATTAGTTGTTAAGGCATTAGCCATTAAAGCGAGGATGTTCAATGATTTCCAAGATTATGACGCTTATGCATTCTACGCTGCAAATCGATTATTCTTTGCTATCAGGAAAAACTATTGGAATCAAGGTAAAGTAATCAAAGGAAAATTAATTCGACCTATTAAGTCAAGTTTAAACTATATGAAAGCCCTACTTCATCCAATGAAGATAGAGTATCAAAATGAAACGTTTAGAGAAATAATTTCTGAAGAGTTTGCATCTAAAAAATTTGATGCCTATAATTTCAGAGAGCACCTAAGAGCTGACGCTAAAGCAAGTCTTGGTGTAGATCAGGAATTCATAAATTGTGTTAAAGACTCGTTCGAACATATTGGTGATTTAATTGACAAGACAATAGTAAATTCACCATTCAGTCCAGGGTCATTAGACAGAAAGAAACTAAAAATATCAATACTTTTAAATGCCATTAACTCTATAAAAAATAAAAAGAGACTGGATTCTGACTTGCCAACCATTATTCTATGAAAATTACCAAAGTCTATGTCTAACTATGTTAGAATATTATTAAAAGAATTCTACTCAGAAGTTAAAAATGAGATTATGGAATGTCATAGGGCAACAGATATCGATGATAATATTATCGATAAAATGCTACAAAATTCATCGGAGGATCGAGATAACTATGAGGACTAGTATAAGAGATAGTTTAAACACATTACACTTATCAGATATTTATTCATTAATTTTATTTATTTTATATAAAATACAAGATATTCCTGAATACGCAGTATTAAGCGAATTGTGCTATCTCTTAGATGGAAATAATTTAACTAGATTATTAACTTATTTTGCAGGAAGAACAATTACTATCCCTACAGAAGAAGAATTTGCGAATATGACGCATGCATTACTACTTTACCAATATATAAATCTTGATGGCATGTCGTTGGTAGAAGCACAATCAAAATTAACTGATGTAACTCCAAAACAAAAAGACAAAATAACAGATATATATTTAAAAATCTTGCCAATTATGAAACAATATAATATTGATAGAGGACAAATAAGTGCAAGAAAGTAATAAATTTCCTGAAGAATTGCGAACTTTCGAAACAAGATTATTGTTCATTCATGATATATTCGCAAATAAACATACCGCAAATCAAATCATGGCAAGATGTATACAACATAAGTTAGATAAATCATTTGAAGCTTATGTAAAAGAAGTTCACCAAAGCTTGTGGACACTCTATGGAAAAGACCCAATTATGCTTTTAAAAAAGCTTGATAGTTAAGGAGACATAAAACATGACACAACCAAATATTACAAATGATGTCGGCACTTTATTAAAGTTACCGAATAAAGTTATTGCAGAGCTAGTCCATAAAGCTAATCTATGCATTGGAAGCACCATTCATGATGCCAAAATGTCTGGAGAGCAAGTTGTTATTATCAATATTGGAATTGGCTCATTAAGCATAGACTTAATTGACATGCAATGTAAATTTATTCCTAGTAAAGATTTAAAAATTGCCATAAAAGATAGTCTAAATTCTAAAGTAGACCCACTTGAACTCGAATTAGAGCAAGCATTAGCTGACAAGTTGGTCAGTATGTGTGAAGAGGCATTATAATATGATAGAGGATGAAGTTGTAAAAACAGGCGCCACAGATGAAGAAGAAACTTCATCTAGCTCTACGGCGCTTGTAGAAGTAAATGTAGATGACTTAAATAAAGAGTCTCTACAATTAATTAATCAAATTATCGCAGAATCTGACGTTGATAAGACAAAAGATTTAACTTATTTATTCAATATTAATCAGAACAAAAAAACAATGGTTAGAATGGATAAGCTAAATGCTTTACAAGATATTTTAGTTATGCAGCTCTCAAAGCGCGTATCAGAACGTCCAGATGAAATTTCTAACCAAGAATTAATGCAGGGCTTAAAAGTAGTTCAAGACATTATTGAACGTGGGCAAAAACAAATTGCAGGCGTTAATGAAACACCGTTTATTCAAATTAACCAACAAACGAATTCAGTTAATGTAGGCAATCCTTCTGAACTTAATAGAGAGTCAAGAGACAAGGTTAAAAACGCCGTTCAAGGATTATTGGACGCCATTGCTACCACACAGCATGAGGCTGAGGTAATAGATGCTACTCCAGTAGAAGAAGTTGAGCCGATAGTCGTGGAGGACAATGAAGATGATGACTAATATTAAAGATATTCTAAAAAGGCTTGAAATAACAGAAACAGGAAGCTACGAAAATCACTTTTATGTTATTCCGCTAAAAGATAGCAATGAATATGCCAAGATGTATACAAAATTGGATAAAAATGCTGTTAATACAGAATATCCGGAATTTACGAAAAACTCAAATGATTCAACTGTTAAAATAGTTAATTACTTTGAATTAGAAGAAAATAATGTGTTATATGATATCTTCTTATTTGCTAATTTCGATTCAGGTAAATATTACATTAAAATAAGCGAGAGAACTGAATAATGATATTTGATTATAATGGCGTTAAGACCTTTACTGACTCTTTGCAGATAGATGATATTGGAAACTGTGCTATTAAATGCGAAGGGACATATAGAGAGGGCAGAATTCCATTTTATGGTGAATATTATCTTATAACGAAAACTGTTATGGGTAAGACCGCAATAGCTAAATTCGGCCCAGTTGATCCAGATTCTCCCGGAATGGTTAATGGATTTGAGTTAACATTTAAGAAAATAAACTATAAAGAAGCAACTATTTGTAAAGAAATTCAATTGTTTATAAATGATGGACTTAAAGGTATTTCTAAAGCAGAACAAATAACTGATATAGAGGCATTTGAGCTTGTTCCATCATTGCAAAGCACATTTGATAATCTATAGGAGACAATATGGCAGTAAGAGATGTTAGGGAATACTATTTTAAAATGCTTGAGCAATATCTCGAAATGAAAAATGATCTAGCTGATTTCGAGATTGCATTAAAAGCAGGAAACATAACAGAAGACCAAATGCAAGCCGCTATGGAAGAGGTTAATGCATTACAGCTAAATTATGAAAGACTTACATATATTATGTATTTACTTGAATTGCCTGCCAGAAAGTCAAAACAAGCAAAGCATAATAGAGCAAATAAAAAAATATTAAACGCATTAAAAGACGACAAAGCAGATATGGAATCTGTTATTGATGAAAATAAAAGTGCGCTTGATAATTTCAGAGCCAAGCTTAAAGAGCTTAAAGAGCAAACAAAGTAGGCGCTTAAAAACGCCTACTCCTTTTTCTAAGGAATAATTAATAAATTAATAAATTATTAAAAATCGTATAATATAAAGAGGTACGAAAAATTCATGAAAGAAATTATAAAAACGATAGAAACTTTAGCAGTTGCTGCTAAGCCATTACAATTTCTCACAGATGCTGGTGTTGAAAAAGAGGAAGGCAACTCAATTATCGCTGACATAAAAGAGATAATGGCTGCAGATGAGCATATTTTAGCATTATCCGCTCCCCAAATTGGGATTGATGCAAGAATTTTTTGCATTAAATTCAAGGATGTAATTAAAACTTTCATTAATCCTATTATCACAAAAAAGACAGATTATAAAATCAGGCCTGAGACTTGCATAAGTATGCCAGGAAAAGAAATACTAATTACAAGGCCAGAAGATATTACTGTCGTTTATTATACTGATGAATTTAAATATGAGGAAAACCGTTTGCTTGAAGCTGCTGCTAGATTATTTGATCAACAATGTCAATTACTCGATGGTATAATTCCATCAGAGCTTGGTCTTGTATCAGATGTAGAAGCGGATGGTTCGCTAGCAGACTGCTCAGAAGAAGAAATAAAACAATTAACTGATATTTATAAACAATTTATTGCTACTAAAAGCGCAGCATTGCAAAAACAAATTAAGGATAATCCTGACTTAGAAAAAGAATATAATAGCTTAAAATTTACTGAAAAAGTCATTAATGGCGAAGCTAATTTAATTGCTGATGGTATCTCGCCAAAGGCAAAGGCTGCTGCTGCCTTGTCTATTAAGAAAATGGAACAAGCAAACAAAGCAGCAAATAGATCGCAATTTATTAAAGTTGCTAATAAAAGTCGCAAATATAAAGGCGGAAGGAATAAGAAATAGTATGCCAAGAGAAACAGAAGAATACATTAGAGACTTTGATACCCGTCAAATTATTGGTATCTTACGTCACAAATCAAATGGTGACATTTATGCTATTGAATTCAAAAGCAGAAAGATCTTAGCTATTTATAGGGCTGATTCTGATGATACTATCGAATTCAATACGAGAAAAGTCGTCAATAAAGGAAATACAGTCGTAGCTTTTATTTATGAAGCGGCTAAGAAATAAGGAGATTTTTTATGGAAAACAAAAAAATGTTAAGTTTAGAAATCTCTAATACTTTACGTGAGGCTCTTCGCGTTGAGGCATTTCGCAGGGATTGTAATATCTCTGCCTTAATTAGACAGATTTTAGAAGAAAACCTACAAGACACCATTAAAGAGTGCAGAGCAAAAGAAGTTAAAGATAAGGTAGCAAAATAATATGGCAAAAACGACATCAGATTTAAAAAGTTTAAAGCTGCTTGTAATTGTCGAATCTCCTAATAAATGTGCTCATATTAAAGAATATCTTAAAAAAGCTGGTTATAACGCAACCGTTATGGCAAGTGTTGGTCATATTATGCATTTGGCTAACGGCGGAACATATTGTAATTCAGGAATTAGCCCAGACAAGGACTTCGAGATGAATCTCCAAGTGTCTGAGGATAAATATCAAGTAGTTCAAAAATTAAAAGAAGCAGTTAAAAATGCTGATTTGGTTTATTTAATGACCGACCCAGATCGTGAGGGGGAAGTCATTTCCTGGAGTTTAATTAAATTTTTAAAACTTCCAAAAACTAAAATCAGACGTTCGGTTACACACGAGATTACCCCAAAAGCTGTCGTGAATGCGATAGAGAATCCTATTGGGCTAAATGAGAATTTAGTTGAATCTGGTCTTGCAAGACTTGCTGGTGACAAAATTATTGGTTTTAGATTGTCTCCTATTTCTAAAACATATATTGGAGCCAAGTCTGTTGGTAGAGTTCAATCAGTTGGACTAAAACTAGTAGTTGATCGCGAAAAGGAAATTCAAGCATTTATTCCTGAAACCTATTTTGATTTATATTTAAATTTTGAAAAGAATAAAACAAAGTTTAAGGCAAAATATGTTGGAAATGATAATGGTGCTGTTGATAGACTAACCTCACAAAAACAGGTAGACGATATTAAAAAGCGCTGTAAAGGAAAATATATTATTGAAGCAATTCAACAAAAAGAGCGTGAAGAATCGCCAAAACCACCATTTAGCACAGCAACTTTCCAACAAGAAGCTGCAAGCAAGCTAAACTTAAAAGTAAAAGATGCAATGGCTATTGCACAAAAATTATTCGAAGCTGGTTTCATTACATATATGAGAACAGATGATACGAACTTTGCGCCAGAATTTATTCCGACATTACAAAGTTATATTGAGTCTACTTTCGGTAAAAAAGCTTGGACTAAACCACGTGTTGGTAAGAAACAAGAGAATGCGCAAGAAGGCCATGAATGTTTACGTGTTACTGACCCATCATTATCACCAGATAAATATAGTACAGTTGATGCTAATTTATTAAATGGTAAAGTTTATAGATTAATCTGGCAAAGAACAATCGCAGCAGCATTGCCAAATGCTAAAATTTCCGAAACAGGCTATTTAATTGATAATAGTGGTGAGAAGTTTCTATTAGTATCAAATGAAGTTACAAGTCAAGGTTATAGGGAAGTTTATAGCTATAAAGACGATGACGCTGACGAAGAAGGACTAGTAAAAGAAACCTTCAAAAAAGGTGAAGAACTTAAAAACTGTAAGTTAGACGATATTAAGAAAGAAACAAAACCAAAACCAAGATATACCGAAGCTACTTTAATTAAAGAGCTTCAAAAAAGAGGCTTAGGCAGACCGTCTACTTATGCAACTATAGTTGAAACAGTTTTAAGTGAGACAAGAGGCTACGCAGAGCTTCAAGATAAAGCTATTGTTCCGACTGAACGTGGTATCCAATTGGTTAATTTCTTAGACAGGGCTTTTAATAACGTTATTAATTTAAATTATACCAGTGAGATGGAAAAAGATTTAGACTTAATTGCATCTGGCAAAAAAGAGAAATTAGACTTCTTACAAGATTTATATAAAACATTAGAGGATACAATTAAAAACAATAAAGAAATTCAAGCCGATCCTGCTCAAGCTGACGCAAAAGTTTGTCCAAAATGTGGGGCGACGATGGTAATCAGAAGAAGTAGATTTGGTAAATTATTCTATGGTTGCAGTAATTATCCTAAATGTAACGGAATTATCAATATAAATTAGTGTTAAAATTTAGTGCAGCTAGAGAAATTTAGTGCACTAATTTTATTTATTCACTAAAATAATTGCTAAATTAAATGATTTAAAGGAAAATTTAAATTATAATGAAGGAGAAATATAAAAATCATGGCAAAACTAACAGATAGTCAAATTGTTACTGCTAGAGCTTGGTTGCATGATGTCTTTGTTTGGGGTGGTTTAATTCCACAACCAAAAAGAGATATTCCTAGCACTAAATATTATTTTATGTATGGCCAGAATAATCGCTATAATCATTCTACTAATGATAAACAAGCAGCTGAAACAGTTTGTGAAGCAATTAAACTTAGACAAGCAGAATCAAAATTCATTATGAATGTTGACAGAGCTTTAGAAACTTTGGCACAATGTCCATTTAATCCAGAGTTACATTCTACAGACTCTTATTTAAAAACAAGAAAAAAACCAGATATGCTAGCAAGATATCTTGCTTGGTATTGTTCAACGTATCATTTTTATTGGTCAGATGCTAATACATCAAGCTATGAAATGGACACAATTAAAGGGACTAATTTAGGAGCGGCACTTTGAGAACAAGGATGTTTTACATCCCAACCAGATGCTGGTGCAGTTACAAAAACACGTGCAGCAAGTACTGGTGTTGCTGGTCAACCAAAGAACAACTTTAAGGCAAGAGGCCCATTATCAAATGTTGCAGTTGATTTAATTAGTCAACCTGGACAAAAAGAATCATTAAGTGGAGTAACTTATTGTATCGTCGGTAAAGACGCAAATGGTAAGGTATTAGAAAAATGTGCATACATCAGACCTGTTGAGGCAAGCAATCAACAAAAATATATGCAAGGTTCAACAAACAAAGTTTTAGTCGGTAGTGCTAAAGGCTATGGTTATTGCCCAGTATATTTTACAACTCCAGCTGATGCAGATGCATTCTTATTAAAAATTAAGAATAGCAATATAAAATTAGATGCTGATATTGCAGAACTTATCGTATTCTCAAAATCTGCTATGGGTACTGGATATTTTAAAATTGGAACTGAATTTGGTCCAGTATATATTTCAGCAAGTAAATTAAATGAAGAATTAAATATTAAAGAAGCTGATTTGACAGAAGCTGTTAATGATGCTGATATTACCCCAACAGAAGAAGAACTTAAAGGCAATGTTGGCGGATTAACTTTTGAAGAATATCAAAATGCCTTTTTCAAAGATTAATAGGAGAGTATAAAACTATGAAAATTAAAAAACTAACAGAAGCAAAAGTTCTTCATGAAGAAGATGAAACATTGAGTGATGTTAATCCTCAAAAAGACTCTGTAGCAGAGATTGCCGATGCTATTCAAGGTTCAGCAGAAGAAAATGGTGCACCTGAAATTTCAGATGAAGATGCATTAGAAGTTGCTAAGGAAATTAAAGACACAGCAACAGAAATCGGTGCAGGTTTTACTGAACTTGCTCCAACTGAAGAAGACTTTAATGCTACTTTCGGTAGAAATAGATTAACTAACCTTTTAGACGAAGCCTTAGATTCTGCAAGAGCTTCTATGGAGGCTGGCTATAAAGTAAACTCAAACGTATTGATTGAAGGTCTTCCAGGTTCAGGAAAAACAGCCATCGTTGAAGCTTGGGCAAAACATCATAAATTAGTCTTATGTGCTATTAACGTTACTGATTCTAAACTTGAAACTTCTATTAACGGTATGCCATTAAGAGATTATGAATCTGATAGCAAAAATGCAATTACAATGGTTAGATCAGATTTATTTAAAGATACTTTATTAAATCCTGACAATGAAGGTAAGTGCGTTTTATTCGTTGACGAACTTAACCGTCAAAAAGATGACCAAATCAGACGTCCTTTAATGTCATTATTTAATGAAAAGAGAAATGCTGATGGCACATTAGACTTCTCAAAAACATTATTATTTACAATCTGCTGCATTAACCCAGCTGGATTAAAATATAGAGATAAGGGTGTCGTTGAATTAAATGATGCCGAAATTAACCGTTTCTTCCATCAATGGTTTGGAAGCAAGGGCTATGACTCAAATAAAGAAGATGCTGAGGGTTATATTGATTCTTGGTTTGCACAAGAAATGCTACAATTAGGCGTTAATGTAAATAAAGAATCTGCTTATGGAAAACGTACCGGTGTCTTTGGTCCTTGGAAGAAGAAATTCACAGCCCAAGAATTAAAGAAACTTGATGTTACACTAAAGATTCACGATATTTATAAACATATTGTCTCTCACCCAGATTTTGAATTTGATTCAAGAGACAAATTAGACGATATTCATGATAATAGACGTCAATTATTGAGCGCTCGTGAATTAACAAGCTTGGTTTTCAATTCACTTGGCGATAAAGATAGAATTTTAAAGATTTTAGATATTTCTGCAAACTTACTTGACTCTGATACTGAAATGCTTAAAAATATCTTAGATAGTTATGTCTTAGATTTAGAAGCATTACGTCGTAGTGTTGGATTATTCGTTGACGCAGACGGCAATGTAATTAGTGAAGACCAATATGATGGTTTAATCGGCAATGCGGAAGTTGGTGACGACGAACCAGCTGAAGAACCAGAAACATCTGAAACATCTGAAGACGATGAAGAGGAAGTTGAAGATGATGACAGCCTCTTTAATCAAAGCCCAGGAACTAAAGTACAATCAACTCCTGCTACTACTTCATTAGAATCAAAAGATATTGTTGATAGCTGGTAGAAATAATTTATAATAGGTTAGGTGATTAGCTATGAAAAAGAGACTTATTATAAAAGAAGCTCAAGCCAAAGAATATATGACCGATACCGAAAAAGCTCTTAAGAAGCGCCTTATCGCTCTTCTTAAGAATGATGGTAGAGGCCATAGACATGCTAAATTCGCAGCAAGATTGGCAGATTTTGATGTTAAAATAGTTCCATTAGGAAAACAGCCAGAAACAGCAGCTATTAGCTTTGATGAGGGTGTTATTTATATTAATCAGGGTTTCTTATTAAATAAAGATACCTTTTTCCAATTAAATGTTTTGATGCGTCATGAATTAGCTCACTATTTAATGCAGCATCAAATCAGAATGATAGCCAAATTAAATAAAAAATATGGTAAAGAAGCAACTGACCACATCATGACAAGTTATTCTTTGCATGATTTAATTAATGGCATCATGGATTTTGAAATTTCTAACGAACGTTATACGGAAGAGGATAAGGCAGTAGTTAGAAATATGATGCTTAATGGTCGAATTATCGGTGGTTTAGTCACTGAGGACCATGAACCAACTTGGCAGGATCTCCCACTTGGCGAAATGTATGAAAGATTATTAGAATCTATTGATCGCATTCATGCAGCAATCTTGGCTGTTTGGGAGGCAAAGGAAAAAGGAACAAACCCACCAAACTCTTTGAACCAAATACAAAACAACTATACAAATAATGGTATTTTAAGTTTGTATTTCTATGCGCAGGCAGAAGGGCCATCAAATATCTTAGGCTCAGCCGAAGACTTTATAAATAATAAAGCATTATATCACTATTTCATTTTTGATGAAAGAGATGCAAATGGAAATGTAAGAAGACCATGTATGGCTAAATTTTCTTCTTTCTCTAAAACAGATCAAGAATTATTTACAAAGTTATATAATGGTTTCTTACTAGATGATAAAGTAGAACATACAAAACAACAAGTAAGAGATATTATTAAAACAATTGCAAAATCAAAGCCAACAGACTTTGTAGACGTAGAAAGTCCAATAACTGGCCAGGTATTTGCTATCCTATATACGCCAGAAGAAAAATTAATGGCTGTTGATTTATTAAAAGTCATAATTCCAGAACTTGAACCATATAATACCTGGTTTGCTAAAGTAAAACGTGTTTTCTCAGATCCTAAATATTCTGATGATGACATTATTGCTGTAACCAAGGCATTAAATGATTAGTAAAGGAGCTTGTTTATGAAGAAAACGATTAAGTTAAATAAAGATAAAGTAAATGAAGCACTTTCTTTGACAGACCCAGCTGACATTAAGTTGCTTCAAAAACGTATCATCAATGCCGCTAGAACAGCAGCAGTCGCAAGAAAAGCCGCTACTAGAGCTCGTGCTGATGGCAAAGATGAATTAGCAGATAAATTAGAAGCTCGCGCAGAAGAACTAGAAAGATTAGTCGATGATGCATATGTTGATGAAATCGACGATGAGGAATCTACATCTACAAGCAAACGCAGTGGCGATGGTGGAGAAGATGACGGCGATGAAGAAGCCGAAAATCCATCAGGAAAAAATAAAGGCCAAAAGGGCGAAGAAGACGAGGGCGAAGAAGACGGAACCGGCTCCGATGCCGGCGAGGACGATGGTGAAGAGAAAGACAGCTCTGACTCTGGCACTGCTTCCGGTACCGGCGAAGAGGATGAAACCGAAAATGGAGGAGACCCATTACAAGCAAATGGTAAAGCCGAGCATGATACGCTTCATGATGGTGGTCCTACAGGCAATGGTGCAGAAGATAGCTCCACATCACAGCAAGGCAGTCAAGCTAGCGGTGGTGGAAATGACCCAGGACAACGTGGCGACGGTCAAAGCGACGGCAGCAATGATCCTAAAGATGGTACTCAGGGACAAGGCCAAGGACAAATGGGTAATGGTGGCGGTCAAGGCGGACAAGGCCAAGCAGATGACCCAATTAAAAATCCGTTTGCCGATGAGGATGACCCACAACAAATGCCTCCAAGTGGCGGCGGTGGAATGCCACCAAAACCAAGAGACCCGACATTAGAAGAAATTATTGAATATCTTAAAAAGCTTAAAGGCAAAGCAAAAGAAGGCGCCTTGGCTGCATTAGCAGAAATCAAGAGCGACCGTAATATTACTGAAAGTTTATCTTTGACAGAAGCAGCTAAAAAAGGTCTTCGTGAATTAGATGACGATGAATTCGCAGATTTAATTAATGATACCTTAGATATGGTAGATGAGTCTGGCGAGACTATTACTTATAGTGGTGACATTGAAGCTCGTCGTAGAAAAATTAAAAAAGAGTTTAGTAATCCAAATACCAGACGTGAGTTGGGTACAGAATTGTCAGACGATGCTGTTAAAGATCATAAAGTCGTTAAAGCTAAAAAGTCTGAGAATCAAAAATATAAGGGAAAAAGCATTCAAGCATTTGAATTAAATCTCTATAATACTATTGCCCATGAAATCGACTTAGTTAAACAAAATTCTAAAACCTATAATGAAATCAATACTGATTATGAGGATGATGACATTATTCTAAAAGCCGATGTCGTCAAAAATATCGAAGAAGAAAAAATTCCAATCATTGACTTCTATTTCGATGTTTCTGGCTCTTGGACAGGCTATCCGCAAGCCATTAAAATTGGTGAAAGCGCAGTAGCTACAGTTAAAGGCTTTGAAGATCAAGGCCTTATTAAGCTAAACATCTTCTATTTTGGACAAAATGATTTAAGTGCAGATAGAAATGAAGTTTGGGGTGGCGGCACTACCTGCTGGGAAAAGATTATCAAGAACATCAAAAAGACAGGCGCTACAAATGTCGTATTAATGACAGATGGCGATATGGAAAGCCAAGCAGAATACTTTGGACAAACCTGTGTTGTTGACGGCGCTGTTTGGTTTATTTGGGGACTTGATATGAGTGCATCAGCAGGCACCTATGTATCACCAGGCTATACAAGCATCGGTGAACAAATTCCAAAGCATCTTGTAGGCAAAGGAAATAATACACATTATTCCTTTGACGTTAGAGGAAATAA
>Ga0310696_10004777_pt1 | contig 16527 bp, 17 predicted proteins | sample AusTroGonzalo_MG_4_FD_203885 | JGI IMG/M metagenome (GOLD analysis project Ga0310696, IMG submission 203885) | Bovine rumen microbial communities from tropical cattle in Woodstock, Queensland, Australia - Gonzalo_02 (v2) (version 2) | ecosystem: Host-associated > Mammals > Digestive system >...
CTGGATGGCAAAGGACGCGTCATGGAAATCATGGGCTTGGAAGGCTCGTCACCAGCTATCGAGCGTCACAACGGCTTTGCCGATGCTCTGAAAACCGCCAGTGCCTACCAGCGGTTCGCTTCGCCACACTCATACCTTCAGGTGGGAGAACCGACCCTTTTTCTATGTTGCACAAAGAATTTCGTTAACTCCCGTTACCCCTTCCCCTAAATACAGTTAATGCGGAAATAATTGGTGATTTTCTTTGCGGTTTGACAAATATTTACTACTTTTGCAACCATAAGACTGCTAAATATACTACAGCTAAAATGATGAAGATGCAAAACACGACATATAACGCACTCAATATTAGGGGCTTTGTGTCATGGGGATTCCCCATGATATCTGGTGCCTTTTACTCCTGTGAAGTGAAGATAATAACAAATACGACCGATGAAAACAAATAGCCTGAAACAATATATCGATGAACTGAACAAGCAGTATAAGACGGGTATTGCTCGTGAGCATTCATATCGTCCTGCGCTGAAAGATCTGTTGCAGAGTCTGTTGCCGAAGATGGTGGTGACAAACGAGCCTGCCCATTTCGAATGTGGTGCACCGGACTACATTATTCAAAGAGAGAAAGACCACCTGCCAGTGTTCTTCGTGGAGGCAAAAGATGTAAACGACAACGACCTTGACGGGCGCAACAAGAACGGGCACAAGGAACAATTCGACCGCTACAAGCAGGCTCTTGATTACATTGTCTTTACTGACTATCTAGACTTCCATTTGTATGAGCATGGCGAGTTTGTGGATAGTGTGAGGATTGCGGAAATCAAGGGTGACAAGATTGTCGGCATTGCCGAGGCTGAGGATAAGTTCGTTAACATGATTCAGCATCTAGGATCTTCAGGTATCCAGCGTATTACCTCTGCTCCACGTCTGGCCAAGTTGATGGCAGGTAAAGCTCGTCTGTTGGCTAATATTATTGAAACGGCCATGAACGACGAGACGCACAGCTACGAGAACGACAACTTGCGAGGACAGTATAATGCCTTCAAAGATGTGCTCATTCAGGAGTTAAAGAAGGAAGATTTTGCTGACATCTATGCCCAGACCATAGCTTATGGTATGTTTGCTGCCCGCCTGCATGACGACACTCCAGAAGACTTCAGTCGCGAGGAGGCAGCACGTCTGATTCCTAAAACTAATCCTTTCCTGCGTCAGATATTCAACAATCTGGCAGGCAACGACCTTGATGAGCGCATAGCATGGGTAGTAGATGACTTGGTGACAGTGTTCCAGGCCACTAATCTGCAAACGCTTATGGCCAACTATAGCAGAGACAAGTTGCACCATGATCCCATGATTCATTTCTATGAGGACTTCCTCTCAGAATACAATCCCAAGTTGCGCAAGTCAAAAGGTGTATGGTACACGCCTCAACCTGTCGTAGGCTTCATAGTCAGAGCTGTTGACGAGATACTTCAGAAGGAGTTTGGATTGCCAGAAGGATTAGCAGACTACTCGACGATAGAACGTGAGGTGGCTGTGGAACAAAGCCGTGATAAGCGCACAGTCGACGGCATGAAACATGAAAAGCGTCGTTTCCATCGTGTACAGATTCTCGATCCTGCCACTGGTACAGGTACGTTCCTTGCAGAAGTTGTCAATCAGATATATGACCGCTATCGCGACAATCAAGGCATTTGGCAACAATACGTGGAGCAACATCTGTTGCCTCGCTTGAATGGCTTCGAGATCCTGATGGCATCTTATGCTGTAGCTCACATCAAACTTGATATGCTTCTTGGCGAAACGGGCTATCAGCACCAGACAGACAAGCGCCTGCATGTCTATCTTACTAACTCGCTCGAAGAGAGTAATAATGAACCTCGCACCCTCTTCGCACAATGGCTGAGCCGTGAGGCAACTGAGGCTAACGTCATTAAGCGTGATTATCCTGTAATGGTGATGATAGGCAATCCACCGTATAGCGGAGAGAGTCAGAACGGAAAGTTAGGGAAACAACTCATAGCAAAGTTTAAGTTAGAGCCTGGAACTTCAAACAACATCCCAGACACGAAGTGGCTTAATAGTGATGAAGTGAAATTCATTGGCCTTGCTATGTCTTTCATCAATCGTAATGATACAGGAGGCATCATAGGATTCATCAATCCTCACACATATCTTGACGGGCAGACTTTTCGTGGTATGCGATGGCAACTGCTGAACACTTTCGATAAAATCTACATCTTAAATTTACATGGCAACACGACCTCAGGTGAAACGAAGAACTCAGAAGACGAGAATGTCTTTGATATTAGGCAAGGTGTATGCATAAACATTCTTGTAAAAACCAATAAGAAAGAAAAAGGTAAATTGGCAGAAGTTAAGTATTGCAGCTTATACGGATTGACAAGACAGCAGAAATACCAAACGCTCGATTCTAATATGCTGGAAACAATAGATTTTAAAACTCTTAAACCAAAAGCACCTTACTATTTCTTTGTCCATAAGGATTTTGCTGAAGAAGAAAATTATAATAAAGGATTTGCCATCAACAAACTTTTTGTGAACAGTGGTGTTGGTGTTTGCTCAAAGCGAGATAAGATTGCTTTTCAAGATAATAAAGCAGAACTAATTAAAGTACTGAATGACTTCAAGTCACTACCTGAAAACGAAATAAAGGAAAAATATAACATCACTTCGGAGAGTAGGGACCAAAAGGTTGCTTACGCAAAGGTCAATATAGAGAGGTATGGTGTCTCTGAAGAACTAATTCATCCAATACTTTATCGCCCATTCGACATGAAGTGGACATACTTTACTGATATGTCGAAAGGTTTTATTGCTTTTCCTGTCTATGACTTGATGATACATCTGGCAAAAGGAGAAAATGTTGGTTTAGTCATTTCTAAGCAGTGCCAATCAGATTGGCGATATGCTTTTGTCACGGATTCAATATCAGATATGAATTTGATTGCTTCTGCTAGTAGATTAGGGGGTGGCTATATTTTCCCACTCTACATCTACAAAGAAAACATTGGGAAAGAGGAGCGAATTGTTAACTTCAACAAAGACTTATATGACAAGATAGCCAAGGGACTGAATTACCTCCCGTGCTATGACGACAACGTCTTAGTTGACCCAACATCAGAATACAATGGCGTTCTTTATCCGCAAGACCTCTTCGATTATATCTATGCCGTCCTTCATAGTCCATCATATCGCGAACGTTACAAGGAATTCCTGAAGATAGGCTTCCCACGCATACCTTATCCAACGAATTGGGAAAACTTTCGCGATTTAGTAGAAAAGGGCGAAGAATTACGAGAGCTGCACCTCATGGAGGATTTACCCAACTCGACAGGCATTTCATTTCCACAAGCAGGAACTTTACAAGTGGACTGCTACCGCTGGGAGCAGAACCGCGTCTATATCAATAACGAACAATACTTCGAGGGTGTGCCAGAATCAGCCTGGAACTTCTACATTGGCGGCTACCAGCCCGCCCAGAAGTGGCTCAAAGACCGCAAGGGTATGATCCTCAGTTTCGAGGACGTAAAGCACTACCAGCGCATCATCTACGTGCTGCAGCAGACGGAACGTATTATGCAGGAGATTGACGAATTAATGACAGAATAACAGAAAAAAATAATATGACTAAGAAGCAAACTATACAACTATTCGAAGATCGCAAGGTGCGTACAGCATGGGATGATGAGACGGAGAAATGGTATTTCTCCATTGTGGATGTATGTGAGGTACTGACAGATAGTAAAGACCCGCAAGCATACTGGAGAAAGCTGAAACAGAGACTAAAAAATGAAGGAAATGAAACCGTGACAAATTGTCACGCTTTGAAAATGAAAGCTGCTGACGGAAAGATGCGACTAACCGATGTAGCAGACAGAGAGCAGATGTTTAGACTGATACAATCCATCCCATCGCCCAAGGCAGAGCCTTTCAAACAGTGGATGGCAAAAGTTGCCAGTCAGCGTATCGACCAGATGCAAGATCCAGAACTGAGCATCAATCAGGCCATTGTCGATTACAAACGTTTGGGCTATTCAGATAGGTGGATTAACCAGCGTATCAAGAGTATTGAAGTTCGTAAAGAGTTGACAGACGAATGGAAACGAACGGGCGTAAAAGAAGGTCAGGAATACGCCTCTCTGACGGATATCATCACTCAAGAATGGAGTGGCTTCACCACTAAACAATATAAGCGCCATAAAGGACTGAAGAAAGAGAACCTACGCGACAATATGACGAATGTTGAGATAGCGCTGAACACATTGGCTGAAGCATCTGCTACAGAACTATCCAAACAACGTGACCCTAAGGGCTACAAGGCTCAGAAGCGAGTGGCAAAGGATGGTGGCAGCGTGGCCAAGGCTGCTCGTAAACAACTTGAGGGCAAGTTAGGACGTAGTGTTATTTCCTCTGAGAAAGCTAGCGACTACTTATTACCACAAATCGAAAATAATGAAATAGATGATTGATATGACTTTTACGTGGATTCCGTTTTACAGAGAGTTGTCACAGAAACTCTTGAAATATAGAAATAACAGAACACCGTTGGTTGATTGGATATATGGTAATTTACAGGGGCATATTACCCATCTGAAAGATGCACCAGATGGCAGAAGGCTTCCTGATTTAGACCCATTCACGGTATTGGCCATTATAAATCGTCAAATTGCGTACGACAAAAAAATCGAAATTTGTACTAAGTTTAAGTTTTTTTTAGACATTACTACAGATACTCCAAAGGATTTTCATGGCGTTCCTGAAATGAATAATATGCTTAGTAGCTTTATTGGTTATGGGAAGGACAGAGAAGATGGAGATATTGAAAGACTATGGAGAGTATTTGAAGATGCGGTACTTGATAAGGATATCCAGAATGATTTTGACGCACTAAATGGTCAGTTTATCATCAAATATAATATCACATTTGGATTATTCTGGATACGACCTGATAGATATCTTGCATTGGATGGCCATAATAGGGAAAAGTTGTCTTTATTGAACATTGCCTCATTCAACGGTAAGTTTGTTCCATTTAAAGAATACAATAGCATCATGCAGAGTCTAAATGACAAGATTCAGAAAGGAGCAATCCAAGGTTGCTCTAACTTCGCAGATTTTTCATATGATGCTTATATCGACAATGATGGAGCAAGTAAAAGAGATGATCCTATGGGAAAAACATCAGTATCGTCTACTTCAACAATAAATTATTGGACGTTTTCTCCTGGCGAGAATGCTTCAAAGTGGCAATTATGTGTCAACGAAGGAATTATGTGCATCGGTTGGGATGCTTTAGGCGATTTGTCGCAATATGCATCTCGAGAAGACATGAGAATTGAAATAAAGAAACACTATCCCACTGATGGTAATGCAAAGAATGACTCATTAGCAGTTTGGCAGTTTGCAAAAGAGATGAAACCTGGCGATATTGTCTTTGCCAAAAAGGGCATGAGCAAAATTGTTGGGCGTGGTGTTGTTGAGTCTGATTATTATTTTGACGACAACTATTCTGATTTTAAGCATGTCCGGAAAGTCAGATGGACACATATTGGTGAATGGGTAACAGATGATAAGCACGCGATGAAAACCCTAACCAATGTTACGCAATATACTGATTATGTGGAAAGACTTAATAAGCTGATTGAGGGAAAGGAAAGACCAACGCCTGTAGAATCAACAGACAAACAGTATTGGTGGTTGGTTGCCAATCCAAAGATCTGGAGTATTACAGAGATGAAAATTGGCGAAGAGCAAAGTTATAGTTTATACAATGAGAATGGTCATAAGAGAAATATTTTTCAGAATTTCCTTGATGCGAAAGTAGGAGATACCGTATTAGGTTATGAATCTTCACCCACAAAACAAGTAGTCTGTTTACTGACTATCTCAAAGGAGAATGATGGTGAAGAATTGTACTTTAGGATGACAGAAAAACTACCGACTCCAATAGACTTCTCAACACTTAAGAAAACGCCAGGATTGAAACATATGGAGTATATGAGGAATCAACAGGGTTCTTTCTTCAAAGTAACTCCTGATGAATATGATATTATTATGGAGCTGGTGCGTGGAGATAATCCTTTGCCCAAGAAAGAGGCGAAAGAGAAGTATGATAGAGAGAAATTCCTTAATGAGGTGTTTGTTACCTATAAAGAATATGACCAGCTTGAAAGTTTGTTGCTCAGAAAGAAGAACTTGATTCTACAAGGTGCACCTGGTGTTGGAAAGACATTTGCAGCCAAACGACTGGCTTATGCCTTGATGGGCGAGAAGGATGACGATAGAGTGATGCAAGTGCAATTCCACCAGAACTATAGCTATGAGGATTTCGTAATGGGCTATAAACCCAACGAGGAAGGTGGTTTTGAGCTGAAAAATGGTATTTTCTATCGATTCTGTAAACGGGCTGCAGCAGACAGAGAGCACATATATTTCTTCATCATCGACGAAATCAATCGTGGTAATTTGAGTAAGGTATTTGGTGAGTTGCTGATGCTTATAGAGAACGACTATCGTGATAAGCCCATACAACTTTCATATAGAGACGAACAGTTTGCAGTGCCAGAAAACCTATATATTATAGGTATGATGAACACAGCTGACCGTTCGCTGGCAATGATAGATTATGCTCTTCGTCGTAGGTTCAGTTTCTTCGAGATGAAGCCAGGATTCGAAACAATTGGTTTTAGGGAAGAAATCAAGAAACTAATGGATCCGCATCTTGACAATCTTGTGAAAGCGATTATTGAACTGAATAAGGTAATTGAGGGTGACGATTCGTTAGGTTCAGGATTCTGCATTGGCCATAGTTATCTGTGCAATCTGGGCTATCATTACGACTTGGAGAATATCGTGGAATACGATATTATTCCTATGCTCAGAGAGTATTGGTTCGACAATAAGAGCAAATTTGATCAAGAAGCGCAGAAACTGAGAAACGCTATCAAATGACAGAAGATAAAGGCATACTGATTCGTAACATCTATTATATGTTGGCCTATGCTTTCCAAGAGCTTAGGCAGAATAACTATGCTGAGATAGAGGGCGAGAAGTTTGATGACATTTATGACCTCTTTGCAGAAATACTGGCTAGAGGAATATCATATCAGTTGAAGCAGGGACTTTATCGTGAGTATGTGGCTAAGAACGAATCCATGCAGACGATAAAGGGAAAAATAGATATCAATGGCACAATCTCCAACAGAGTTCGTAACAATCGGCAAATATCCTGCGACTATGACGAGTTGTCAGAGAACAATGTGTACAATCAAATCCTCCTAACTACAGCGACATTATTGATTAGGCATTCTGATGTAAAGAAAGATAAGAAAGCGAGATTAAAACAATTGATGCTCTTCTTTCAGAATGTGCAACCGATAGACCTTCATACGATACGATGGAGTTCATTGCGTTTTGATCGTAATAATAGGAACTATCGCATGTTGACATATCTCTGTTATTTCATCGTGAGTGAATGGCTCATGACAACAGAAGAAGGTAAGATGAAAATGCGTGAGTTTTCTGATGACCATATGTGTAGGCTCTTTGAGAAGTTTGTTTTGGAATATTATAAGAAACATCATCCAGAGCTTAAGGCTTGTGCTGCGCAGATAGGCTGGAACGTTGTTGAAGAGGCCACAGATGTTGTTGTTCTACCTATCATGCAGACGGATATTCTCTTGACTATTGGAGAACGTACGTTGATAGTGGACACAAAGTATTATACTAGAATCATGCAGGAGCAATACGGCAAAGAGACCTTGCGCAACAGCCATCTATACCAGATAAGAACGTATGTTGACGAATACGACAGGGAGCACACGCACAAGGTGGATGGCATGTTGCTTTACGCCAAGACAAAAGAGGACGATTTTGAGGATGCCCAGATAACTCATCGAAACGGATATACACTTTATATCCGAACTTTGGATTTGAATACAGATTTTGAAACGATTAAGAATCGACTGGATAGTTTTATATAGAGACTCATATTTCACGAGAACATCACAACTGGACGTACCCTATGATATATTAGAAATGAAAACGAAGGAATATGCGATGCGGGAGATGATTCTCGACCAGTGTTTCAGCACGGGTAGGGAGTTTACGCGCGAGGCGTTGCAGACGGTGGTGAACAAGGCGTTGGTGCAGCGGGGCATGCAGCCCGTGACGGCGAAGGTGACCATCCTGAAGGACCTGGACGAGATGAACGAGAAGTTTTATCGTATCTATGGCACCTACGGCATCGTGGCCGAGAAGCGCGGGCGTTTCCATTACTACCGCTACAAGGAGGGCATCGGGTCGATTTACAACCGCGAACTGTCGGCCGACGAGATTGAGAAGCTGCAGGAGGTGCGCAGCCTGTTGCAAGGCCTGCGTGGCATGCCCCATTTGGAGTGGATTGACCAGATGTCGGCACGCTTTGACCAACAGATTATCGGCTCGGGGCGTACGATAGCGCGTTTCGAGAAGGGTACGTCGGGCGACGATCAGTTTTTCCTGCAGCTGTTCAACGCCATCAGCCGCAAGCAGGTGTTGACTATCGAGTACGGGCCTTTCGGAAAGGAGGCGAAGGAGCGCATCATCCATCCGTACCACATGATACAGTATCTGCGCCGTTGGTATCTGTTTGCAAGAATCGAGGGTAAGGACTTTGTGACGTGTTTCTCGCTGGACCGCATCCGTTCGGTGCGCGACAATCAGGAGTTGGAATTCCGTGAGACCGACATCGTCTTCAACCATTATTTCGACGACATCGTGGGCGTGACGCACCCTGACAACGGGGTGGTGGAGCATGTGGTCATTGAGGGTGACGGCTGGGCGGAATACTATCTGCGCACGCTGCCCATCCATCCGCTGCAGCAGCTGGAGAGCCTGGGCGAGAAGGGTTGCCGGGTGACGATGGACTTGATGGTCAACCACGAGCTGGAACGCGAGATTCTGTCGTATGGCGAGCACCTGAAGGTGAAGGCGCCGGAATCGCTGCGCCAGCGAATGGCCCAGCTGACGAGCATTCTGCAGGAGGAATACAAGGAAAAATGTAAGAAGTAAGATGTAAGAGGTGAGGGGCCACTTACCTATTAAATAAATTTTTTTGCTGAAAAACTGCATTTTTTTCAATGCGTTTGCACTGGGTGAACGCATTGGGCCTATCTTTGCACCCGAAATCTAAAATTTTAACGAGTATGCAAGGTATGTTTTTTACATTTATTTTAATCATAGCAGTCGCCAACCTGGCCGGCGCCTATGTAGAGAGTATGTCTAATAACAGTAATTTAAAAAGTAAAATTTAGAAAAATGACTAAAACAGTAAAACTTAAAGTGAATGGCTGGGAGCCGGACATCATGACCCCAGAGGAAGCAATGGCTTATATGGATGCCAATGGCATCAGGTATGAAATTTGCGACACTCCTGTGCCGGTATTGTCCAACAAGGTGAGTTGCGGTTTGCCTGCGGATATGGGCGATATCATGATTGAAGAGTTCACGTCTTTGCCTAAATCTGCTGTCCGACAGCATTTCGTGATTGATGTTCCGGCCAGAGGTGATTCGATGATAGAGGCTGACATACACGATGACGATTGGCTACAGCTGGAGGTGGGCGCTATTCCGTCGGACGGAGATATTGTCATGGCCGACGTTGACGGTGAGTTCCTTGCGAAGGTGTACTTTACCGATAATCAGAACCGCAAATGGCTGTTGCCCAAGAACAAGAATTACAAGCCCATCCAGTTGACTCCCAAGGATCAGCCGCGAATCTCCGGTGTTGTTCACCACGTTACCAGAAAGGCTCCACGTCAGTCGTATAATGAATGTATGGCTATTCTGAACAGTGCTCTTTTGGAAATGCGTCAGGAGGGCGATGCCATGCAGCGTCTTGCGAAGGCCGTCGGCGAGGGGAATCTGCTGTTCTGGGCGGCATCGGCATGGGCGGTGGCATACTGTGTGGCACGCGACTGCTGCGGCTATGAGGAAAGCGTGAGCGACTTTGAGCGCAAGGCTGCCAAGATGGATTTGCCCAAGAACTTTGCCTTTCCCTGTTCTGTCGGTAAGGTGCAGCGCACCATCAGCAACCATCCCTACATGCGCCTGCATATAGACAAGTGGAAGGAAAACGGGGCATCAGTACGTGAAATCATTTTGATGGAATTTTTAAGGAAAAGCATATAAAACTTACCGAAGCACTTACCGAAGTTCGGTAAGTTTACCCCCAACACTTACCGAAATCAGCAACACTTACCGAAAATACTTACCGAATGCGTTTCAAGAGATTGGAGCGCATTTTTTTTGTGCCTAATTTTGCGTCAGAAAACCAGTTGCAACACGGTTCGAAAACAAAAGAACAACTTAAATTTTTGACGTTATGAACAAGGAAAAACAAGAAGAGATGAGGCTGCTGAAGTCGTTTGTGTGCAGCCTGGCCATGAGGCTGTATGACGAGGAATCGGTTTCGATTAAGGAGGCGTTCAAACGGGCGCATCTGGTGGAGGACTTGCTGGAGAAACTCGGTCAGGGCAAGGTGACGTTTCTGTACAAGAAGCAGAATGGCGATGAGCGCGAGGCGCAAGGCACGCTGCGCGCGGGCATCGACCCGGTGTTTGATGCATACGAGTATAAGAATGACGTGAGGACGAACCAGAATGCGGAGTCGCTGAACTTCACGTACTGGGATTTGGAAAAGCACGGATTCCGTACGTTCTCGGCACTGCGAGTGGTAAAGATCATTGCGGTGGCCATCCCAAACTACAGAGAGAATGAAAACCACGAATTAATCGAGTTTGTTTAACGACCACGGATTGAACGGATTAAACGGATTTGTTTAACGACCACGGATTGAACGGATTAAACGGATTAAGCTTATGGATAATTACCCTATTGGGGCGGCGGACGACCCCATAGCTCCCTACAACGAGATTCCTCCGCGCGAAGTCGACGTGCGCATTGAGCAGACGATGGTGAAGGAAACGACGGCGTTTCTGGACGATGGTGACGACTACAAGGAGAATTGGTGGCTGGACGAAATCCACGATGCCACCCTCAGCGAAGTCCTAGTCAGATGTGAGAAAATTGTAAAACGGCTTCGCAAGAAGCATTACTTCTATGCCGGTGTCAACCTGTACGACTTAGAGCAGGACTGCCACAGCTGGACGGAAGGAAAACTGAACGTGGAATTATTATGAACAGACGAGATCAAACGATAGTGAGTGACGAGGCGCTGGTGGCGCATCTCGTGAAGAACTACACCTACGACGCAACACGCGGGGTGATAGTGAACCGGAAACTGAACCGGGTGGTGAGAGGATCCGTAAATGGTAAGGGCTACATGCTAACCCGTTTGTGGATAGGAGGTCAACACCCGCACATACAATTGCATCACATGGTATGGGCAGTAGTGCATGGCAGGTTTCCGACGCAGATTGACCACATCAATGGCGACAAGACCGACAACCGCATGGAAAATCTGCGTGAGGTCAGTAACAGCGAAAACAACCAGAACCGCGTGTGGGCATGGAAGCCCAATGCGCGCACGGGACTGCCCGGGGTTTACCCGAGTAGTGATATAAGGTATAGTACGGAAATCTTTGGAAAAAAGTTCCATTTCCACGACAAATACGAGGCATTTCATCATATGAATTTATTAGGAAGAATGTATGAATAAAACGAACAAACTGAGTTGCGACGAGCGCAAAAAGGCCTGCGATGCCGTCTTCGCTTACGTCCGCCATCTGGAACGGGTGCAGCAACTGCCGATGGCCACGCGGCTGGTTTACTTCCAGCTGGCCTATAAGGCTTATAGAATCCTTCTCAAGGCGAAACTGCTGGGGCGCCGCGAGGGTGGTTTCGACCCCCTGGCTTACGAGGACATCAGACGAATGTTGTCAGAAAATTTGGTTGAAAATGGAACTGGAGAAGATTGATGGTTACGTGCGCTGCCTGCTGGAATCGTGGGCAGTGCATGACGAGGGCAACGAACGGGGCGTGTACCAGGTGTTGCGCGACCTGCTGACGGCATGGGCGCACTATGAGCTGATGTCTGCCGACGAGCGGGTATTGGTCACTGCACTCTGTAAGAAGATGCAGCACCATTTCGACACAAAATGTATGCTTAAAGAAAGAAAACGAAAAACAACAAAAGAAAAGTTCCCCCTTAAACCCCTTCTAAAAGAAAAAGAAAAAAAAGAAATAGAGAAGAAAGTGTCTCTCTCTGTCTGCGACGCGGATTTGGAGGCTTTTCGACAGGAGTGTCTGGGATTTATCGGACAGTACAACAAGCAGCTGGTGGCCAACTTCTTCTACTACTATTCACAGCCAACGAAGTCGGGTAAGATGCTGTGGCAGGTACAGAAGCACTGGAGCACGAAGAATCGGTTGGAGTTGTGGGTGAATAACGAGCATTCCTCTGACATCATGGCCGCCTCGGAACGTCTGAAGAAAGCCCGTGGCCAGAAGCAGAAAACCAGCGACGAGGAGGCCAGAAGCAAGCAGCTGGCCGCAGAGCGTGAGGAGGCCGATGCCCGCCGTGAACGGGAGCAGGAGGAAAGCAAGGCCGGTGCGGTGAGTCGTGAGGAATGGCTGGCCATGAAGGCGGAAAAGAATAAGACCACGGATTAAACGGATTTTCTATGAAGGCAATGACGCGAGAACAGCTGGCTGACTGTGCCGGCGTGACGACAAAGACTTTAGACAGGTATATCAAGCGCCACTGGGACGAACTCTGGGCCTTGGGATTGCGTCCCCGTCAGATCCTTCCACCCAGCGTTGTGGAGTGGTTGTCCAGTCACTACTGTATCAGGATAGATGACTGAAATGTTAACGGAATCGGAAAGTATAGGAAAGAATCGGAAAGTATGGGAAAGAATCGGACACCGCCCCGCAAGAATGTCGTAACTTCGCAGTGTCTTGGAAAAGCAGGCCTTTGGGCTTGCAAATGCAGACTCCTCGAGGTAACACGTGCAGACTCCCGGGACCAACACGTGCAGACTCCGGAGGTAGCAAAACGAGACGCAAAAGACAAAACATTAATAATTAAACATTAAACATTTACAATTATGATTCACATTAAAGCAAAACAACAGAACGTATCGTTCGAAAAGAACGTTGAGAAACTGGCATTCGTGCTTTCGGCACACCTGTACAACACGCTCGCAACCGACAAGGTCATCGAGGAGGCCGCCAAGCGCTCGGGCATGAGCGAAGGGGTCATCAAGGCCGCCTGGGATGCAGCCGGTGAGGTCATCCGCACTTGGGCAACCGAAGGTCACAACGTGCCCCTGCCCGGACTCGGCTCTATGCGCTTCGGCGTCCGCTCGAAGTCGGTAGAGAACGTCGAGGACGTGAAGACCGCACTCATCACCGCACGTCGTGTCATCTTCACTCCGTCGAAGGAAGTGAAGGACGAGCTGCAGGACACCAAGATTGCCATCACCTGCTACGACAAGGACGGCAACATCGTAAAGCGCGTCACCAGCGCCGACACCAACGATGTGGAAGACCCTGAGAACGGTGATTCTTCTACGGGCTCAGAACAGGGCGGCAGCACGGGTAACGGTGAGAACGGAACCACGGGTAACGGATCTACGGGCACCGGAGGTGACAATGGTGGCACCAATACCGGAGGCGACAATGGCGGTGGCGACGACCCCAACCTGCCCGGAGGTGACGACCACTAAATGAAAAGGATAGCGCCTTCGGGCGCAATCCTTTAATCTTTGAACATTGAACTTTGAAGTTTATGATATGTTCAAGCACTTGATGTAATCATAAATGTCAACTTTTGAAACAGCGAACGCCATCATGCTTGCATGTTTGGCTGAGTCGCGACAAAAGTCAACAAAGTTGAAATGTCAAAAATCAAACGTCAAAATTATGAAAAAGAAAGGTTTTTTGGAAGTGGTGATTCGCATGGCGATAGCCGCACTGACGGCGGCACTGACCGCACTGGGAACTACGAGTTGCATGGGATATGGACCATTCTAAGACTCCAAGGGGAATCAGGAACAACAACCCACTGAACATCCGGGTGGGGAATAACTGGAAGGGTGAGGTCAGTCAACCGACTGACCACACCTTTGAACAATTTACGGAAATGAAATGGGGTGTCAGGGCCGCATTCATCGTGCTGAGGAACTACATCCAGCGTCATCGGCTGAACACCATCGAGAAGATCATCTCGCGCTGGGCACCAGCGAACGAAAACAACACCCGTAAATACATCGAAACGGTGTGCCAACGCGCCCACCTCGAACCCGACGAGGTCATCCGCTGGGACAACACCTGCCAGATGATAGCCCTGCTACTGGCCATGAGCTACGTGGAAAACGGCCAGGAAATCAGCCTCGACGATGCCGTAGAAGGATGGATGCTGGCGAATAGACGTTGAACTTTTGGAGCAGCGAGTGCCATCAAGCTTGCTTGTTTGGCCGAGTCGTGACAAAAGTCAACGAAGTTAACATTGAACGTTAAACTTTTGGAGCAGCGAGTGCCATCAAGCTTGCTTGTTTGGCCGAGTGACAAAAGTCAACGAAGTTAACATTGAACGTTGAACATTGAAGATTAAACATTAAAGAGGGAAAAGGTGAAAAAAGCGAAATTTGGTGATTTATTTTGATTATTGGTAAATAATCACTATCTTTGCAACCAAAGAATGATTTTTAATTAAAAACCTATGAAAACATTGATTAATCGCATATTGCAGGATGGCCACTGCCTGGACGGTGGAATCCTGAAGGTGGACCGCTTTATCAACCACCAGATGGACCCCTCCCTAATGAAGCAGGTGGCGGTAGCGTTTTTTTCACGCTTTGCCCATTTGGAAGCGACAAAGATAGTGACCGTTGAGGCTTCGGGCATTGCACCGGCGGTGATGCTGGGATATATGATGGAACTACCGGTCGTGTTTGCCAAGAAGCAGAAACCATCGACGATGGGCGATTCTCTGGTTACGACAGTACACTCGTTTACTAAGGACGCGGACTGCCCGCTCATCATCAGCCGCGAACACTTGAGGTCTGACGATCGCGTACTGTTCATAGACGACTTCCTGGCATACGGCAACACGGGACTGGCCATCTTGGACCTTTGCCGGCAGGCAGGTGCAGAGCTGGTGGGCATGGGATTCCTTATAGAGAAGGAGTTCCAGGGCGGTCGCAAGGTTCTGGTGGATGCCGGTGTGGTGCACATCGAGTCGCTGGCCATCGTCGAGTCGCTGGAGAACAACCAGATTAAGCTGAAAGATGTGAGACTGCGCAGGGTGAACATATACGAAGAGGCTAACCGTTGCCTGCTGTGCCAGGATGCACCCTGCACCAAGGCCTGCAAGACGGGTGACCCGGCTCGTGCCATTCGTGCCATCCGTTTCGACAACCACAAGCCTGCCCTGCAATGGGTGAAGGACTGTACCGACGTCGACCTGGAACGGGCAGAAGAGGCCTGTATCCACTACAACTGGCCCATCCGCATCAAGGAGATGCTGCGTAGCATCAGTAAGGACGATGTGGAAGACAGCCATTATCCAGCGCTCGGCATCACGTTCTGTGGGATCGAGTGTGAGAATCCGTTCTTCCTGGCATCGTCGGCGGTATGTACTAACTACGAGATGGTGGCGCGTGCCTTTGATGCCGGTTGGGCAGGCGTATTCTACAAGACCATCTGCATGCAGGAAATCAAGGAGGTGTCGCCGCGCTTCGATGCCATGCACAACAATGCCACACACGGCGATTTCTATGGTTTCCGAAATATGGAACAGTTGAGCGAGAACCCCGTAGAGATGGACTTCGACATCCTGCGCCGACTGAAAAAGGACTATCCCACAAAGGTGGTCATTGCCTCTATCATGGGACAGACCGAGGAACAGTGGATTGCACTGGCGAAGATGGCCGAGGAGGCTGGCTGCGACGCGGTGGAGCTCAATTTCTCATGTCCGCAGATGAAACACGAGGGCATGGGCAGCGACGTGGGGCAGAGTTCTGAGCTGGTCAAAACCTATACGGCCTGTGTCAAAAGCAGCGTGAAGATACCCGTCATTCCGAAGATGACACCCAATATCACTCATATCGCCGAACCTGCTGCCGCCTGTGTGGAAGCTGGTGCCGACGCTATATCGGCTATCAACACCATCAAGTCGGTGACGATGACCTTCGACTCGGAAGTGTCAGGACAGCGCACCATTTCAGGCTATTCGGGTCGTGCTGTGCGCCCCATTGCCCTGCGACATATCCTGGAACTGGCGCAGATGCCGGAAAAGACGGAACTAAGTGGTATTGGCGGTATTGAGACGTGGCGCGACGCCCTGGAGTTCATCCAGCTGGGTTGCAGCAACGTGCAGGTGTGCACAGCCGTCATGCAGTACGGCTATCGCATCATCGATGACCTCATTCTCGGTTTGCAGCGTTATATGGCCAAGCGCGGCGTCACTGAACTGCAGCAGCTGGTGGGCGAGCGGTTGGAGAAATTCCTGCATCCTGACAGTCTGGACCGCGACACCATCATCTACCCGAAGTTCGACAA
>Ga0310696_10004778_pt1 | contig 16525 bp, 13 predicted proteins | sample AusTroGonzalo_MG_4_FD_203885 | JGI IMG/M metagenome (GOLD analysis project Ga0310696, IMG submission 203885) | Bovine rumen microbial communities from tropical cattle in Woodstock, Queensland, Australia - Gonzalo_02 (v2) (version 2) | ecosystem: Host-associated > Mammals > Digestive system >...
GCTTTACGGTGAGGGCTACGGAGCCATTAACCTACTGCTCAACGGCAACGGCGAGGCCGACTGGGAGCCGTTGCTCAACAACTCACTCTTCGCCGGCGACATGAGTATGCTCGTGCCTTACGTGGCCCTGGTGCTCGTCACGAAGGTGTTCGCCACGTCGGCCACCAACGGCGGCGGTGGCTGCGGTGGAACATTCGCCCCATCGCTGTTCATCGGCTGTTTCTCAGGTTTCTTCTTCTCCCACCTGTGGAATATCCACCAGATGGGCGTCTACGTGCCGGAAAAGAACTTTGCCCTCATGGGCATGGCCGGCGTGATGTCAGGTGTGATGCACGCCCCACTCACCGGCATCTTCCTCATTGCCGAGCTGACAGGCGGCTACAGTCTCTTTCTGCCGCTGATGATTGTCTCCACCGCCAGCTACCTCACTATCATCCTTTTCGAACCCCATAGCATCTACAGCTCACGGCTTGCCAAGGAGGGCAAGCTTATTACCCACCACACCGACCACGCCGTACTCACGCTCATGCAGCTCGACTCGGTGATAGACCGCGACTATATGGCTGTGGCTCCCGACACCGACCTGGGACAGATTGTGCACCGCATCAGCCGTTCACACCACAGCGTCATCCCCGTGACCGATGCCGCAGGAGGTCTGTTGGGAGAGATAGACATCAAGAAGATACGTAATATCGTGTTCCGCATAGAACTCTATCACCACTTCACCGCCACTCAACTCATGCAGGCACCTCCCGCTATGCTGGCCGACTCGCTGCCAATGGCCGAGGTGATGAAGACCTTCGACGCCACACGCGCCGAATGGTTACCCGTACTCGACCGTGAGGGTCATCTGCGAGGCTACGTCTCCCGTGAAAGGCTGCTGACACAGTACCGCAAGATGGTAGCCGACATGAGCGAGGATTAAAATTTCCTTAATCCTTTGGCGGTCTGAGTTTTTCTTCGTACTTTTGCACCCTAAATTGTATAACAGTAAATCGTAAATAATAACTGAGATGAATATTCTAGAACTGAGCGAACAAGAGATACTGCGTCGTCAGTCGCTCGAAGAGCTGCGCCGCCTGGGCATCAACCCCTACCCTGCAGCTGAGTACCCCACAAATGCTTTTTCCACCGAGATTATCGCCTCCTTCAAGGATGACGAGGCTCCACGTGAGGTCTGCATCGCCGGCCGAATGATGAGTCGCCGCGTCATGGGCAAGGCTAGCTTCATGGAGCTGCAGGACTCTAAGGGGCGCATACAGGTGTATGTCACCCGCGACAGCCTGGAAGGCGATTTCTATAACACAGTATTCAAGAAATTACTCGACATCGGCGACTTCGTGGGTGTCCGCGGCTTCGTGTTCCGCACGCAGACGGGCGAGATCTCCATCCACGCACAAGAACTGACGCTGCTCTCGAAAAGCTTGAAGCCCCTGCCCATCGTGAAGTACAAGGACGGCGTGGCCTACGACAAGTTCGACGACCCCGAACTGCGCTACCGCCAGCGCTACGTCGACCTCGTGGTGAACGAGGGCGTGAAGGACACGTTCCTACAGAGGGCTACCGTCATCCGCACCATCAGAAAGGTGCTCGACGAGGCCGGATACACTGAAGTGGAGACCCCTACCCTACAGATTATTGCCGGTGGTGCCTCGGCACGTCCGTTCATCACCCACTTCAACGCCCTCGACCAGGATATGTACATGCGCATTGCCACTGAGCTTTACCTGAAGCGACTCATCGTGGGCGGTTTTGAGGGTGTCTACGAGATTGGAAAGAACTTCCGTAACGAGGGCATGGACCGCAACCACAACCCGGAGTTCACCTGCATGGAGCTCTACGTGCAGTACAAGGACTACAACTGGATGATGTCGTTCACGGAGAAACTCCTAGAGACCGTTTGCATTGCCGTAAATGGAAAGCCAGAGCGTGAGATTGACGGACAGATAGTCTCGTTCAAGGCTCCCTACCGTCGTCTGCCCATCCTTGATGCCATCAAGGAAAAGACAGGCTTTGACTGCGACGGAAAGACCGAGGAGGAGATTCGGGCCTTCTGCCTCTCGAAGGGTATGGAGGTCGATGAGACTATGGGCAAGGGCAAGCTCATCGACGAACTTTTCGGCGAATTCTGCGAGGGAACCTTTATACAGCCCACCTTCATTACGGACTATCCTGTCGAGATGTCACCCCTGACGAAGATGCACCGCTCCAAGCCCGGCCTCACCGAGCGCTTCGAGCTGATGGTCAACGGCAAGGAGCTGGCCAACGCCTATTCCGAGCTCAACGACCCCATCGACCAGGAGGAGCGTTTCAAGGAGCAGATGCGCCTGGCCGACAAGGGCGACGACGAGGCAATGATCATCGACCAGGACTTCCTCCGTGCCCTGCAGTACGGCATGCCGCCGACCTCGGGCATTGGCATCGGCATCGACCGTCTCGTCATGCTCATGACGGGCAAGACCTATATCCAGGAAGTGCTCTTCTTCCCGCAGATGAAGCCCGAGAAGAAAGCCCCGCAGTCCTCCATCCAAGAGTGGGCTGCCATCGGTGTCGCCGAGGACTGGGCCTACGTGCTCCGCAAGGCCGGCTTCTACCTCCTCTCCGACATCAAGGACGAGAAGGCACAGGGACTGCAGCAGAAGATAGGCGAGATAGTAAAGAAATACAAGCTTGACCTCCAGAAACCCAGCGTAGAAGAAGTACAAGCATGGATAACTGCGGTAGAATAGCTATTATCGGAGGCGGCTCATGGGCTACGGCCATTGCCAAGATTGTGGTGCAGCACACGCACCACATTGGCTGGTACATGCGCCGCGATGACCAGATTGACGATTTCCGTCGTATGGGTCACAACCCCAGTTATCTCACCAGCGTGCATTTCAACCTCAGTGAGATAAACTTTGACAGCGACCTCAGCCGTATTGCCGAGGCATACGACACGCTCGTCTTCGTCGTGCCCTCCCCCTACCTGAAGAACCACCTACGCAAACTGAAGACCCGCCTGAAGGACAAGTTCATCGTCACCGCAATCAAGGGTATCGTACCCGACGAGAACCTCATCTGCTCGGAGTATTTCCATCAGGCCTTCGACGTTCCCCATGACAATCTCGCCTGTCTGGGCGGACCCTCACACGCCGAGGAGGTGGCCCTCGAGCGACTCAGCTACCTCACCGTGGGCTGCTCCGACATGGAGAAGGCACAGCAGTTCGCCGAAGTGCTCAACAGCCAGTTCATCAAGACCAAGACCTCGACCGATGTCGTTGGTATAGAGTATTCTTCCGTTTTGAAGAATGTCTATGCCATCGCCGCCGGTATCTGCTCCGGCCTGAAGTTCGGCGACAATTTCCAGGCTGTGCTCATGTCCAATGCCGTGCAGGAGATGAACCGCTTCCTACAGGCCGTGCATCCCCTGGAGCGCAACGTCTACGACAGCGTCTATCTGGGCGACCTCCTTGTCACGGGCTATTCCAACTTCTCCCGCAACCGTGTTTTCGGCACAATGATTGGCAAGGGCTACTCCGTGAAGAGTGCCCAGATGGAGATGGAAATGATTGCTGAAGGCTACTTCGGCACGAAGTGCATGAAGGAAATCAACCGCCACTGGCACGTGAACATGCCCATCCTCGATGCCGTCTACAACATTCTCTATGAGCGTATTTCCCCACAAATAGAGATTAAGTTGCTCACCGACTCTTTCCGGTAAACAAAAAAACTTACGACCTGTGCGGTTGAAAACTATGCTTGAAATGTGAATCTTGGCGTCATTCCCATGAGCATGTCATATCTTTCGTTGTTTATTCCTGCCACTGTGACGGCAGCCAAGGTATGGCAGCCATCCTCAGACCACGCCATCCCCTTGCCTTTTTGCCTGTGTGCAACAATCAGGTCGTTTGCTTTCTCCACGGGATTGCTTGAGTTGTGCAGTCCGAGGCCCTTTCTGATGGCATAGCAGGGAATGTGTTCCTGCTTGCGCGTAATATACCCTGTTAGCAAGTCGAGTGCCTCCTGCGATTTGATGTTTTTCTGGCTGATGCCTGCGATATAGTCCAAGGCCCCTCGTTCCTCACATCGGCTACTTTATTTTTATATTGTGTGATTTCTTGTCTTAAACTTTCATTGGTACTTTTCAGTTCGATTATAGTGGAGTCTCTATTAGAAATAGTTTCCTCCAATTGTTCTATACTTCATAAGCAGCCAACCAAACAAGAAATTAGCCAGAAGGCTGACGACGAGCCCTACTGTCAAGTACTTGATGATTTTTATAGCTTTTCTGTTCATTTTTTCTTTTATTTTTGAGTCTTGTTTCATCTCGAAGAGTGCCATAGTTAGGTTGTCGTGAGTGTTGCCCGTCTTGCGTCCTTGCTCATCGATGGTTATGACAATGCTGTCCACAGCTCCTGGCAGCGACTTTGTAGTGTCCGCCCTTTTCACCAGTTCGTTTTCGGGCAAAGCTCCCCAGATACCATCAGTGCAGAGCAGAAACCGGTCGCCCCGCTCGTATGGCTGCACGGCAATGTCAGCACGGTTATCGCCGTCGACGCCGAGAGCACGGGTAATGATATTTGATTGCATGGACACACGAGCTTGCTCCTCTAACAACTCGTTGTTACGCACCATCTCGGCAACCATAGAGTGATAGAAAAAGAGAATTTCAGGTTTCAATACCAAGGCGAGCATTTCATGATAGAGGCCGACAACGACTGCCTATTTATCAATGTGTATGATTTGTGGTGGTATCATCTGTCAACTTATTGCGACGTGGAGGAGTTCGCAAGGATGCAGAAGGTGGTCAATCTGATTAACAGCTATTCCAGTTGTACCGTGCTTTACACCATCAACAAGGATGCAGAAATGATAGGGGTTCATTCGAAGAAGAACATGCTCTTTATACAACAGATTCCAAATCTTGAGGGGTATTTAGCGAGTGTACTTGATGTTTTCTTCAAGGTGCAACGTACTGTAATTACAGAGATTGAGAGAATGAAAGTGACAGAAGAACAACAATAAAAAAGGAAGGATTATGACAGACTATGAGTTTATTATGGCGCAATGCCAGAAGTTTCATTTCACCAAATGGGATGAGAATGTGTTGAGGGAGTGCCAGGAGGTGTTGCCTAACCTGACGAGGGAGCAGTTGGTGAGTTTGTATAGGAGTAGGTTGCTTGATGAGAAACACCCGTTGAGGCAGACGGTGTTCAAGGTGCTGTTTGCAGACAAGGTGGGGAAGCGGGAGGAGCGTATCAAGAACTTGCCTACGGAGAAACTGATGGAGGAGTTCCTCGACAAGAAGAGCGGGAATGTGGCACTTATCCGTAAGGAGATGCGCGAGCGGTACAGGGCGGGCAGGGACAAGACATTGATTGCCACGGCCTTCAACAACGCCACGAAGAGCGACCAGAAGTGGATGAAGTCACAAGTGCGCAAAGAGAGATAATGTCAAGTCCTTCGATATGTTCAAAGTGCTTGATATTGTGGGTGACGATAGTCAACCCTTTGGCTTTGGCAGCACAGCCGATAAGCAGGTATCCTGTCATAATTGCACGTCAAAGTTATTTGTTGTTCTGGAGGCACGGATATCGGCAACGATCTCATCAGCTGAGCGGCTGTCCTGCACATCGTTTCCCGTCTCTAAACAAATCGGAGGTGGCTTTTTCTCCTTTTCGTGCTGAAGAATGTAAAAAAACTCTGCGAAATCTTGATTTTTTTTGCACTTTTCGCAGAGTTTTGAAAAAACTTTTGTACTTTTGCAGGGACAAAACACTTGACAGTCATGATTATCGGCAGAGAAAAAGAATTGCAGCTACTCCGCGAGGCTTACAACGATGAATACTCCCAGTTCGTGGTGGTATATGGACGCAGGCGTGTTGGGAAGACTTTTCTGGTGCGCGAGGCCTTTAACTATAAGTTTACATTTCAGCATGCAGGTATTGCCAATGCGCCTAAGAGCGTGCAGTTGGAAGAATGGAGGAACTCGCTCGTAAAGCATGGGATGAAGACAGAAATGGCCCCAAAGACGTGGTTTGAGGCGTTTTCGCTCTTGGATGACTTGATTAGGAAGTCACGGGCAAGGCGTAAGGTCATCTTCATTGACGAACTTCCTTGGATGGACACGCAGGCTAGCAATTTCGTCCCCGCCTTGGAGCATTTCTGGAATGCGTATGCGTCGGCCCGCAAGGATGTGCTGCTGGTGGTGTGCGGCTCGGCCACTTCCTGGATTGTGGACAAGATTCTGCACAATCACGGTGGCTTGCATAACAGACTTAATCTGAAAATCAATCTCCGCCAGTTTACCCTGCATGAGTGTGAGTTGTATGCGAAAAGCAGGAAGCTTGGCATGCAGCACAGACAACTGCTGGAGTGTTACATGGTGATGGGCGGCATACCGTTCTATTGGTCTTTGCTGAAAAGGGACCTGAGCTTGCCACAGAACATAGACGCCCTGTTTTTCTCTGAGGATGGTGAGCTTAACGATGAATTTGATGCGCTGTACCACTCACTGTTCAGACATCCCGAAGCATATATTGCCGTAATTAACGCTCTTGGCACGAAACGTATAGGCATGCCGAGAGAGGAGATTGTCAAAGAGAGCGGGTTGGAGGAAAACGGGAAACTCTCTACTGTCTTGAAAGACCTTGAGCATTGCGGCTTCATACGGAAGTATAACCAAATTGGAAAGGTGACAAAGAACGCCATATACCAGTTGGTGGATTTCTATACCCTGTTCTATTTCAAGTTTATTCAGGAAAACAAACGTCATGACCCTTGTTTCTGGTCAAAGAGCATTGGCAGCAGTTTCTATAATAATTGGTGTGGACTTGCCTTTGAGCGTGTGTGCTTTGCCCACATCCCGCAGATAAAACACGCTTTGAGCATTGGAGGTGTTACATCCAACGAATACTCTTGGTTTACCCGTAAGACTGGAGACAACCCTGGGGCGCAAATAGACCTGCTGCTTGACCGGAGTGACGAGACCATTAATATTTGCGAAATCAAATACACATCATCTGGCGAATATACCGTGAACGAAGAGGAAGAGCAGAAAATACTTAATCGCCGCGAGCGTTTTTTGGAAGACACACAGACAACCAAGGCAATTCATTTAACATTGATAACTACACGAGGACTTGTCCGTAATGCTCATGCCGATATTTTCCAAAACGTGGTGACAGCCACATCTTTTTTTGAATAATAGGAGGACGTAGGAACAGGAGGATGTCCCGCCCCTTTTCTTAGTGCCAGCCGCCAGGGAAGCCACCGGGACCGCCACCAATGCCGCTGCCGCCTGTATAGGAGGAGAGGCTGACGGATGAACCGCCGCTGACGGTGCCGCCGCTGATGGCGAGACCACCGAAGCAGGACGTGCCGCCACTAATGCTTACGCCCGACTGGAGCGTGGGCTGCGAGGCACCGCTGACAACCATTCCGCTGCCGCCGCTTGATGGGGTCTGGAATGAGAATGTGTCGCTGCCGACGGTCAGCGCATACCATGTGTTGGCCGACCACGAGCTCTGATAGCACGACTGCGTGAGCTGAGAGCCGTTTTCCAGTCCGCCTACGGCGACAACGGTGCCGCCAGTGAGGTAGAGCTTGTAGCCACCCTCGGTGTTGGCGTCGATGGCCACTTCTGGTGTGCCGGAGCAGATGGCATAGACGGTGCCGCCCTTGATGTAGCAGTTGCCGTTGGCATCCAGTCCGTCGTTGTGCTGGCCGTGGGCATAGATGTATCCGCCGCTGATGGTCATCGTGCTCTTCGAGTTGATGGCGTCATCGTAGGCATACGAGGCCACTTCGCCGCCCGTGATGCTCAGTTCTTTCTTTGTTTCGATGCCCTCACCGTTGGTGCCGCTGGTGCGCACCCAGAGGCGGCCTCCGCTGACGCTGATGTTGCCGTCGACCTTGATGCCCTTGGGCGACGAGGTGTCGTTGTTGCTCTTGTACTGACTGCCCGTGGTGACCACATAGACGCTGCCGCCGCAGAAGCGAGCCTCGCCATCGACGTTGATGCCCTTGCCGCCCGAGCCAGTGCTCTTCAGCCACAGCTCGCCGCCGTTCACGGTCAGTGTCGAGTCGGCCTTAATGCCAGCCGCACCCTTTGCCTCCTTATCCTCCGAGTCGTACATACCGTTGCCCGTGGTCAGCACCGTGGTGCGACCGCCGTTGACGATGATGTTACTCTCGCAGTTGATGCCTTTCGCAGCCGCTGCCGACACCTCCACGTTCAGGATGCCGCCGTTAATGTAGATGCCGTCGTTGGCCTTGATGCCGTGGTTGGCTGACGACTTCACATAGATGTTATTGCCCCTGCTGAAGACGATATAGTCGGCCGAGTGGATACCATTGTTCGTGTTGCCCGTCACGCTCAGTGCGCCACTGCCGTTGAACAGCAGCTTGCCCTTGCAGTAGAGCGCACCCTTCTGACTGCCACCCGTGCCGTCGGCCAGCGTGTTTGTAGTGCCGTCGGCCAGGATGATAAACGCCCGCTTGCCACTCAGCAGGTTCAGCGCCGCCGAGTCGGGATTGGTAATGCTCGCGCCACTGAGTTTCACGGCATACTTCTTCTCGCCCAGAATAGTCAGCGAACCGTTGGCCGTCGTGCCGCTCACCACGTAGCAAATCTTCTTCTCCGCCCCATGGTTGGCCGTCACATGGCTGCCGTTGACCGTCACCTCCACGCCGTTCTCTGTCTTTGCCACAGGATTCGACATGTCGATGCTGACCTCCGTCGTGAATTCATTGTTCGCCAGCGCGTCCTCCTCGTCGGGGAAATATGCCGTTGCGGCATCTATCGGTTCGGCAGAGGTCTTGTCAATCGTAACGTTGAACGTGGCCAGTTCGCCTGTCGTGGCCGAGCTGCCGTTTCCACCGCCCATGCTGCCACCGTTAATCCAACCGCCATTTCCATTGTTTACGTACTCCTCGAACGGGTCTTCTGCCGAACAGCCGGTCATCATTGCTATAGATGCTGCAAGCATCGCGTAATACATAATTTTCTTCATAACTTGTCACTTTTTGATGATTGATGATGCAAAGATAATCCAAACAAAACGGTTCGCCAAAAATAATCAGCAAACCGGTTGTTTCGTTCAACAAAAGCTATTCGCGAGGCTTGTGGAATCTTTTTTCCTTATTTTCTTTCCTTTTTATGGAAATAGTTGTAACTTTGCACTTTCCAATAACTGAACATTATACACAGGTATTTTGCTATGGCGATATGGAATAAGGAGAATCTCGCAAGAGAGAACGGCGAAATAGTTCCGATGCAGGTGCCAGAGATTGTATCAGCAAGCAGGAGTACGGACATTCCTGCCTTTTATGCCGACTGGTTCTTCCATCGGCTGAAGGTGGGCTTCTCGGCATGGACAAATCCTTTTTAGATAACTGCTTGTTGACAAACTAGGCAAGGGGCGGTTGAGTATTAAATAATGTGTAAAAATGTGCTGTGTTGTGGACGATCTCACAAAAAATGCGTAAATTTGTAGCCTAATATTGAGGTGCAACATGATGCGCAACCAGATACTTATATGTAATTTGTAATAAGACAAATATAGATATGAAGACAGAGCAACAAATATCGTTGGCGGCTGCTGAATTTGCAGAGCGTTGGAAAGACAGAGGATATGAGCGGGGCGAATCGCAACCGTTTTGGATTGACTTGCTTTCCAATGTCTTTGGAATTGAAAGGCCTTCGGATGGTTTCATAACTTTTGAGGAGCATAACAAGGTGGATGCCTCCAACTTCATTGATGCCCGCATCCGCTCCACAAAGGTCTTGATTGAGCAGAAATCACTGGGCGTTGACTTGCGGGCTGGCAGACGCCAGAGCGACGGTGCTGTGCTTAATCCATTCCAACAGGCCCGTCGTTATGTGGTCAGCCTGCCAGTGTCAGAGCATCCCCGCTGGATAGTCACTTGCAACTTCTCGGAATTTCTTGTCTATGATATGGAGCAGCCAAACGGTGAGCCTGAGCAGATTCTTTTGGAGAACTTGGGGAAAGAGTATTACCGCTTGATGTTCCTCGTCGATGCAAAAAGCGAGCATCTGAGCAAGGAAATGCGGGTGTCGATGCAGGCTGGTGAGATTGTCGGCAAGATATACGATGCTTTGCTGAAGCAATACGAAGAACCACTGGGAGCGCGGGCGTCCTCGCCCGCCAAAAGTGCGGACGAGGACGTCCGCGCTCCCATGCTGCGTTGGCTCAACATCCTTTGCGTCCGCATCGTGTTCTGCCTTTATGCCGAGGATGCTGAGGTATTCAGTCACGACCAGTTCCATGATTACCTTGCCAGGTTTGATGCCGAAGGTATGCGTGTGGCACTCTTGCAACTTTTCGACACCCTCAACAAGCCTATAGATAAACGTAGCCGATTCTTGCGTGACGACCTGAAAGCATTTCCTTACACCAACGGAGGATTGTTTGAAGAGGAGATAGAAATACCACAGTTCACAGAGGAACTCCGTACTACGTTGCTGCAAAACGCCAGCCTCGACTTCGACTGGAGCGAGATTTCGCCCACCATCTTCGGAGCCGTGTTCGAGAGCACGCTGAATCCTGAGACCCGTCGCAGCGGTGGGATGCATTATACCAGTATTGAGAACATTCACAAGGTGATAGACTCGCTTTTCCTGAACGACCTCCGCCGCGAGCTTGACGAGATACTGGAAGAGAAGATAGAGAAACAGCGTAAGCGGAAACTGGGCGATTACCAGATGAAGCTCTCGTCGCTGACATTCCTCGACCCGGCTTGCGGATCAGGAAACTTCCTTACTGAGACCTTCCTTTCGCTGCGCCGCTTAGAGAACGAGGCTATCCGAGAGATGTATCATGGCCAGACGATGCTTGGGGCATTCGTGAATCCCATCAAGGTCAGCATTCAGCAGTTCTACGGCATCGAGATTAACGATTTTGCCGTAACGGTTGCCACGACAGCACTATGGATTTCCGAGGCCCAGATGTTGAGAGAGACGGAGAAGATTATCAAGCAAGACATCGATTACCTGCCGCTGAAGCCTTACAAAATCATTCGTGAGGGGAATGCGCTGAGGATGGACTGGGACGTGATGGAGTATCCCACAGACGTTACTACTATTTATGCTAAGAACGCACATATCATTCATGAAGACGAAAGTCAATGGAAGGCAAGCGAACCTGTTGTGGAATATGACGATATCAATCTTGTTACTGCTCACTATGACAGCGAACCTAAGCCAACAACCACAAGGGTAGAAGTCCGTTTTGACTATATCATTGGCAATCCGCCGTTTGTGGGATATACATTCCAGTCCGAACGACAAAAGGAAGACCTTTCAATCGTTTGTCGTGAATGTGGAAAGAATATTGACTATGTTGCAGGATGGTACTACAAAGCTGCCATGCTGATGCAACACTCAAATGTGAAGGTTGCACTAGTGTCTACCAATAGTATTTGCCAAGGCGAACAAGTTTCGGCTATCTGGAAATTGCTGATGGAACAATATGGGCTGCGCATAGACTTTGCTTATCGTACTTTCCAATGGGATAGTGAGGCTACGCTCAAAGCCCACGTTCATTGCGTGATTGTTGGGTTCAGCAGCTTATATAGCCCTGAGCCGATGGAAAAGTTAATCTTCAACGACAATTGCATCATCAATGCAGACAACATCAATCCCTATTTGCTGGATGCGCCAACCGTCTTTGTTGACAAACGCAAAAAACCGCTTTGTATAGGTGTGCCACAGATGATGAAGGGAAGCCAGCCTACTGATGGCGGCAACCTCCTTCTGTCATCAGAGGAGCGGGAAGAATTGCTCAAGAAGAGTCCGGTGTTGTCACGCTATGTGCGCCCGTTTGTCGGTGCTGATGAGTTTATCAAGGGCAAAGAACGTTATTGCCTATGGCTTGACGGAGCCAATCCCGATGACTTGATGCATAGTGCAGAACTGGCACGGCGTATTGCTGCCGTCCGTGAGTGCCGCAATGCGAGCCCCTAAAGCCGCTACGCGCCAATGGGCAAAATTCCCGACACTGTTCACGGAGAACCGCCAACCAAATGACACCTATATTATTGTGCCTAGTGTTTCATCAGAGAAGCGTCGCTATGTACCTATGGGATTTGTTTCTCCCCATGTGGTGGCCAGCAATCTGGTGCTTATTATCCCCAACGCCTCCTTATACCATTTCGGTGTGCTCACTTCCAATATTCACATGGCTTGGATGCGGGCTGTCTGTGGAAGATTAGAAATGAGATATCGTTATTCCGCTGATATCGTTTACAACAACTTCCCATGGCCAGAACCTACAGATGCCCAGAAAGCAAAGATAGAACAGACGGCACAGGTCATCCTTGATGTTCGTGCCAAGTATCCTAACAGCACTTTGGCTGCCCTCTATAGCGAGAATTTCATGCCCGCTGATCTTCTTCACGCCCATGAGGAGAATGACCGTGCTGTCATGGCTGCATACGGATGGAAGACCAACAGCAACTATCAGGAGAGCATGGATGTAGCCAAGCTTTTCAGATTATACCAAGAAATGACGAATAAAGTCTAACAATATGAAAAAGCCAGAAGTTGATTTCTTAACTATCCTGCATCTATCGGAATTGTATTGTAAACAATACGACGAAAAAGGTTATTGCTTTTCACAAGAGCAGAACGATGCTTATTTCCGTAACTTCGTTGCACAGTACTATGGTGCAGTTTATTTGGGCCAAGAACCCCATCCAGTGATTAATCCAAACATACCGTTATTCTGAGGCCTACGGCTTCTCTGTCAAGAGCAACTTTACCGAAAGCCAGTGTGTAGCCGAGCTGTTTAAGATGTATCAGGAACTGACAAAATAATTATTTCAATGGCAAAGAAAAGCAAGAAGAAAGAGAACAGTAAAACAATTTTCAGATTATGCCTCAATTCTCAGTAGACAGCAGAACCATTGACAATGTCATTGGTTATATAAACAACGGTCAGATCTCCATTCCAGAAATCCAGAGACCTTTTGTGTGGGACGGATCAAAGATTCGTGACCTCATTGATTCTTTGTACAACGGTTTTCCTGTTGGGTATCTCATTGTCTGGCAGAATCCAAACATGAAAGACAAACAGGGAAACCTGACAAGCGGAAAGATGATTATGATTGACGGGCAACAGCGTGTTACCGCCATGATGACTGCACTTGTCGGAATGAAAGTTCTTGACAAAGACTTCAATGAGAAAGTCTACAAAATTGCCTTCAACCCATTCGCAAGTAATGACGAACCCAGATTTGAAGTGCAGAGTGCTGCCATATTGAAAGACAAGCGCTGGATTCAAGACATAGCCGAATTATTCAAGCCAGACTTCAATTCATGGACTTTTGTAACAGAGTTCTGTAACGCAAATCCTGAAATGGAACCTCAGGTGCTTAGTTCTCTCATTCAAAACGTCATTAACATCAAAAACTGTCCTATTGGAATCATTCGCTTGTCAGAAAGCCTTTCCATAGATGAAGTGACTGAAATCTTCATCCGAATCAACAGCCAGGGAAAGGCACTGACACAGGCAGACTTCGTGATGTCTACAATCGCAGCCGATGAGAAATACGGAGGATACATGCTTCGCAAAGCTATCGACTACTTCAGTCATTTGGCTGTCAGTCCTGAGTTCATTAATAAGATTAATCAGGACTCTGAATTTGTGGCCTCAGAATACTACAACCTAATCAAGTGGGTTGCCAATTATCATTTCAGCATCTACACGCCTGTTTTTGACGATGTGCTGAGGACTTCTTTCATGACAAAGTATTATCGTGGTAAACTGGCTAACTTGACAGATTTGCTGCATGGCAGAAACTTTGAGACGCGTTCGTTTGAAGAGGCAATACAGGAAGATACATTTGCCAGGTTTACCGATGGTGTCAAGGACTATTGCAACGAGTATATCCTGAAACAATTCTTTGACACAATCAAACAAGCAGGCTTCGTCTATTCAAGACTGGTCAAGGGTAGAATGGCATTGGACTTTGCCTATACTTTGTTCATCAGACTAAGAAATGACAATTCAGTAGAGAAGCTCAAAGTGCCGCACTATGTGCAGAGATGGTATGTGATGTCTGTATTGACAGGCCGCTATGTCGGCTCACCTGAGACTCAGATGGAAAGGGATTTGAGAGCCATCAATGACAGAGGCTTTTTGCGGTATTACAATGAGGTGATGGCAAACTTGGCTGAGACTTTCTGGGAAGTAACACTGCCTCAGCAGTTGGAAACGTCTTCTTCTACCTCGCCAGCATTTACTGTTTTCCTTGCTGCACAATGCAAACTTAACGATGTCTCTTTCCTGAGTCCAGGAGCAAAAGTGAGAGACTTGCTTGAAACAGCAGACATTCATCACCTGTTCCCAAGAAAATATTTGCAGAATGCTGGTATCAACAGCGTCGTCCGTTATAATCAGGTCGCCAATTATGCCGTACTGTCAAAGCCCATCAATATTGCCATTGGGATGCAGGCTCCTAATGTGTACATGAAAGAATGCATGAATGGGACAGAGTCGAAATATACAACCATTACGAATACTGACGAACTGATAAACAATTGTAGAGCCAATTGTATTCCGATGGATTTCAAGGACATGAACTTTGCAGAATATGACAGTTTCCTTGAGAAACGAAGACTGCTGATGGCTCAAAAGATCAAGGATTATTTCTATAGTCTATAGCGGAATCGGTGAGGACAGTTCATAATCACAGTTCCCTCTAATGAGAAAAGAAATTAGTGCACATGAAAAGTGGCACTTGAACAGACGCACTGCCATGATTTCAACAAACAATAGAAACGGGAACGAAAACGTTATAGAATATATTATGACAAAAGAAGAACTTCTTCAAAATTAACAGAGATAGAATGGGACGACTTTGAATGTAAAGCGGCCCAGGATAAACTGCCTGAGGATGTGTGGGAAACGGTTTCGGCATTCTCTAACACCTCAGGGGGATGGATAGTGTTTGGCATCAAACAGCGAGGGAAGCAGTTTGAGATACAGGGGGTGAATAATGGGGAGAAAACGGAATCGGACTTCCTGAATATTCTGCGCAACGGGCAGAAGTTCAACATGCGACTGTCGGCTCAGGGACAGAAATACAACTTTGACGGAAAGCTGGTGCTGGCATTCTTCGTGCCGTCATCCATCGTGAAGCCCATATACTTCGGCAATCCTATCAATACTTTCATCAGGACGGGTAGCGGGGATAGACGGGCTACTGAGACAGAGGTGATGGCGATGATGCGCGACTAGGCTTTTGGCAGTAAGAGTGAACAGGTGGTAGAGGGGACAAGCATAGATGACCTCAATAAGAGTTCGCTGGAAACGTATAGGAATCAAATCCGTAACGATAATCCGTCGTTCCCCTACAAGAATTTGCCTGATGACCAGTTCTGTGACAAGGTGGGCATCTCGAAAGATGGGAAACTGACCATTGGCGGCATACTGATGCTGGGGCAGCGTGATGTGGTGCAGAGGCATGTGAGCAATTTCTGGATAGACTATCTGGAGATTCCTGGCAAGAGTCTTGCGGATGCAAGAGTGCGATACACCTATCGTATGCCGGAACAGGACAACATCTGGGAGTCGTATCAGATTATACTCCAGCGGCTGCGCAACTTTGTGGATGCACCATACGAGGCTCATGCCGACGGCGTGGGAGCAGAGGACGAGTCACAACTGTATGCGCTGAGGGAAGGGCTTACCAACTGTTGTGCCCATGCCGATTATTTCAGCCCTATGCATCCGACTATCAGGGTATTTGCAGACCGCATAGAGTTGCAGAATCCTGGCAGGTTTATGTTCCCACTTTCGGAACTGCGAACGCAGATACATTCCATTCCGCGCAACCCAAAACTGATAAAGTTCTTCCGCTATGCCAAGTTGGGAGAGAATGCGGGGTATGGAATCGATAAGATGCTGGTATGGGAACGATTGACGAATGGCAAAGTAGATTTTGCCAGTGATTTGGTAAGTTCGACCATCACTTATTGGTTTGGGGAACAAGATAGTGGTCAAGTAGGTGGTCAAGCTGGTGGTACAGTTAGCGGTATAACTAATGACCAAGTTAGTGACCAAGCAGGTGACCAAGTTAGTGGTATAGTTAGTGGTATAGTTAGTGGTACAGTTAGTGAGCCTGTTCAATTGTTGATAAATACAATTGGGGAAAGGGTTCTTGGAATAAGTGAATTACAGAATCGTATGAAAATAAAGTCTCGTAGATATATTCACGAAGTCATGTTGACTCCTGCCATAAATAGTGGTTATGTCCTCCGTTCATACCCCGACAAGCCGAGTCATCCCAAGCAGCGTTACTACCTCTCAGAGAAAGGATTGAAACAGGTAAGGTAAGGTTATTGCATCGTTCACCAGACGTAGTCCTCGGTGTAGGAATCGAAGACGGGCTCGGTTTCCCAGCCGTTGGCCTTGATGGCTTTGCGGATGATCTTCTCTATGTCGGGGGTGATGGGGCGTGAGCCGTTGTGGTACTCGTAGTAGCGCTTGCGGGAGAAGGTGCTGATGAGGCTGTTCTT
>Ga0310696_10004781_pt1 | contig 16523 bp, 18 predicted proteins | sample AusTroGonzalo_MG_4_FD_203885 | JGI IMG/M metagenome (GOLD analysis project Ga0310696, IMG submission 203885) | Bovine rumen microbial communities from tropical cattle in Woodstock, Queensland, Australia - Gonzalo_02 (v2) (version 2) | ecosystem: Host-associated > Mammals > Digestive system >...
CGTTCGCCGGCGCGGGCACGGCGGGCGTGGCCGCCATGCGCACCGGGCGCAAGGCCGTGCTAATTGAACTCGAAGAAAGATTTTGCGAAATGGCCGCGAAGCGGCTGGAGAAGGAGAACGCATGAAGACACCCCTCTACAACGTGGCGCATCCGCTCGCGGAGAGCTGCAAGCCGATATTCATTCCCTTTGGCGAATGGAACTACGACGGCCAGTCGCGCCAGCGGCTGGACCGCGCGCACGGCGAGAAGATCGCGAACGAGCTCAACGCCCGCGTGGCCAAGGGCGATCCCGGCATCCCCGTGTACCAGGGCCATCCCGATGTTCCCGCCCTCGCCAGCAAGTACCCCGACAAGGGCGCGCTCGGCTGGATCACGCGCATCGAGCTCGTGAATGAAAGTCCTGATGGCCGGGCTGTGCCCGGCCTGGCGCTCACCGTCGAATGGGACCGCGACCCCGGGCGCGGCTTCCGCTGGTTCTCGCCCTACTGGCTTGCGAACAGCCGCGAGGGCGGCACCTACATCGTCGACGAGATCGCCTCGATTGGCCTCGTCAACAACCCCAACATCCCCGAATTTCGCCTCGCCAACGAGGAGCTGCCCATGAAGAAAAAGCTCAATCCCGCCATCATCGAACTGGCGGCGAAGTACGACCGCCTCGCGAACGAGAAGGCGCTTGCAAACGTCATCGACGCCAACGGCATGGGCCACGACGACGACAACGGTCAGTTCGACGGGTCCGGAACGGCCGGCTCATCTGGCGGCTCCGGCGGCGGCGAGTCCCAGAGCTCGCGCCTCGACAGGATGCTGGGCGAGGCTCGCGCCGGCGTTGCACAGGCAAAGGCCAAGGCGACTGCGGCCAAGAAGTCTCGAATCTCCGCGTCCCGCAAATTCCACAAGGAGCTTGAGGCCCATCTAAAGAAGCTGCGGGAACGACGCCTCGCGCTCAAGGAGTTCAACGACAGGATGGCCGCGCGCCTTTCGAATGAAGAAAACTTTGACGAGTCCAAGCACCCGCGCTCCGATGACGGCAAGTTTTCCAGCGGCGGTGGCGGTGGAGGAAAGTCAGCCGGCGAAACGCAGAGCGGCGGCGGAACATCGTACAGAGAAAAGCAGATTGCCGCACGACAGGCCGACGTTGACTCGGCGCAGAAGGCGTTTGATGAGGCAAAGGCTGCATTGATCGCCGGTCAAAAGCGCGGATGGAGCAAGGAAGAAAATGACAAAGCGTTTAAGGTTTATGATAGGGCGGAGCGGAAACTGGCTTTTGCAAAGAGTGAACTCCGCTCGGCTATTGGCGCGCCGCCGATAAGCCGCGCCGAGCAAATGCGCAGAGATACCAAAGATGTGTTTCACGGAAACGCATCGCAAGCAACCCGGGCCAGGCTCATCGCAGAACTTGCAGCCAGGTTCAATTCCGCCCGCAAGGCAAAGTAACTTCACAACCGCCCGCGTGGGCAGCAAACAAAAGGAAAAAGCAAAATGGACATCAAAGAGATCATTCAGATCTACGGCCTGCCGGAAGACGCCTCGGAAGAGGACGTCCGCACCGCGCTGAAGGCCGGCGCCCAGGCGATCGGCGACCTCGCCGCCGAACGCGCCCGCGCGGAATCGTCCGAGGACGACGCGAAGTCGGCCAAGGACGACAAGGAGAAGCTCGCCGCCGAGCTTGAGAACGAGAAGAAGGCGCACAAGGCGACCGCCGACGCGCTCGCGAACGAGAAGGCGTCCCGCGCCGACGCGGCGATCGACGCCGCCGTGCGCGAGCGCCGCATCGGCGAGAGCGCCCGCGAGACGTGGAAGACGCGCCTCGTGAACGAGGGCGATCCCGCCTACGCCGCTCTCGCGAACGAGAAGCCGCTCCCCACGCGCGACGCCACGCAGGGCCTCGCGAACGAGTGCGGCTCCGACGAGGAGGCCAACAAGAGCAAGCAGCGCACGGCCATGGTCAACGAGATCATGACGAAGGAGAAAATCCCCTACTTCAAGGCCTGGACGGCGGCGAAGGAGCGCAACCCAGAACTGTTCAAGTGAGGTGCTACATGGCAGCCGAGACCAAGACGTTCAACGCATCCGCCGCGATTGCTGATGGCCAGCCGGTGAAGCTCACCGGCGCGTACACATCGATCGGCATGCCGTGCGTCGCGCCCTGCGACGAGGGCGATGCGATCGGAAAGGCTTCCCGTCCCGCGAATGCGGGCGAGAACGTGACAGTCGAAATCAACGAAAAACCAACCAACAAAAAGGAAACCAAATGAACGGTACCTATGCACATGGCGACGCCTCCTGGCTCGCCGCGGCGGCTGTCAGCAAGGGGCAGCCCGTCAAGTTCACCGGCTCCACGGACGCGAACGGCCTCCCGACCGTCACGCCCTGCGACGCCACCACCGACACGCCGATCGGTGTGGCGCTCACCGACTGCGCGGCCAACGAGAAGGTTGCCGTCGGCATCCTCGGCAACTTCGGCGGGACGATCCTCGTCCTCTCCGGCGGCGCCGTCGCGGTCGGCGCGAACGTCTCGCCCACCGGCACGGCCGTCGACTCGGGCATCGTGATCGGCACGGCGCTCGACGCGGCGTCCGGATCCGGCGAACTCATCAACGTGGCGCACCGCGCGCCGATCACCCTCAGCTAACAAGGAGTAAAACATGAATCATTTTGGCATGTACAATCTCGCCGACATCGGCATCCGCGCCGGCGCGCCCTCGAAGGGCGTGGCCACGCTCGCGAACGAGAGCCTGTTCAACAACACGTTCTTCTCCCAGCCGCTCACGGACTTCGCCGTGGGCTACCGCAACCAGGAGGAGGATCTCCAGGCGATGCTGGACTACCTCGCGCCCGCCGTGAAGGCGCCGCGCAAGTTCCAGTATCGCGTGATGAACAACAAGGCCGCCTTCGACGCCATCACGGACGGCAGCGACGAGCGCGCCCTGTACGGCGAGTTCAAGGTGGTGACGACGCACGACGGCATCGTGGACGACCACACGGTCTCCAAGGGCCTCACCACGATCATCGACAAGGACGAGCGCGACGAGAACCCCAATATCCTGGAAGAGCGCACGGCGTGGCTCAAGCAGCTGCAGCTGCGCGCGGACCTCCTGCGCTCCGTCGCCCTGCTCAACTCCCTCGCCACCAACACGGCGAAGACGTGGAGCGGTTCGAGCGGCACGCCCGACATGGACCTCCGCGCGGCCATCAAGGCGTCGCGCGAGTCGATGGGCCTCCAGCCGAACCGCGCGCTCTACGGCGGCGGCGCCTGGGACGCGCGCCTCGCGCTCCTCGACAAGCAGAACACGGCCGGCGCGTTCGCCGGTCTGATGCGCCTCGAGAGCGAGCTTGCGCGATTCGCCCGCCTGCGCGAGATCCGCGTGAACGACCTGGTCTACTCCGTCGGGAGCGGCAAGCAGGAGATCGTCACGGACAACAAGGTGTACGTGTTCTCCGCGTACAACGAGATCTCCACGCGCGACGCCTCGAACGTCAAGCGCTTCTGGTCGCCCGTCATGGGCGGCGGCGAGTGGGCCGTGTACGTGGACGAGACGGCGGCCGAGATCATCAAGCTCACCGTCCACCACAAGAACAAGATCGTGTCGCCGAACACGCTCGGCGTGCGCACGCTCACGATCTCGTAAGCTGGAAGGAGCACGGCCATGAGAAGATTCGCACATCTGATGCTCGCGCTCGCCTGCTGCCTGTGGTGCCTCTGCGCCGCAGGCGTGGCGGTGCGCCTCGGTCCGGGGCTCTCGGCCCCCGACATCGCGGACGGCGCGCGTCTCGACGCGGCCGTGCTCGTCTCCACCAACGCGGCGGCGTCGTGCACGGTGAAGGCCGTGTACGAGCTGCCCCTGTACGAGACCGTGCAGAGCGTCACGAGCGTCACGAACGACTTCTACGTTCTTTCAACGAACGTGGTCATCGGGACGAACGCGACGCTCCAGGTCACGGACCTCTACACGGTCGTCACAAACTCGGGCGTGGTCGCCACGAACTACTTCACCGTCTGGACGAACAGCTGGCCGGTGATGGTGAACCGCCCGACGGTGACGATGGTCACGAACAACCTCATCGGCGTGGCCTGCACGGTGGCGTACACGAACGACCTGTTCTCCCTCTCCGGCGGCTACGCGGAGACGAACGGCGTAAACCGCTGGCTCGTCTCGCCCGCGCGGTTCCTCGTGGAGGGCGAACCGTGCACGATCATCCTCACGAGGTAGCCATGGCCAACTGGCGCGCAATCACACGGGCCGACGTGACGGCCAGCCTCACGCTGAAGGAGGCCGAGAGCTACCAGCGCTCTGCCGACTTCGGCGAGGACCCGCTGCCCATCCTCATCGAGCGCACGACCGCCTACGCGCGGCTTGCCATCCGCTCAAACGGGCGCGTGCGCATGAGCCCGGACGCCGCCACGCTTCCGGTCAGCGTCATCTCCCCCGCGTGCGACTACATGATCTTCGACATCCTGAAGCGCATCGACGTGGAGGTGGGCGAGGACCGCCGGCGCGCGCGCCAGCAGGCCATTGACTTCTTCGAGAAGATCGAGCGAGGCGACGTCACGCCCGAGGGCTGGGACGAGCCGGAGACGCAGGACACCGGCCACAGCGCCGCGCAGCTGATCTCGAGCTCACCCCAAAGAGTTACACCAATGAACCTCGAAGGATATTAAATGATTAAATCGCTTCGCTTTAAATTGCCCCTCGCCATTTAAAGGCGGCGAAGCCGCCGATTTAAAGGCCGAAGGCCGATTTAACCATTTAACCATCACAACATGACCGCCGAACAGATAGAGATGATAAAAGCGCTTCTCCCGACCTCGCTGGGGTCGGCGGAGGCTCGCTCGTCTATCGCGGCGGACATCCTGCGGCAAAGCGTCTGGTCCGCTCTCATGGAGTACGCGCGCTATCTCGCCCAGGTGCGCACCGTGTGCGCGCAGGTGGCGGGCGGCGGCATGAACCTCGCAGACGCGCGCATGGTCCTGAAGCGCACCTTGCGCAACATGGGCCACGACACCGCAAATGCGCGCGGAATCACGGATCCCGCGAGCCGCCGGCGCCTGGACCTCATCGTCAAGACGCGCTCGTCCATGGCGTCGAACGCGGCGGCCGTCAACGCGCAGGATGAGTATTCGGTCTATGCCGTCCCCGCATGGGAGCTGAAGCGCTACGGCCAGCGCAGCGTGCCGCGCGACTGGGCCGCCCGCTGGAAGGCTGCGGGGGATTCAGTAGGCTGGGAGGGCGCGAGCCCTGACTTCGGAAACATGGTGGCGCTCAAGGCGTCGCCCATCTGGCAGGCGCTCGGCGACGGCGCGGGCGGCTACCGCGACACGCTCGGCAACCCATACCCGCCCTTTGCCTTTTCAAGCGGCATGGGGTGGCGGCGCGTGCGCCGCGACAGGTGCATCGAGCTCGGCCTCATCGGCGAGCACGAGCAGCCGCCGGTGCCGCAGAAGGTAAGCGTGGCGCCAACTCAAGAGGAGATTTCAGAGGCTTCACAGCGCGCTGGAACTGACCTTGCAGGGGGTTTGCAATGAGGTGGACAATCCAGAAATTGCAGCCCTATCTTGACATTGAGCGGAAGCTCCAGCCTGACGGCGCGGCAAGCGCGGCGGGCGAGTCTCTTGCTGGAGTTGTCCAGGACTACGTGTCAGACGCATCGAACGCGCGCCACCGCACGGCGACTCGTCTTGGCGCCACGCCCACGGGGCACCTTTCAGAAGGCGCCGAGAAAATCCGCATGGAGATGGAAGGCGGCCGTGCCGTCGTCACGGTGCCGATTCCAGGAATCACGCGCGCGTTCGGGGATCTCCACATCCGGCCGAACGAAAAGAAGTGCCTGACGATCCCGATCAACGCAGCCGCCTACGGCGTGCGCGCGCCTGATTTGCAAGATGACGGCTGGCACCTTTTCACGCTGCCGGCGAGTCAGGGGCCGGGCGCCGGAATCCTCTTCGGGCGCAAGGACGGCATGCCGTCCGCCGTGGCCCTCTACCTGCTGCGCACATCGGCGGACATTCCTCAGGACCGTGGCCTCATGCCGAGCGACGACGAGATGGGCGAGGCGCTGGCGTACGGCGTGAAAATTGCGATTGAAAAGGAGAGGTTCGCGTCATGAGGCCGCACCACTACATACAGAATCTCATGGCGGACGCCCTGCGCGCGAACGAGACGCTGCGCGAGGCGGGCGTGACGATTCTAGAGCAGAACAGCCAGGAGCTTGCGTTCATGTTGAAGAAGCCGCTGTCGCAGATCGACGCGCCGGTCGTGGTCGTGACGTGCGACAAGGCGCGCAAGCGCCACTCCGCGCCAGTGGAATGGGAGCTCGAGTGCAGCGTGATGGTCACGGAGAACGTGCCGCTCAACCGCGAGCGCCCGCATTACCTCACGGCGCTCGACGTGGCGTTTGTGGCGTGCGAGGTGCTGGACGATCCGCAAGGCGGATTCCACCAGACTGCGGAGCCGGTGAAGCACACCACGCCGGCGCGAGGGATTTTGGAGGCGGAGGCGAGGTTCGCCTGCCGCGTAACCTACAACGAAAACGAAAAACAGGAGAACACGAATGGCTAGAACAACTCAAGGAAACGCGAGCTGGGGCATCAGCGAAGGCACGTCCGTAACGGCCGTCTCCGGCGTGATTACCGACATCGACGTCGGCGAAGACCCGCAGATGGAGCCGCAGCGGAACGAGATCGGAGCCGTCATCAAGCAGACGCTCTACGACCGCCGCGCAGAGGTGAATGTGACCGTGGAGGTCGCCGCCGGAACCGCGAAGCCGCCGACCGGAACCGCGATCACGGCCGCCGGCGTCCAGGGCTACGTCACGCGCAGCCGCGTGGTCGAGAGTAACCAGCGCTACCGCTCGATCAGCATCACGATCGAGGCCTACCCGAACTGCAAGTCCGTGTCCAACCTTGCCGGGAGCTTCTAACCGATGCACACGCCCGACAAGGCCCTTGAGGCGCTGGCCGCGCCCGACCCGCTCACGCTGGGGCAGGTGGCGCTCCTGACACTCTACAAGTTGCCGATCCTCGAAGGCAAGATCGACGACCTGAACGCGACGGTGTTTGCGGTGTGGCTCCTGTCGATGCCGCTCGAGCAGGCAGTAGCCGAGGCGCACTTCCCGGACAGGGCCATCGTGTGGGCTGAGAAGGTCGGCGTCGATGAATACAACTACAGGCTCGTGAAGGCGCTAAACGCGATCGCTCGTTTCCACGGGATGCTGCCGAAGGCGGAATACGTCGACGGAGACGACGACGGCGTGGATGGCCTAAAAAAAAAGTCAGGCGGCGCGGGAACGGAGACCTCGCGGAAATCGCGGAGTTCGTCTGCCGCATCTACGGCTGGACGCTTCACCACGTTCTTTGCGAGGTTCCTGCCGTCCAGGTGGCGCTCGTCTACCGCTGCTGGCAGCATACAGCCGGATGCCTGAAGAGCGCCACGCTTGAAATGGACGAGATCGCGGACGAGATGGGCTGGTAAGTAAATGGCGACGAATTACGATCTTAAGCTGGTCGTGGACGCGGACACGACGGAGGCGCAGCGGAAGCTCGATGCACTTGCCGCCGCGCAGTCGTCGCCGGAGGTCCAGGAGGCCGCGCAGCGCGTGCGCGACCACGTGGCGCCGTCCCCCGAGCGCTCCCAGCCCGCGCCGCGCCCGCTACCAGCCCCTCCTGCACCGCCCGCCCCACAGCCCGCGCCACAGCCTCCGGCGCAGCCGCCCCCCGCTCTACAGCAAACAAGCTCGCCGAAGGTGCATTCACAGGCGGCGCAGGAGGCGGCGGATCTCGTGCGAAAGCGGATGATCGACCCGAACTACAAGCCGAAATCCTCGAACAACCAGGCGGACGATTTCGGCAAGAAGGCCGGCGACGTGGCCGGAAAGGCGATCGGAAAGGCCGTTGCCGGGTTCCTCGCGCACGAAATATCGGCAACCATCTTCAACGGACTCAAGACTACAGGCGGCGACAACAGGGGTGTCAACCAGGCCGAGGCCGGCGTCGGCGGCGCGCTGAAGTACGGCACGATGGGCGCAATGCTTGGCGGACCGCTCGGCGCGATCATCGGCGGAGTGAGCGGAGCTGTCATGGGCGTGTTCCAGGAGCGGCAGCGCCAGGCGAAGGCCGTTGAGGCGCGGGACCAGGCCGAACGTGTGGCCGACTACTCGCGCGAGCGCGACACGGCTGTCGGCGCGGCCGACTCCGCGTTCGGGAGGTCGCTTGAACTTGCAGGCGGCTGGCGCCAGCGCCAGGAGATGCTGCGCGCGCGCCGCGACGAGATCGAGAACGGAAGCGGCTCGTGGAGCATCAAGAACCTGAAGGAGACGCTGAAGGGCCTGGATCCGGAAAGCGAGCGCGGCAAGGCTGTGGCGGCCAACCTGGAGATGCAGAAGAACCGCGTGGCGCAGCTTGACCGCCAGCTTGTGGACGAGGGGCTGGCCGTGGCGCCGAGCAGGCTTGACCCCGGAAGCGTGGCGGACAGCTGGGCGAAGCGCGGCGTGCAGGTCGGCGCGCAGGTTGACGTGGCGCAGGTCAACGAGAAGATCATGGGAGAGGTGCAGAGCTGCCGCACGCTCCTGGAGAAGATCGCCAACATGGGAACTGACAACCTGCACAATGTCGGCGCCATGCAGCGGGCGGTTTACGAGTGAGGAGGAATGGAGTATGGCGGCGAATTTCGGAGATGGCCTTTCTAATCTCGGCGGACTCGACGACCTAGGCGGGGATTTCGGGGGCGGCAACAACAGCATGTCGGGCCTCCACCTCACCTTCACCGCGCAGCTTTTCTCAGAGCCCATGCGGCGTGGAGAGGTCCAGACCTGGGAGGGCGCGGAGTCTTCGATCGTCTCGGCGTTCAAGGTTCTGAAGGTCGGCGAGCAGGCCGGCAATGTCAAGTTCATCTCGATGGACGATTCCTGGGGCACTCCGTTCATCGGAGGCGTGCAGGCGCCGCGCAGGGCCGGCAAGACGTGGACCATGCAGGTCACTGTCGTGCAACTGCGCAAGTGCGTACTATGGACGCTCGACTTCGCTGAGATCCAGAAGGACATCCGCACGTGGCGGCAGGACCTCGCAGTGGTAGACGGCCAAGAGCCGAGCGATGACATCCCAGACCTATCAAAGCTCTCGCGGTGGGAGCTCGCGAAGGACATCCAGGACTACGGCGATTACGACGCCTTCAAGACCGTGGATGGCGTGGCGCTTGAGGGCGGTACGCTCGAGCTCGCGAAGATGATTCGCAAGGGGATCGAGAGCTACACCATCCATACGCCCGTCCCAACGATGACCATGAGATACTTCGACGAAGTGACTGGTACAGGAGCGCTCCTCGACAAGTACCTTACGGCCCTTCCTTCAGGCCCTTCCGGATGGAAAGAGCTTGGAGGGGCCGACATCCAATCCCAGCTCAACGACCTGACCACCGTCCACACGGACGGAACGGGAGCGGTCGGGACAATCGGCTATCGGTGGCTGTGTGTGGCCGACAAGTCGACCCCGAACGGAGACGGCAGCTGCACGCGAGTCGTCCAGTTCATGCGCGTAACCAACGTAGAGGAAAAGCTGTACTCAATGGGAGAACCCATCCAAGGAGGCCTTGCGTGACGTTTCCGGAACCTCCACAAAAGGGCCAGCCAGTCCGCGCAGAACTCATCAAGCAGATCATCGACTGCCTGCGGATGTTCCGGCCGATCGCTGGCGTAAACATCCGAACGCTGGTCACGCCCGGCGGAACGATCATAAACGGAACGCCAGGCGGAGCGCAGGGCGTCCATGGAATCGCCCCGTTCACCGTTCGCTATCACGTAAACAAGTGGGAAATCTTCCTCCCGGACGGCTGCTGCAACTACAGCGGCACGTGCGCCCCGATCAACGCCGCCGCGTCGTCTGCCGGAGACGGGCACGACAACGACGACCCGGCCTGGCGCATCTTTCCCCTGGACGAGTCCGTCGGCACGACCGGCGAGGACGACGACGGCAACACCTACCGAGAATGGGACGTGGAAATCCACGTCAAGCCGTCCGCGAAGATGTACGGTCAGGACGGGCCGAACACTCCGGCCAGACGGCTCGTGTGGGCGTGCGCGTCAGACCGCCTGAAGCCCGTAGCCAGCGTAACGGACGCCGATCGCTACGCCAACACGCCGGGCGACTCCTGGTCATGCGCGGTAGCGCGCGTGCGCGTCACGGCGGGCGAGGAGGGCTCCGAACCGGCCCGCAGGGTCACGCAGCTCCGCACAACGCCGATCGACGTGTCCGAAAACGGCGAGACGGTCAGCGGTTTCGGACTCGTCTGGTACTTCTCGCTTACAAACGCCGGCGCGCTGAATGTCGAGAGGGTATTCTGCCTGCTGCAGGTCATGTCGGCCGCAGGGATCTCGCTCACAGGAGACGAGATGACGGACGTGACCAACGCCAGCACGGTCTACGCACTCGTCAACGCCACACATCTCAACACCGGCAACGGTGTCGTGAAGGTGCTGAAGGATCCCGGCGGAATAAGCAGCCCGGAGGCTTACGCGGTCTGGCTTCTCCTCTACAACATGAAATACAACACGGTCACGATCGACAACCGCTCTCAGTCGCTCGCGAACGTGCAGCTCTTCCACGCTTGATGAAAAGATTTCTCATACTCGCCTTTTGCTTGTCGTGCGCCGCACTTTCCGCCGGCGCCGCATCCGTCACGCCGTCCACCGCAGCCGGCTACATCTTCTCGCAGCCGCTCTACCCCTGGACCATACGCGGCGAGGTCATGGGCACGCCTCCGGCATACCTCGTGATCCGCAGCGAGGACATCGACTGGATCGAGGAGGCCGTCGCCGAACGAACAGCACTGATAAGTGGCAGCATGCCCACACCTGGCACGTCACTCATCCCGATTTTCGGAACGTGGCCGCTTTCGGAGTCAAACCGTTTCGTCAAATGCTCCACGGCAGTCGACGCCGAAGGCGTCACAAACATTGTAGTCGGATATACCGTCACAAATAATAATTCAAGCTCTTGGCACATAGACACTGCGAGAATAGAAAACGCTTATCAAAAGCTAAATAACTATGTTTACAATTCGCCAGCCATCTGGAATATATATAATACCCCTGCCTGGCCCCTGGACGGATCCGTGGCGCTCCAGGACGCGGCTCGCGTAGCATTTCCAGTTTCGGCGCACGATCCAGCGATTACAAACGTGTATCTCCTCCCAAATGTGGAAAGCGTGCCCACGAACGAATTCTCGGTGATAACGCTCCCGACCACAAACGGAGTGTCAGGCGTGTTCACAAACTCGTGGTCGACGACGATTTACCGGCGCGGAGAAGGGACCGTCGTGACAAACGTGAGTCAGACGTATCCCACTGACTACTGCCACGAAGGCGATGGCCGATTCCCAGGTTATGTCGTCGGCTACGATCGCATGCCGACCGAATACGTCGGCTTCGAACCAGGCGCGTTCAAATGGCTGTATGAGGCGCTTCGCGGAGATGTGCGACTTGCAGACTCTCGCTCTCAAACGAACATTTTGGAGTCTGTCTATTATTCCCGCATAAAATACGCTGATAAATCCGGAGCCACCATCGATACATATACAACGACGAATACTTCATCTGCTTTGCAATACTCTATTGACGGATCTTCAAGTTACTCTTACGAATGGAATCAAGAAGAGGGAGCTTACGACTTGTATTATGGGTTCTCTGTTAGTATGTCTCAGACGCTCCCTGGAAATGCAATCGTGATTACACGTTTCAAGTCTGATGTCGTAACGACCGGGGGCTTCCATCGGGTGGCGATAGAGGCCGCGTTCGCATGGGTCGAATTTACATACACGAAAAGGGTAGACCATGCGCCACCTCCACACACTGACTTCACGGAAGAAGACTATATCGCAAATTATGTTGTCGTGCCTCTTGCCGGAGGAGCGACACTCGACCTTGACGGCCCTGACGCTCTCGCCAGCGTATACATTGACATGCAAAGTGTCGCAGCCTCTGCTGCAAATGCATCTCGCGCTCCCAGTCCGCCCGGAAGAACATACGAGCCACCGCATAACGAGGCTCATAGTTGGAACGCCGTATTAAAGGGCATCGTGCTCATTTACAAGATCACTCCGTCAACGAAGTTTAACGACTGGTAGCCGAAAGGACCACCCATGAAAAACCAGATCCATCTTGCTGTTGCCTTCTTGCTGTGCGGCGCCGCCCTCGCCGGCGTGCCTGTCCGCTGGACCGCCGAGACGAGCCGCGTGAAGCCGATCGCGCTGGACGCCTGGCGCGGCGACACCCTCGCGCTTGAGTGCACGCTGAAAAGCTATGGCCATCCGGTGGCGCTCGGCGCGGCCACCGCAAGCATCATGTGGCAGACGAACGGCATGGGCTCCGCCTGGTGGCAAACCAACGCAACCGTCTCTGCAGACGGCGTCATCCGCGCCACGTGGTCGCCGTCCATGGATCCCGGCGCGCCGGCCGTCGCTTTCTTCCTCCCCGTCCAGACGGCAGACGGCGCGAGCTACCGCGCAGCCGGAACGCTCCGCTTCCGCCCGTCTCCCGGCGCAGGATCACAGATTGCACAGCTTCCACAGCCAGGAGGCACGCTCGACTTCGGAGAGTTCAACCTAGTAAATGCGCCGTGGGCCACGCTTGCCGCAGCCAACGAGGCGATTTCAGCAGCCGTCACCAGCGCCACAGGAGCGCTCGTGATTCCGCCTCCAGTGGACCTTGGCCCATACGCCACGACCGGCTACGTGGCAGGTGCCATATCAACCGCCACCGGCGCGCTCGTGATTCCGCCTCCCGTGGACCTCTCGCCATACGCCACTACAGCCTACGTGGAAGGCTCCGTGCAAACTGCCAGCAACGACCTTTCAAGAGATATTCAAACCGCTTTCAATTCTGCATCAAACCGCACCGATCTCGTCAAAGCGAATCTTTTGGAGGAAATCACATCATCCACCAACAACCTGCGTTCCGCGATCATCAACAATATATCCGAGTCCGCCTCCGAAACTCGCGCCTACGCCGATTCCGTTGCATCAAACGCACAGCGCTCCGCTATTGCGGCCATACCAAGCCTCTCCGGCTACGCCACCGAGCAGTATGTTTCTGAAGCAATCGGCGGCATTACGATCCCGTCCATGTCAGACTACGCCACCACAGCCTACGCCGATGCCGCCGCCTCCAACGCCCAGGCCGCCGCGATCGCTGCCATCCCCAGCCTCGCCGGCTACGCAACCCAGTCCTTCGTGGCCGATTACTTCTCGGCCAACTACACTCCGCCCGACCTCTCCTCTTATGCGTCGCGCTCCTACGCAGATGCCGCAGCCTCCAACGCCCAGGCCGCAGCGATCGCAGCCATCCCCAGCCTCGCCGGTTACGCGACCCAGTCATACGTGGCCGATTACTTCGCCACCGCCTACACTCCGCCCGACCTCTCCTCTTATGCGTCGCGCTCCTACGCCGATGCCGCCGCCTCCAACGCCCAGGCCGCCGCGATCGCTGCCATCCCCAGCCTCGCCGGCTACGCAACCCAGTCCTTCGTGGCCGATTACTTCTCGGCCAACTACACTCCGCCCGACCTCTCCTCTTATGCGTCGCGCTCCTACGCCGATGCCGCCGCCTCAAACGCGCAGGCCGCCGCGATCGCGGCCATCCCCAGCCTCGCTGGATACGCCACCGAAACATACGCACAAAACGCCGCAGCAGACGCCGCATCCGACGCCCTGTCTGCTGCCCAAAGCTACGCCCGCGACCTCTCCTGGGCAGCATCTTCAGGCAACACGCGTCTCGTGTCGCTCGACGGAACAATCTGGCAGGATGCCACCGGCACAGTCTGGCAGACGTCTGAAATATACGGCTGGTCCGGTACTGTCATCGACCTCTCCACGTCCGCAGCGCGTCCGATCACCTTTAACTACGCGGGCAAAACCGACACATTCTACACCCCCAACGCAGACTACTGGTCTGCCGGTGGAGGCACTAACCTCTACTTCGCCACGGCCATGTATGAGACGTGGGCGCTCTGGTTCACGAACACCTACTACGGAGCAGAGTCGAATTCAAACTGGATTGCCGACGGCTCTCCGCCCCCATCCCTTTCCGCCACGAACATCACAATCAGCACGTCCAATGAGTACTACCGTCTGTACTACCGCCCGGTAGCGCTCGCAACCAACCCAGTCGACCGCGTCCTCTACGCCAGCGACGCCGGCGACGCCGCAACCGCCGAACGCGCCCTCACCTACGGCACCCCCACACGCTGGACCGACGCCACCGGCTGCGTGTGGGAGGTCGGCTACAGGTACGATGATGATTGGGTTGCGGATTCGAGCAGGATCACGCAGGTGTCGTGGTCGCCCGCTGGTTACGAGGAAGATCCCGACTTGTGGGCGATCTATTTCATGGTAGACGGCTCGACCCAAGAGCAAGTCTACAACCTTCCGCCTTGGCCGACGCAGACGAACTTATCCATTTCAGCATCTGATTGGGTGCCCCAGTACGAGGGCGCATTCGACTTTAACATCTACCGATCGCCGCACACAACCACCAACCTCGTCGGCCGCGTCGCCCTCACCAATGACCTCCCTGGCGCCATCATTTCTACTATCTCAGATTTCGCCACCACCGGAACCGTCCACGCGGCCGAAAGCTCAACCTACTCGTCACGCCTGTTTGACGCATCATTCGACTCGGCCTACGACGCGACCTACCTCATCCGCGAATCCACCAACGCCGCCACCTCCGTCTCCAGCTCCCTCGTCCGCTACGCGCTCGTCACGCCTGGCGAGTGGTCGTTCAGCGGGGTGCCGAGCGGGTATAGCGACCCTGTATGCGAGTGGGACGGTTCCGAAAGCGCGATGAAACTTACGTTGCAATTTGACGGGTCAGATTTTGCCTTGTATGACTACGCCGCGAATCAGGACTCAATGTCTGCATTGTTCTCATGGGAGCCAGAACCGGGCGTGACGTCTCAAGTCACCGCGACGCGCGCCTCGCTCCCCGGCCACCTGTGCGACCGCTCGGTAAACTCCTTATCAATCACATCAATCACAAACATCACGCTCCCAGCACTCTCCCACCCCGGCAAGGCTCGCGATTTCATCTTGCTGCTTGACATCCCATCCTCAATTACCAATACTGTTCCGGCTATCACGAACCTGCTCACGTTCACGGCGAGCGGCACCGAGACCGTCCACTTTTACGTCGACGGCGACGATCCGTCCGCCACATTCCCCCTCCCAACATCACCCGGAACTTGGTCCTATTCTTTTTCAGAGTTTAAGGCCAGCTGGTTCGCAGTTTCTCTTAAGCCAATCGTGGAGGCCGCCGCTCCCGGAGGTGCCCAATGAGCTTTCGCCCAGCAGCCCGCCAGTTCTTCGAGAAGCGCGTCGCGCCCACGCCGCAAGTCCCCACAGCGCGCGACTACGTGCAGACGGGCTTGGTGGCGATGTGGGACGGAATCGAGAATGCGGGATGGGGCGTGCATGACGCGTCGGCGGCGGCGTGGAAGGATTTAATTGGCGAAAGAGACGCAACTGTCGCTAGCGCTGGATCGTGGAAAGACAATGCGCTTCATTGTGACGGCACGACATACGGCGCGATATTTGCGCAAAGCTACGACGGTTTCAGAACACTAGAGGCTTGCTATAAGTTCGGTGGCGGAACGAACGGTGGAGTCGGCTTTTTGTGCGTTGTATCGTCGGGAAACGGAAACGGAGTCCTGATAAATCGAGATGACGGCTCTTTCGGATTTGGATATTATGCAGGTAGGCCGTATTTTCTTGGCGGCCCTACTGTCGGCGCATCTGCGACCGTGGTAGGCGTGTGGGACGCTGACCCGGCCTCAAACAGAAACACATCACAATACGTCAACGGGGTGGTAGTGACTACAACTGGAGGATCCAACCCCGGTTTCGGCAGTGGCGGTTCAATAGTTTTTGGAGCACGGCAAGACGGGGCTAGACCTGTAGTTGCAGACATATACTGCATGAGGCTCTATGATAGATCGCTGACCGCCGCCGAAATCGCCGCAAACTACGCAATCGACAAAGCGAGGTTCAACCTGCCATGACCTACGGAACCCTAATCGACAACCAACTCCACCCCGCGCCGCGCGTCGTCCGCGCAGGCCGTGCTGTCGGCCCCTAACGCTTTGCCCCGCCAGGACCCCCGCATCATAACTGTCCTCTTTGAAAGGCCGAACGCGCGACGGGCACAGCGGGGCGATTTTTCCCAACTCGGCTAGAATCTTCCCATCCGGCGGCCCGATTTTCCCAACCCTCAAACGCCGTTCAAAACGCGTTCAAGTCCCGTTAAATCCAGCCTCAATCCAGCCTTTTCCCGTTTCCCAACCCCCACCCGATTATTCATTTGCGTAATTGGTAGTATCGCCGGAAAGGCGGCGGCGGGTGCGAATGGGGCGGAATTATGGTATACTGTGCGCCGACCGGTTATGGAACAGACACTCGACAACATCCGCAACTTCTGCATCATCGCGCACGTGGACCACGGCAAGACGACGCTGTCGGACCGCATCCTCGAGCTCACGCAC
>Ga0310696_10004782_pt1 | contig 16520 bp, 16 predicted proteins | sample AusTroGonzalo_MG_4_FD_203885 | JGI IMG/M metagenome (GOLD analysis project Ga0310696, IMG submission 203885) | Bovine rumen microbial communities from tropical cattle in Woodstock, Queensland, Australia - Gonzalo_02 (v2) (version 2) | ecosystem: Host-associated > Mammals > Digestive system >...
AGTGCATAAGTAATTTCACTCCATATTCTTTCGGCCGTTAAATGACTGAGCATGTTATCATCTACCATTTTTTGCGCTAATACCATGGTTTCCGGTGCTATCGTGAAATCGAGAGCGGCGGCAAAACGACACATGCGCAAGACACGTAACGGGTCTTCGGTAAAATGTTCTGAGTTTATATGCCGGAGAATTTTATTTTTTATATCATTGGCACCGCCGACCAAGTCAAGTAACTTTTTATTTTCTTCATCATACAGCAAAGCATTGCAGGTAAAATCCCGACGAAGTACGTCTTCTTGCTCGATAATATCCGGAGTGAATATGAAACGAAAATCGGTATGTTTATCGCCGATTTTTTCTTCTTTACGCGCCAACGCATATTCATTATTGGTTGTCGGATGAATAAATACCGGAAATTTTTTGCCGACTTGCTTAAATCCGGCTTGCAACATTTCTTTAGCGGTAGCCCCAAAAACCACATAGTCCTTATCGTGAGGAACTTGTTTAAGTAACATATCACGCACGGCACCGCCCACTAAATAAATTTTCATCAGATATCCTCAATCAGTTGCGAAAATTTTTGCAAAGCTACGGCATAAGCCGGTTTTTTGAAATCAACGCATAAATCAAAGGCTTCCTGTAATGTTACCCATTTAAATGATTTAAATTCCGGTTCCGGAGTTTGTAAATTGATTTGCGTGTTATCACCTTCAAACAAGAATAATGACCAAAAAATATCTTGTCCGATATTGGTAAAACCGCGCTTTTGCATGGAAGCAATTACTTGTGGCGGAAAAGTGTAGCGAGCCGGCTCGGTAAGTGATATAATATGTTTCACATCACTTAGAGATGTTTCTTCGAGTAGTTCTCTTATTGCCGCGTCTTTTACACTTTCACCTTTCTCGATACCGCCTTGCGGAAATTGCCACGAATTATCTATATCAATTCTTTGGCACAGCAGAACCAATTTATGACGATTGCAAACAACAATTCCGGCATTACGTCGGTACCATTGACGCATTATTTTTTATCCTCTGAGGAAGCTTTATCTTTCTTTACTTCGGCAATAAAATGTTGGTTATCATTTTGCCCGTACAAATACAAAGCTTTTACCAAATCAAGAGCTCTTACTAATTGATAATCATTGTCTTCCGAAGTAATTTCGGTCTTTTTATTTTTGTTTTGCTTCTTGACATCGGTTTTATCATTGTTTTGCTCGTTTTTCAAAGCTCCTTTTAAATCGGCTTCACTGATGGTCCAATCCGACTTATCTATTTCTTCAATTTTAGCCAATTTTACTTTTATATCCGGTTCAATCCCCTTGGCCTGAATAGAACGTCCCGACGGTGTGTAGTAGCGTGCTGTCGTTACGCGCATAGCTGCGTTGTTGCGAAGCGGAATTACGGTTTGTACAGAACCTTTACCAAATGATTTTTCACCCAAAATAACAGCCCGATGATGGTCTTGTAAAGCGCCGGCTAAAATTTCGGCAGCTGAAGCCGAGCCTTCGTTTATCATTAGTACAATCGGCAGGTTGTCGGCAATATCGCCCGGGGTGGCCGAGAATTTAACCGTATCTTCTTCATTGCGCGAACGGGTAGAAACAATTTCACCTTGCTCCAAAAATAAATCGGATACTTTGACCGCCTGGTCCAAAAGTCCTCCCGGATTGTTTCTGACGTCTATAACGATTCCGGTGAGTTTGTTCTTTAATTTACCTTGAGCTTCTTTAACCGCTTTTTTAATGTTCTCATCTATGTCTTCGTTGAAAGCCGAAATTCTGATATACAAGATATCTTCATTTTTAATTTCATGCTTTACCGATTGTATTTTGATTTCATCTCTTACCAAAGTAACGGTAAACGGTTTTTCATTGACACGGCGTATGGTTACCTTAACTTTGGTGCCTACTTTACCGCGCAATTTATTGACTACTTCGTTCAAGGTTTGTCCGACTACGGTTTCGCCGTCAATATCCGTTATATAATCACCGGCTTTCAAACCGGCTTTAGCGGCAGGAGTATCATCAAGCGGCGAAATAATTTTTACCACACTGTTTTCCATGGTAATTTCAATACCCAATCCGCCGAACTTGCCGCTGGTTTGTTCACTCATATATTTAAAATCTTCGGCATTCAGATAACTTGAGTGCGGGTCAAGAGAGGTCAGCATACCGTTAATTGCAGATTCGATAAGTTGCTTATCCGAAACTTCTTCAACGTAAGAAACTTTAGTACGCTCCATTACCTCGCCAAAGATATTCAGCAATTCGTATGTGTTTATATCCTCTTCTTTCTTTTGTTCCTTGGCGGTAGCACAAGAAGATATTAAACCGATAATCAGTGTATATATGATAATGTTTTTCTTTAACATAATGTTATTCCTTTTAGTTAGTCATCCATTCGGTAGGATTTAGCGGACGGTTGTTTTGGCGAATTTCCATATGCAATTTGGTATTATTGCCGGACGGCATGGTTCCGACCGGTTCGCCGGTCAGAAGTGTTTGTCCCACGCTTGCATCGGTTTCCTCCAAACCGCTTAAGAGCGAAGTATAACCATCGCCGTGATCTATAATTAATAAATTAGCGAAATTCTTAAAAGGACCGGCAAAAATTACGGTTCCGTCATAAGGGGCTATAACTTGAGCATTGGAGGCTGTTTTTATGTCAATGCCGTTGGAGATGACGCCTTTAGACATTTCCTGATGAAATTGAGTGAGTATCGGACCGCGAGCCGGTCGAGAAAGTTTTCCCTTGGCTTTGGCAAAGTTGACGGAAGTACCGGCAGAAGGTGTCAGGCCTTTGTCTGCTCGCACTTTATCAGCCGCACGTTGACGTTCCAAACGCTGTTTTTCGGCCATTTGCTTTTGTTGCAAAGCTTTTTGTTTTTCCAATTTATCCAATAACTCTCGCAAGCTGCCCGCCTGGTTGGCCAAGGCAGCGGCTTTTTGTTGAGCTTCCTTGCTTTGAGTGGAAATTTGCGAATACATCTTACTTTTTTGTTGAGACATTTTTTTCATCTCGGCTTGTTGTGAAGCCAGATATTTATTTTCTTTTTCCAAGTCTTGTAAACGTTTGGCAATTTCTTGCTTTTGATTGCTGATGTCTTCAATACCCTGACGTATTAATTCCGCTCGCTCTTTTAAGGAATGAATGCTTCCGCGCAATAATATACTGCTACGCATTACTTCAACCGGTGACAAAGGTTGTGCCAAAACGGCTTCCGAAGGGCGTAAAGCCAAACTTTGAAGAGCGGATAAAGTTTCAATCAGCATACCGTGTTCGGCATTAAATTTAATTTCGGATTCGCTTAAATGCTGTTGTAATTTTTCCAACTCTTCCTGCTTTTGTCTGACTTCGTCTTCACCGTTTTGTATTTTTTTGGCAGCGGCTATCATCTTTTGATTAACGCTGTTAAGCTCGTTTTTGATTTTTTGAGCCTGTTGTTCCAAGCGTTGTTTTTCTTGTGAGGCTTTTTTAGCTTCGGCTTCCGCCTTGGCAACATCGGCAGCCGACACTGATGCGGTTTTGTTTCCCATCGGCGCTGCGACGACTTCAAAACAAAACAGTGAAAAAATTAAAGTATAAATCAACAGACGAGAAGTTCTTAGCATATCGTTCCTTATTTAATTAAAAGAGAGTGACCGGTCATTTCCTGAGGTTTATCCAAGCCGAGTAAATCTAACAAAGTAGGGGATATATCAGCCAATCTGCCATCAGTCAGACCTTTAATATCGGCCGGAGCATTATATAATACGGCTTGCACTTTACCGACGGTATGAGCCGTATACGGTTGGTTTGTATTTTCATCAACCATTTTTTCCACATTGCCATGGTCAGCCGTAACCAAAAGAACTCCGTCGACATTTTTAATGGCTTGCATTACTCGTCCCAACGATTTATCGACGGCAGCAACGGCTTTCAAAGCTGCCTCCATTATACCGGTATGCCCGACCATATCACCATTGGCAAAATTGCAAATAATGGTATCGTATTTTTTGCTCTCAATGGCATCTACCAAAGCATCGGTTACTTCATAAATACTCATTTCAGGTTTTAAGTCATAAGTTGCGACTTTCGGACTGTTAATCAAAATACGATCTTCTCCCGCAAATAAGCGTTCTTCCCCGCCGTTGAAAAAGAAGGTAACATGAGCATATTTCTCGGTTTCGGCAATACGAAGCTGGGTCATATTGTGAGCGGAAATTATTTCACCGTATATGTTATGCAGGGCTTCCGGAGCAAAAATGGTTTTCATGAAGCGATTATGGTCAACCGAATATTCGGCCATACCGACATCTATTGAAAATTTAACAATCTTTTGTCTGGTAAATCCGGTAAATTCTTTATCACACAGAGCATATAAGATTTCTCTGGCTCTGTCTGCTCTGAAGTTTGCCATCAATACCGCATCACCGTCAACAGCTCCTGTGTAATCACCGATAACGCAAGGAACCACAAACTCATCAGTAACGTTGGCTTGATAGGAGGCGGTAATAGCTTCATCCGCGGTGGTATAATGATTGCCGTTAGCCGAGATAATATTGTCATATGCCAACTCGACTCTGTCCCAACGTTTATCTCTATCCATGGCATAAAAGCGTCCGGATAAGGTAGCAACTTTTACATGGGTCATGTCTTTTATTTGGTCGGCAAATTCTTTTAAGAAGCCTTGAGCCGAAGTCGGCGGAGTATCACGGCCGTCCAAAAAGGCATGTACGTATACGTTGATGCCGTTATCGTTTAAGATTCTGCACAAGGCAACCATGTGAGATTGGTGAGAGTGTACGCCACCCGGTGACATCAGTCCCATCAAATGGCATGCTTTACCGTTGGTTTTCAAGGTTTGTACCAGTTCGACAACTACCGGATTCTTTTCTAAGGTGTGGTCAGCGATGGCTTGGTCGATTTTTGGTAAATCTTGCATTACTACCCGACCGGCACCGAGATTCATATGACCGACTTCAGAATTTCCCATTTGTCCGTTCGGTAATCCGACATCAAGCCCCGAAGTTTCCACAAAAGAGTGAGGGCATGTTTCCAATAAATGATGCCAATTTGGGGTTTGTCCGTTTTCGATGGCATTATCCGCCGTTTTCTTTTCTCTATAACCCCATCCGTCCAAAATAAGTAACATAACCGGTTTTTGCATTTTATTTCCTTTCCGATAAAAAATCCGATATCAAAATTGCTACTATTATATATAATAAAATAAAATTTAAAAGCACTATTTATAATTTTATAAACAGGCTTAACTTATAAAAAAAGGAAAATCAAGAATTTGATTGACATATTTGCTCCTTATATTAAATTAGCATGAAGAATGGGAAAGTGTTAAAATGAAAAAATATTGTATTGCTGCGATTTTGGTTTTATTGGGTACATCGGCAAAAGCCGGAGAATTCTCTTATGATTATTCCGGTTTTGCCAACGGTTTTTACGGCTATACACAATATAGCGATAAATACAGGCATATGTACAGCCGCAACAATACGCCGGTTAATGCGGAAGTAAATACATCCGCAAGTTACGGTTTTGATGACGGGTCGGCAGTCAGCCTGGAAGTTGATGCCCAAGCCTCACACGGTAAGCAAATAAAAGACTACAATCACGGTGATTGGGGAGAAAATATTTACGTTACATATAGCAATAACTACGGAGAATTGACGGTCGGTCAGGTATATAATGCCGCATATCAAATGGCCGTGGGAGCACCGGGTGTCGGATATTTTCGAGTTAATAACACGCCTTTAACGGATTTTATTGCCAATCCGAACTGGCAACGCAGCGGTAAAACGGCATCTTATCGTACGCTTAATTCAACATATCTGAATACCGATGCCGATGCCTTCAAATTCAGCTATACAACACCGGAATTTTATCGTACCAAGTTGGCAATTTCATATACTCCCGACAGTTATTCGCGTGCTGGTCTGATTAATGAGAGAAGTCGTTATGATAATCGCTCTTCGGCATCGCTCGGTTTATATAATGATTTGGATTTTGATTTTGCGGAAGTGGAAAGTTCTCTCGGATATGCATACAATCATAAGAACAATCAGGAAATATCGGCCGGTTTAAGCTTATATCGCAAAGGTTGGACGTTGGGCGGTTCATACCGTAAGAGTTTCACTTCATCAAAAGATTATGCTCTTAATGAAAATGTGTCGGAATATACTCCGTATTATTATGACGGATATCGTCGCGGACAAGCATTTAATGTTGGTTTAAGTTACGAAATAGGACCATTTAAAACCGGTGTTTCTTATTTTGCGGCATATGCGGATAAAACCGATAATCGTGATTCGATAGTAAGCTGGATAAATCGCTACGCTTTCAATAAATATATATCGGCTTATTTGGCAACGGGGTATGCCGAGTATAAAGGGGATAAGAATCTTGATGAGAGTAATCGCGGGTATGCATTTATCGGTGGTATAGAATTGGAATTATAGGGACTGAAATGGTTAATGTACTGCTTTTTTCTGCTAACGAAGATTATAAAAGTGATTTAGCCGAGCAAATAACTCGCTATGTCGAAGGGGCTGTAATAGCGGCATCGGCGCCTGATGTTATAGTCGTTGATGAAGACCGGAATTTATATAACCAAAACAGGTCAAAATATCCGTCGATTCCGATGATATTACTGACTGACAGCAGTTCACAAACCAAAAACGACAATTTGAATTTGACCATATCAAAACCGTTTTCTTTAATGGGCTTTTTGGATATTATTCGGGCGGCAAATAATAAGCTTGACAGTTCGGCTGACGGATTTTTGAAATTCAATGACTATGAACTTCATCCTAATCAAAAAGAAATAATTGATTTAACAAATAATTCAACCGTGAAATTAACCGAAAAAGAAGTTTGTATTATCAAATATTTGTACCGAATACACGGCAAATATGCCAGTAAGACTGATTTGCAGAAAAATGTATGGCAATACAATGAAAATGTAACTACACATACGGTAGAAACCCATGTATATCGCTTGCGGCAAAAGGTGGAAAACGGCGATCGCCGGTTGATTGTTACCGATAACGGAAAATATAAACTGAATACGGACTGATATAATGCCTAAATTAACCGTTAAAAAAGATAAGAAAATTAATCTTAACGTGCGAGAAATTTTGCATGAAGCCAATGTTTACATTAAAGAAAATTTTGAGTTTTCGGTGTGCATATTTGCGGTTAATATGGTTTATATGTTGGTCTTCAAAACGTTGGAAGGAGGTATCTCCAATCCGTTAAGCATATTGTGGTTGATAAGTTATTACATTTTTTGGTGCTTTTTCTATCGCTATTATTATCATCTCAAACCGTATTTGGGCGGTAAAGAGGTGTTCGGCAGTCTGGCACCTTCGGCTAAGGCAATGGTGATATTGTTTTTGTTGGCGGCAATGGTGGCATTCTTGCCGATGTTACCGCTCTTTTTAGGCTTTAATGATGTCTATTTGGATATTTATGAGCGTTATCTTTCCATGTTTGACGGTATGTCTTCCAAAGGAACGACGGATTCCTCCTTATGGCAGGTATTGGTTGCCTATGGCATTTTTTGTTTGGTATCTCCTATGCTTATTTGTAAACCGTATTTGGCCTGGATATCTTCTTTGAGAGGAAAAAATGCTTCTTTCAGCAAGGTAAGAGACAGAACGCGAGGAAATTATTGGTCATTTGTGATTATCTCGGCGATGTTACTCATACCGGAAGCCCTGGCTACTCAGCTTGATAAGATGTGGAACTGCAGATGTTGGTTAGACTATACGGTAAGTACAATCATATTTGTATATACAAACATTATATTTGCCAAGATATATGATTTATTTTATCTGAAACACTGATTTTTTTACAATGTCTGTAAAAAAAGTGAGAATTTCATCGATGTGAGAATTAACCTTTACTTTCCGCCATTCTTTTATGATATTGCCTTGTGAGTCCAAGACAAAGGATGAACGTTCGATACCCATATATTTATGCCCGTACATCGATTTTTCTTTCCATACACCGAATTTTAAGGACAGAATGTGTTCGGGGTCGGATACCAATGTAAAATTGAGATTTTGGCGTTGTCGAAATTTAATATGACTGTCGATACTATCCGGACTGACCCCGATAATTTGCGCATAACGCGTCAGACGATTGAAATTATCGCGGAAATAGCATGCTTCTTTGGTGCAGCCGGAGGTGTTGTCTTTTGGGTAAAAGTATATGACGGTAGTTTGTCCTTTCAGCATATCCGGATTAAATTCAAAAATCTTTCCCTCGGCGTCCAGTGCTTGTAAATTCATCTTATTTCTCCTTTTATAGTTTTATAATACTGATATTAACGGATAAAAAAGATAAAATCAAAACAAAAAACGCTTCCGTGAGACAGAAGCGTTTTGTTGTAAATCGGTAATTAAATTATAATTTCCAATCGCCGCCGAAAGATGCTTCAACGCCGATAATGGTGCTGCTGCCGTATTTACGCGAACCGCGATCTTGTGCACGGAAGTATTGAATATACGGTCCCATCTTAAAACCGTTATACACATCAACCATCATATTGCCTTTGAGGCTGTATTCGTACTCAAAATCGTGAGGATTATATGAACTGTATTTCAAATAATCACGAAAATAAGTATCTAAGTTGAAATCAATTCCTTCACGTAAATTGTAAGCGGCTTTTAAACCTATTTCATATGCCAGTTTGGTAGTTTTATCGTGATGATAAGTGAAATCATATTCGCCGACAACCGCGCCATACAAGCTTTCTATGTATTTTCCGTCAAATAATTTCAAACCGGTCATACCGCGGATAATTTCCGTACGAGGAGCATTTTCATTTTTTTCAAATTCCGTTTGATAGGCCATATTTATAAAAGGTCCGATATAAGCATCCCAACGTTGCCATGTTTTATGTGCGAAGTCGGTGGAAAGTAAGATTTTATCAGCCGTTTCGTTTGTTACGTTCGGTCCCTCTTTCGGGCGCAATTTGGTTTTACCGTATTCGGCAAAAATATTATTCTCCCACTTGAATTTTTCTTGCTGATCTATCAATGAAAAATCAAGAATACCTTTGGTTACGGTCTCACTGTCTCCGCTTAATTCGGCGTTAGGAGAGTCGGCATATTCTTCCGAGTTTTTAACCTCAGTGGAGGTGAATTCCAGTCCGACTTTTTTCAATACGGCCGACCAACCGAATTCCTGTTGCGTGTCTTCAGCGTAAGCAGCATTTGCAGTTGCACATAATATAAGTGCCGGCAATAATAAAAAACGCAGTTTGTTCATAGTTCAAGTTCCTTTCTTTATTAGCAGTATGCGAAGTATAGCAATCATGTATTAATAAAAGCTTTATCCCTTATTGTAAAAAAAGTCGCTTGTTTAGGAAATGTTAAACAAACTGTGTTTTTATTATGTTGAAAAATGGCTTAATTTTAAGGAAAAAAGATGATAAATAATTTTGGTGTTATAAATGATTCTTTAGTGCCGATGGTAATTGAACAAACGCCTAAAGGTGAACGTTCTTTTGATATATTTTCCCGTTTGTTGAAAGAAAGAATTATCTTTCTGACCGGAGAAGTTAACGATGAGGTTTCAGCTTTGGTTTGCGCTCAGCTTTTATTCTTGGAAGCAGAAAACCCTAAAAAAGATATCGCACTTTATATCAATTCGCCCGGTGGTGTCGTAACTTCCGGATTTGCCATGTATGATACCATGCAATATATATCGTGTGATGTTGCGACCATTTGCGTCGGTCAGGCTTGTTCAATGGGCTCGTTCTTGTTAGCGGGAGGAACCAAAGGCAAAAGATATTCATTACCTAACTCTCAGATTATGATACATCAGCCGTCCGGCGGTGCCAAAGGACAAGCAGCCGATATTGAGATTCAGGCAAAGTTAATTCTGGATTTACGTAAGCGCTTGAATGCCATTTATGCGCAAAATACCGGTCAAAAGCTTTCGGTTATAGAAAAGGCTATGGACCGTGATAATTTCATGACACCGCAAGAAGCTCTTGATTTTGGTTTGATAGATCATATTATTACCAACCGTGAAGAAATAAAGTAGGTGGATTATGGATAATAAAGAAGATGATATTTTGCATTGTTCGTTTTGCGGTAAAAGCCAAAAAGAAGTAAAGAGATTGGTTGCCGGTCGCGGTGTTTATATTTGTAACGAATGCATCGACGTATGTCATTCGATTATGGAAGAAGAACCGCTGGTTGAGGATAAAAAAGAAACAGCCGGTGAAAATCCGGTTGGTAACGATTTGCCGACACCATCGAAAATTAAAGAGTTTTTGGATGAATACGTTATCGGTCAGGATTATGCCAAGAAAGTTTTGGCGGTTGCCGTGTACAATCACTATAAACGTCTGAATAATCCCAATAAAGATGTTGTAGATATCGTGAAATCAAACGTGATTTTAATCGGTTCAACAGGTTGCGGTAAAACCTTGTTGGCACAAACATTGGCTAAAATTTTGAATGTTCCTTTTGCGATTGCCGATGCTACTACTCTTACCGAAGCCGGATACGTTGGTGAAGACGTTGAGAATATTGTGCTTAAATTAGTGCAAAATGCCAATTATGACATCGAAAAAGCACAACGCGGTATTATTTATATTGATGAAATCGATAAAATTTCCCGTAAAGGAGATGGCCCGTCTATTACCCGTGATGTTTCGGGGGAAGGCGTTCAACAGGCATTGCTGAAAATTATAGAGGGTACTGTTGCCAACGTGCCTCCGCAAGGCGGCAGAAAACACCCACAACAGGAATTTTTACACGTTGATACCACCAATATTTTATTCATATGCGGCGGTGCATTTGCCGGTATTGAAAAAATTATTGAAAAGCATGGTTCCGGAAGTATTACTTCTATAGGTTTCGGAGCTAAAGTGGGTAAAGATGAAAAGACCGTCGGGCAAATTTTGAAAGATGTTCGTCCGGAAGATTTGATTAAATACGGACTTATTCCGGAATTTACCGGACGTGTACCGGTTATTGCCACACTTGATGATTTGGATGAACCGGCATTAATAAAAGTATTGACCGAGCCTAAGAATGCTCTGGTTAGTCAATATACATCGCTGTTTAATATGGACAACGTGAAGTTAACTCTGACCAAAGAAGCTTTACTGGCAGTGGCTAAATTGGCGATTAAACGCAAGACCGGCGCCAGAGGTCTGCGAGCCATTATGGAAGAAATATTAATGGAATGGATGTATGAATTGCCGGATCAAAAAGATGTTACCGAGATAGTTATCGATGAAAAAGTAGTGGAAGGCAAGGCTAAGCCTAAGTTGATAAAGAAATCGGTTAAAAAGTCGGCTTAAGATAAAAAAACGGCGGAATATTCTCTGCCGTTTTTTTGTTTCTGAAATTATTATAACCATATATTATCCTATGACGAGTTGCATGTGATTTTCTTCGGACGAAAGATTCATTGGCACTTCACTTCCCAACAACTCTCGCAAATATATGAGTTGTACGTATTGCGAAACATTGTCTTGCGGGAGAACGTTTTGCAGAATATCCTTATATACGCCGATTTTAGGAGATGATAGAGGGTAATCCGATTTTACATCAATCGTCATGTTGTTTTTGCTGACCGAAATTGCAATATTTCCGCCGCGAACACATACTTCCGCGCCAATCATAACACATAAACAGAAGAACTTCGCCAAGTCTGATGATGGACTGTTTAACTCTAAAGTCAGCGGAGAAACTCTGCTACCGACCGTGACGAGGTAATCTTGACATATTTTATTTAATTCTTGAGTGTCAATGCTTTTAGTATCGAGACCGAAGGCGATTCTGAAAAAAGTTTGCCGTGCTTTTAATGTAGATGAAGCTGTATTTAAGATGCCCAAGGTTCCTTCGTCCAGTTCATTGTTACTTTCTCGCAATAATTCCAAAGCGCTGGACAGAGCCCCGATATTTCCTATTAAATCATGACTTATACGAGTGCTTATCATTTCTGCAAGTTCGGTATTGCTAACTATCATATCAAGCTCCTAAAATGTATAGACGGCAGTATTCATAAATTTCTGGTCTTCGCGCGACATACGTGTATAATCAAGCTCCAGTAACATCGGATCCTCTAAGATAAGACGACCGGTAGCCGCCTGTAACTGCGGTTTTTTATCACCTAATCCCCATGTGACATCTTCCTTATTATCGGGAGCGCCGTATTTTTGATTTATCTTTTTCCAGAAATCAAAGACTTTAATGTTACGCAGATATTCGGCTTTGGCTCCGCTTCCTTTGATGTTGGCTGCTTCCGTCTGATACATCACGCGATAAACCTTATTGCCGGTAAAATTACTGGTAAAATATACTTCAATATTTTCTTTGGTGGAAAAATTACTGAAATTCATACGTTGAACGTATTCATAATTGTTCTTTCTTGAAAGTAAAATAACACAGTTACCAATTCTTTCATAACCGACAATACCTTGATTACGGCATTGTTCTTCATAACGCCAACGAATAAAATTAGGTATTTCCATATGGTCAGCGGTTTTTTTGTATCCGCGTTTTTGCATGGCGTTCATAACCTGCTCGGTATCCATACGCAACATAATTCCCGAAACGTCGAAAACCGAGGCATTGGAGCGTTTTATGATGGCCTTTTCCTCCTGAGGCGGATTGAGCATCTCCGTTCCTTTTTGCGCCAATTTTCCGGCGGCATTTTGCAACCAGTTTGATGATGAAGCATTGACATTACTATTCTTATCTTGATTCTGGTCTATAAAATCAGTCAGCGAGGTGTCATTATTTTTAGTATTTTCCTGTGTTTCGGCCTGCTGAGCCGAAGCGCGACAAGAAATCAACACTGAAACCAAAAAGCTCAGAGTGAAAATACTTTTATAAAATCTGTTTGTCTTCATTTCTCATCCTATTCTTGCCGGTAGTTTACAATATTTGATTTAAAAAACATTTAATAACCGTGCGGTTTGTTATTTACAACTTATGAAAAAAACAATAAGTTATGGTAAAGAGGTAATATGGAAAAAGAAGTACACATAATAGGTGCCGGTCTTGCCGGAGCCGAAGCGGCTTGGCAATTGGCGAAAAGAAAAATCAAGGTACAATTGTTTGATATGAAACCGCAGAAGCATTCTCCGGCTCATAAAAGCAATAATTATGCCGAATTGGTCTGTTCAAATTCATTGCGTTCGGATGACAGCGCACATAATGCGGTCGGCCTGATGCATGAGGAAATGCGGAGATTCGGCTCGCTTGTTATGCAATGTGCCGATGAGTGTAAAGTACCGGCGGGCGGGGCTTTGGCTGTTGACCGCGAGGGATTTTCGCAACTGATTACGAAGAAATTACGCGAAAATGAGTATATTGAAATACATGAACGGGAAATTACACAATTTCCGTCTTGCGATGCGCCGTTGACGATAATTGCCACCGGACCGCTGACCAGTCCGGATTTCATTAGGGCAATCATCGGAAAGGTGGAAAATCAATCATTGTCATTTTACGATGCCATTGCTCCGGTTGTGTATAAAGAAAGTATAGATTTCGATAAAGCTTGGTATCAATCACGCTATGATAAAGGAGATGCCAAAGACTATATTAACTGTCCGATGAATAAAGAGCAGTATTATAATTTTGTGGATGAACTGTTAGCAGCTGAAAAAATGCCGTTTCATGACTTTGAGACTCCGAACTATTTTGACGGATGTTTGCCGATAGAAGTTATGGCCGAACGCGGGAGAGATACATTATTGTTCGGACCGATGAAACCGGTGGGGCTGACTAATCCCAACGGCAGTGAAAAACCATATGCGGTCGTACAATTACGTCAAGATAATAAAGATGATACATTGCGTAATATTGTCGGTTTTCAAACAAAACTTAAATATGGTGAACAGGAAAGAATTTTCAGAATGATACCCGGTTTGGAACATGCCGAGTTTGCTCGTCTGGGTGGAATTCATAAAAATACTTTCATTCAAAGTCCGCTGTTGTTGGATGGTTTTTTACGTTTAAAGAAACAAAATAATGTTATTTTTGCCGGTCAAATCAGCGGATGCGAGGGATATGTCGAGAGTGCCAATGTGGGGATGGTGGCGGGATATTATGCATCTTGTCTGATAAATGATAGAACTCCGATAATTCCGCCGTATACCACTGCTACCGGAGCCATGCAATTTCATCTGCATGATATAACCGGAGAATACCAGCCGATGAACATTAATTTCGGGTTATTTCCTACTATTAAAAATGAGGTAACCGCGAACGGTAAGTTTAGAAAAATAAAAGGAGCTGACCGTAAAGAGGCTTATTGTCGGCGCGCTCTACAAGATTTTAGCAAATGGTTGGAACAAGTAAATGTCGATTGATATGCTGACCTCATTAATACCGGACAAGCAACGTGAATTATGGCTTGATTATATTACTTTTATTAAGATGGGTAATAAAAAGTTTGCGTATGTCAAAGGTTCGGAAAATACCAATATCGAGAAATTGAAACGCTTGGAAAAAGCAATGCGCCGTGATTTTCCGATTTCCGGTAATTTATTGGCAAAATTGCAACGTGGATTTATCAAGGAAAACCTGTCGGTATCATTATTAACGGACTGGCTCGCCGTTTGGCGTTATATTTCCACTCTGCCGCAACCGTATAATGAAAAGAGAATTTCGGAAGTCATCGGTAATGCGGCTTCTCCGCTTGCCAGAATGATTATGGCACTTAATGATGAAAATCTTTCCATATATTTGCCTTTATGCTCGTTGGTATCGTTGGTATTATTAACGGATTTGCTTGAAAATAAGTCCGGCTTTACGATAACGGCTAAATGGAGTACTCGTCAAAAACTCGGTAAATTACGCGGTTGGATTAAAAATTCTAAAGTATTACTGAGTATTGTAAGTTCTAAGACCTTAAAATTCAGAGTGGCTTTTTTACTTAATCGATTGCATTGTTATGAACGATACATGTCGAATAATAAAAAATTTTCCATCGGGGTTCTTGACTGGATAAAGATATTTTTATATACTGTATGGCAGTTTATAGCAATTCGACATAAAAGTGTAGAAATAAAAGGAATATAAATGCTGTCTTTGGGTGATATGATAAAGAAAACGCAACCGACACTATTTTGGTGTATGCGCAGTTTATCGAAATCTAAACGCGAAGCCGTATTCGCGTTATTCGCATTTTGCAGACATTTGGATATGGTTACCCGTTCGGATATGCCGGTTAAAGAAAAACTCGAATTGCTTGAGGCCTGGCGTGAAGAACTTGATAATATATATATTAAAAAAGTTCCGCAAACAAATATCGGTCGTAAGATATATAAGAATTGTATGCGTTTTAATTTACCCGAGGAAATGTGGTTGGAGATTTTGGAAAGTGCGTTTTTAAAGATAAATCCGTCAGCAAAATTTCCTAATAGTAAAGAATTTGATAAATATGTACGGGGCAGTGCCGAAATTCCTTTGCAGTTGGCTCTTATGGTTATTGAACCCGAACATTTGCGGGCAGGAGAAGAGTTAGCCAAACATTTGGGACGCGCCGTAATGCTCACCTATATATTGAGAGATGTAAAAGATGATGCCAAATCAAATCAACTTTATATGCCGATTGAAGTTTTGGAAAAAGCATCGGTACATCTGGGTAGTGCTCGCGAAATAATCGAAGATAAAAATTTTATGTATGTAAGAGAAAAAATTGCCGAGCAGGCGGAAAGCGGTTATATAAAGGCCGAAAGATTGTTATCTCACATGAATTATGCCGATACCAGAGTTTTCAGACTTTTGCATAATTTAGGGCGTTGTCAATTTGATATAATGCAAAAGAGGGGGTGGGAGGTAATATCTCCGAAACCGCATATCAACTTGGTTAAGCGTTTAAATATACTTTATCACACGTTATTCAGATAGTTTTCGATTAAACATCAATAATTTTATATGTAGGATACGGGCTGTTTGGCTTGTATCGATTAGGGGCGTTTTTAATTTCACGCAAAAAAATGTCTTTTATTTTAACCAACCGGTTATCGTGCATTAATGTTTCTTTGCCCATAGAACGTAAAACATCAAATCCCAATTCACCGGAGCCGATGTACGGGTCAATGGCGCAACTTATTGTTTCATCAGGATATAATGCATTACCTTCATCATCAAATAATTTCTCGCCATTGATGACGATTTGTTTAACTGTTGCTTCATTGTTTTCGGCCTTGGTACAAAAGATAACGATATTTTGAGAACACTGAAGGAAGCGGGTATTACCGTAACGTTGAGTATATCTTATCTTTAAGGCGTTATTGAAAACGGTTCTTAAATCTTCGGCATGCAGTTTTACGGTTTGTATTGCTATTTCGGCCGATAAGGCTCGTTCGATATTGTACATGGTAAGTATTTTGTCAGGCTCATATCGTAAAGCGTGAGTTATAAATCCGGTGGACAATAATGCTACCTGTGTTTTAGCGGCAACACGCATTGAATCGGCAATGAATGTGCCAAGTGAACACGGATCGGAATAATCTCTGGTGAGATTAAGTACGCTTTG
>Ga0310696_10004783_pt1 | contig 16517 bp, 15 predicted proteins | sample AusTroGonzalo_MG_4_FD_203885 | JGI IMG/M metagenome (GOLD analysis project Ga0310696, IMG submission 203885) | Bovine rumen microbial communities from tropical cattle in Woodstock, Queensland, Australia - Gonzalo_02 (v2) (version 2) | ecosystem: Host-associated > Mammals > Digestive system >...
CACAGGAGATTGGCGAATACTTGCAGGCCAACTGTGCTGCTGTAGAGAAATTTAATGTAGTAAAAGGATTCCTGAATCTAAGTGTAGGCGACGGTGCTTGGCTGCAGTTGCTCGAGACTATCGATAAAGATGATAAGTTCGGCATGAAGCAGGCCACCGAAGAGTCTCCACTCGTTATGATCGAATATTCATCACCTAACACCAATAAGCCTCTGCACCTTGGTCATGTGCGCAACAACCTGCTAGGTTGGAGTTTGGCAAAGATTATGGAGGCCAACGGCAATAAGGTAGTAAAGACCAACATTGTTAACGACCGCGGTATCCACATCTGTAAGTCGATGCTGGCTTGGCTGAAGTACGGCAATGGCGAGACTCCAGAATCAAGCGGCAAGAAGGGCGATCACCTGATTGGCGACTACTATGTAGCTTTCGATAAGCACTACCGCGAGGAAGTGAAGGAGCTGGTAGCTCAGGGCATGGACGAAGAAAAGGCTAAGCAGGAGGCTCCACTGATTAAGGAGGCTCACGAGATGCTGGTAAAGTGGGAGCAGAACGATCCTGAGGTTCGTGCTCTCTGGGAGAAGATGAATAACTGGGTATACGCCGGCTTCGATGAGACTTACAAGAAGATGGGCGTATCATTCGATAAGATCTACTACGAGAGCCAGACTTACCTGAAGGGTAAGGCCAAGGTTGAAGAGGGACTGGCTAAAGGTCTCTTCGAGCGCCACGAGGACAACTCGGTTTGGGCCGACCTGACTAACGAAGGTCTCGACCAGAAGCTCTTGCTGCGTAGCGATGGAACCAGCGTTTATATGACCCAGGACATCGGTACTGCCGAGATGCGTTTCCAGGATTATCCCATCGATAAGATGATCTACGTAGTTGGTAACGAGCAGAACTACCACTTCCAGGTTCTCTCTATCCTTCTCGACCGTCTGGGATTCAAGTGGGGTAAGGAACTTACCCATTTCTCTTATGGTATGGTTGAACTGCCAAACGGTAAGATGAAGAGCCGCGAGGGAACCGTAGTAGACGCTGACGACCTGATGGCTCTGATGGTAGAAGATGCCTACAAGACCTCGATGGAATTGGGCAAATTCGACGATATGACCGAGGAAGAGCGTCGTGAGATTGCCCGCGTGGTTGGTATGGGTGCTCTTAAGTACTTCATCCTGAAGGTTGACGCTCGCAAGAACATGTTGTTCAACCCCGAGGAAAGTATCGATTTCAACGGAAATACTGGTCCATTCATTCAGTATACTTACGCTCGTATCCGCTCTATTCTCCGCAAAGCCGAGGCTGAGGGCTTGAAGCCTGTTGTATCTCAGGTAGCATTGGCAGAGAAGGAAGTCGAGCTGGTTCAGAAGATGAACGAGTTTGGTGCCGCTGTTGAGCAGACTGGTAAGGACTATTCTCCAAGCGGCATCGCCAACTACTGTTATGAGTTGACTAAGGTGTTCAACCAGTTCTATCACGACTATAGCATCCTGAACGAGGCCGATGAACAGAAGAAGGCTGTCCGCCTGATGCTGGCTAAAAACGTGGCCAAGATTATCAAAAATGGTATGAGTCTGTTGGGCATCGAGGTGCCAGAGCGCATGTAATGAAACTCGATAATTTAAATCCCCCTACAAATCGTCATGATACCGTACTTCCATTACCTTTGGAAGTACGGGCTGACGCTTGGGCTGTAGATGCTGCTTGCTCTGGTAATCCTGGACCAATGGAGTATCAGGCCATCGATTTGCAGACGGGATATAAGGTTTTTCATTTTGGTCCTATTCATGGAACCAATAATATTGGCGAATTCTTAGCTATTGTTCACGCCTTGGCTCTTTGTTGGCAAAAGGGCTTGCACAACAAAACCATCTATTCTGATAGCTATAACGCCATCCTGTGGGTGTCAAAGGGTAAATGTAAAACAACTCTTGAACGCACACCTCAAACAGAACAGCTCTACCAGATTATTGCCAGAGCTGAAAACTGGCTAAGAACTCATCAGTACCGTAATCCCATCATTAAATGGGAAACAAGTAAATGGGGTGAGGTGCCTGCTGATTTCGGTAGAAAATAATTATTTTCTGCGATAAACCACAATCACATTGTTATCATAAACTTCGCTGCTAACTACTTTGGCATTAGCAGGAATATGTGGTGCACGGGTTCCATCACTAACAGTCATCTGAGTATTTGTCTCCACACGTATTTCATCCCACAATCCCTGAACCAGGAAAGAACGCAATGTCTCAGCACCACCTTCAATAATCAGCGACTGCACATTCTGCTCGTGTAGACTTTCAAGATTTACTGGGTGAGCATGGTCAATCACCATACGCTTAGGATCAGGTCCATACCACTCTCTAACATTCAGTTGCGGATGGTCTCGTTCATCAGTAATACGTCCCACAAGTATCGCATCCTCCTCAGCACGAAGCTTGTGCGAGAGCATTTTAGTAAAATCGTTAGATATCTGAACAGGTTTGTGGTTATCATCGATAAAACCATTGGCAGTCTGGGCCCACTTCAGTATGATATAAGGGCGCTTTTCGCGATGGAATGTAAAAAAACGACGATTCAAGGCCTTACACTCTGTCTCTAGAACGCCTACCTCGACCTCAATACCGGCTTCACGCAGTTTTTTGATGCCTCGACCTTGAACTTCGGCGAATTCATCGATACAACCAATGACTACTCTACGCACTCCTTTCTTAATAATAAGATCGGCACAGGGAGGTGTTTTGCCATAATGCGAACAAGGCTCCAACGACACATATATAGTAGATTCAGGCAACAAAGCCTCATCTTCAACTTTTACCGAAGCAAAAGCATTCACTTCAGCATGAGCCTTTCCACAACGCTCATGATAACCTTCACCAATTATCCGGCCGTTATGTACTATCACTGCTCCAACCATGGGGTTGGGCTTAGCATTCTGCTGACCGTTTTTGGCCAACTGAATGCAGCGTCGCATGAATTTTTCGTCGTCTATCATCACTTTTTTATCTTTTTACTTTTTTACCTTTTTACTTTTTCGTACTTTTGCAGTATGAATTACGAACAACTCTGCCAAAGACTCAGCTCGATCTACGATACAGGCGAGGCTAAAGCCATCGTCCGTTGGGTGCTTGATGTCCGTTTCGGACTGTCAACAGCCGACATTTACTGTGGCAAAGTTACACAATTATCGCCAAACGACCAAGCAGAACTCGAAAAAATCATGCTTAGACTCGAAAAAGCTGAGCCTGTGCAGTATGTTTTGGGCGTTTCCGACTTCTGTGGCCGTCAGTTTCATGTGGCTCCGGGTGTGCTGATTCCACGACCCGAAACAGCAGAATTATGCCAATTAATCGCAATTGATGGCGGTCATGATATATTAGACATAGGTACAGGCAGCGGATGCATCGCCATCACGTTGGCGCTCGATATTCCTGATTCTAAGGTAACCGCCTGGGATATCTCTGATGCCGCCCTGAGTATTGCCAAGGGCAATGCCAAGGCATTAGGAGCCAACGTCACATTTCAGCACCAGGATGCCCTAAACATTTCTCTCACCTCTAAAACATGGGACATCATCGTCAGCAACCCACCCTATATTTGCCGCAAGGAAGCCGATGAAATGGAAGAAAATGTATTGAAATACGAGCCCGATACCGCCCTGTTTGTTCCTGACGACGATCCGTTGCTATTTTATCGTCACATCATGAACTATGCCCACACAGCATTAAGAAGCGATGGCCGCCTCTACTTCGAAATCAATCCCCTTTATGCCGATTCCATCGTAGAGCAGCTACAACAATTGGGCTTTACCGATATCGCCAAAATCAACGATCAATTCGCCAAAGCCAGATTCATCAAAGCTAGTAAAAATTAATGCTTTGTAAGTCCTAGCGACAGGACGCTGATTTTTACATTGCCTGCTTTTACTAGTTCTTTGGCGCACGCAATGATGGTGGCACCCGTGGTTACAACGTCGTCTACTATCAGGAGGTGTTTACCAGCTATAGGCTCGCCATGGGTTAGCTTAAAGGCATATTCCACATTTTCCTGTCGATCCCATCGACTTCTGCGCGTTTGACTGCCCTTAAATACGATTCTTTTTACTGCATCTTTATTGATAGGTAGACCCGTTATCTCGTTTATGCCTTTTGCAATCTCCTCACTTTGGTTGTATCCGCGCTGGCGTAGTCGCTCCTTGGTTAGCGGCACGGGTACAATTTCGTCGATTCCATCGAAGAAACCTTCTCTTTTCAGTTCTGTAGCTACCATGCGGCCCATCAGAGGCCCTATTTCAGGATGGTCCTTGTATTTAAGCTGATAGATGATGTTGGCTGTCTCGGAATGACCCTCGTAATAGAATAGGGCTGCAGCACGTTCTACAGGTATCTGACCCCAAAAGAGTTTGGCCATTTCGTTCTCATAGGGATTATTCGAGTATCCCGTTCGTGGCAGATGGAAGTTGCACTTATTGCATATCACGTTTTCGGTAACGGACAATCGTCTACCACACACCACACAAATGCGTGGTGATATCAAATCAAGGAGTCTATGCCAAAAACTTATCGTTTTCATCGCCATAATCCATATCCTCGTCTACTGTGAGACATTGGCGGATAATACTGAAGTCAAACCCTCTGCTCAATGCAAACCGCACCAGCTTCTGGTTTAACTCATAGTCATTATTAGCTTTTATGGTCTTGCGCTTTTGTTTCAGTAGCGGGATGAGTACATCGAGATACTCTTTTTCGTCGATTTCATCGAGCACACGTTGCTGTATGTCGTCGCCGATGCGCTTCATCCAGAGCGCTTGCTGCACCTTGCGACGGCCCCATTTGTTGTAGCGAATCTTGTCTTTAACAAAGGCTCGTGCATAGCGTTCGTTATCGATATAGCGCTCTTTAACAAGTCTGGCTATGATGCTGTCTTGTGTAGTAGCATCAATTTCCCAGCGCTTCAGTTTGTCGCGCATCTCCTGCTCGCAATGCTCTGCCTGAGCACATGCGGCAGCTAATTGCAAATATGCTTCTTGTTCGGTCTTCTGTTTACTCATCTTTTGTTTCTAATCTGCTGCAAAGGTACACTCTTTTTCTGAAATAGCCAAGATTATTTTGAATTAAAACCTCCTAACCTCCCGTTTTGCTCTAAAACCCGCATAAATACAGGGGATGCAAGACGGGAGGTTTTGTCTGGAAACCTCCCGTACAACCTCCCGTCAAACCTCCCGTTTTTGGTTCATGCAGCCTTCTTGGGGACAGCCTTGTAATGGGCCACATGCGAGTGCTCGGTCTTCTCGAAACCCAACTCCTTCATGGTTCGACCCAAGATACCCTTAGTGCTGAGGTTGGTCTTTACCGATGGGAACTCGTTACGAATCACCTTCAGCAGATCCTCTGTTCCAAGAGCCTTGGCCTTCTCGCCCTCCTTAGGCTTACGGAAGCAAGCCTTTACCATCTCGCCCATATCTGTCTGCGCCATGTAGTTATGGTTCAGCTCCTGTATACGGGCCACCTGCTCGTTATTAAACCAATATGGTGCCTTCATCTCCACCAGCTCGTACATAACCTGAGCATACAGCTGGTCGTAGTCTATCTCGCCAGTATTGTCGATATACTGACCTTCGGGCACGGTCATGCAGATAAATCGACGGCTACCTGTTACATCCGTAAGAGGATGAGGATTGTTGGTGGTTGCCGTAAACGACGCATAGCGATGCAGAACCTGCTGAGTCTTGCCATAGATGGGGCGATAATTCATCACACTCACAGAGAGCAGCTGCTTCAAAATGGTCTGCTGGCGAGGAGTGAGGCTATCGAACTCATCGATATTCACATACAGGTTGTTCGTCAGCGTCATGTTCTTGTCGTTAGGGTTCGACGTGTTCAGGTGGTCCATGAAGTACTGACGGAACTGAGGAGGCAGCAGTCGGGTGAAGAAAGTGGTTTTACCACAACCCTGACCTCCAATCAGCGTAGGCACACACTCGTTTCCGTGCAGCATATCCATCTTGCGCCAATGGGCCACCGATGAACGAAACCAAATACACAAAAATTCCAACTGCTCAGATGTGATGCCAGGAATGCGACTAAACAACTTAGCCACATGGTTCTGACCGTCCCATTTGGGCAGATTGTCGAGATACTCGTTGATAGGATCGTAAAGGGGCACCTCTTCAGAGTCTACATACTCGTTGATCTCCGTCTTAGGACTACCCTTAGTGATCTGCTCACTACGAGCTTTCAGCACAATGCTGTTAACGGCCTTATCAGTCAGAGGTCGCCAGACCTGCTGATCGTTGGCCGTTTCAGCCTTCAAACAAATAAATTCTACCTTGCCGTTAAGCACGTTATAACGGAACTGGTAGTTTTCCTTAAGGAACTCAACGACTGCGAGAGTCCCTACAAGCGAGTCGTTTACCGCCTCGCCATTGATAGCATAGTTTTTTCTCATGTTTATAATAATCTTATTGTTAATAATTTCGGTTCATGAATTGAGTGGTATGTCTCATAGCACTGTTTTTCAAAAGCGACTGCAAAGATACAAAATTTTTATCCAATTTCCAAATTTTTCGGCAATTATTCTTTAATTTTTTCTCGGTTTTAACAATTCATTTTTTACATTTTAATGGCTTGAAGTTATCCCCTTTAGGGGATAAAAAATATTCCCAGTAAGGGAATGTTTTATTCCCAGTGTGGGAACATTTCATTCCCAGTATGGGAATAATTTTAATACTCAAAGTTCCAATCCGTTACATAATGGTCGAATTTAACACCTTCAGTACTTCCAAACTCAGCAACTATCTTCATAATTTCTTCCTGCTGTTTGGGCCAAAGCATGTTTTCGCCATTATTCACTCGATAGTAAACGCTCATTCCGCTACCAAAGTAAGTGCGAACTCTTCTTCTGGCCTCAGCCACAAGATATCTTGGAACGTTTTTATAAAGTCCCTTAAATCCCCAAGCCTTTTGGACTAATTTCTTCTCATTATAGCATTTGCATTCGCCATTTTGCCAAGCTGTTGGATAGATAGCGTTACCATAATTGCGTTCTTTTGATGTCAACAACTGAGCCAGATAATGCAGACACTTATCTTTGTTTGCACAATCGCCGTTAAAGCATAATGGATATCCCCATGGAATATCCTTCTCTAATAATTCCTTTTCCATCATAAATCGTTAGTTATAAATTCGAGGTGCAAAGGTACAAATAATCACTGAAACAGAAAAATTATCCGCCAACAAATTCTCAAAAAAGTGATGTCAGACGGGAGGTTTTACGGGAGGTTTCGCGACCAAACATCCCGTCCCGAAGCCCCTGTATTTATGCGGCTTTCAGCCCAAAACGGGAGGTTAGGAGGTTTCTATCACAAACTTATCCACACTACATTATTATATTCATAAATCTTAAAGATAAAATAAAAAAATACAGATTATTATAAATTGTTTTGTGGATTTTTTGTACTTTTGCATGCAGTAAATGTGTTTTTTATGAAACAGACTCTAAACCTAGTCATCCTTTTGTTGGCAGCCTTGGTAGCGGGTTGCACTAGTAATAATGGCGATAAAAACCAGATGCAGGCTGGCAATGATGCTTGTGGCGGATTCGACCAGACCATGCATGTGGCCGACTCGCTTTACAACAGCATGCAGTTCCGCGATGCCTATGATCTGTATCTGCAGTTGCTCGACGATAAAGAGGCGAAGGCCGACAACGAGAAGATGTTGAACGTTCTCAACAGCCTCTGTATGGCTAGCGAACTAGCAGGGCATAAGGCCGAGCAGACCAAATGGATGCAACAACTGCTCGATTTGGCCAAACAGACAGGCGATGCTTATTATGAGTCGATGGGGCTGATGTCGATGGGCAAGCGAATCTATAACGAAGGCGACCGTCAGCAGGGCATCAAGTACGTGAGCGAGGCCGTTGATATGATGGCGAAGGCCGATCGTGAGGATGCCGACCACCTTCAGCATAGTCTGATGATAATACTTGCAGGTCTGTATAACGATATGAACGACCTCGACAGTGCGCTGAAAATTGATGAGAGCAACGTACAGCTAACTGCGGAAGGCACCCGTTGGGGAGGCACGCCACAACAACAGCAGATAGACCGCCGCATGGCGTTGGCCAAGATGGCATACTGCCTGGCAAAGATAGGTAATTTCCGTCGGGCCGACTCTGCCTATGCCGCTTGGCAGGCCGTAGAGTATGAAGGTGACCACACCCGCGACTATTTCATTGCCGATTATCTGCGTGAGCGAGGCCGCTATCCTGAAGCCGTCAAAATCAATGACGACCTGATTCAGATCATTCGTGCTCATGGCGATACGTTGGGCGAGATGATGAACAGTGCCAAATGGGGCTTGGCCGAGATCTATCAGAAGATGGGCAACTACAAGCAGGCCGCCGATCTCTACGTACAAGTGCTTGAAATCAACGATACCCTAAAGGCCCGTCAAGCGCAGAATACGGCTCAAGAGCTGGCTGCCGTCTATCACTCGCACGAGCAACAGCTGGCCTTGGAGCAGGAGCAGGCTACCAACACCCGTCATCGTTTTGTTCTTATCATTGTACTTGTTGTGTTGCTTGGCGTAGCCGTCTATACCTTCATCGTCATGCGCCAGAAGCGCCTCATCAGCCAGAAGAACCAGTCGCTGGCCGCCCAGATTACCGAGGCCATGATCTATAAGGAGAAGTATAACAACGAGATGGCTCGTATGGTGGCTACTGCCGATAAGACCCCTGATGTCAACACCCTTACCGACGAACAGTTGTTCCAATATATCAACGATGTGATTGTGCGCGACCGCCTCTTCCTTGATTCCAGGTTCGATCGTCAGACCATTATGGAGCGCTTCCAACTTACCAAAGAGCGCGTGGGCAGCGCCTTCGCCAAGGGCAGCCAGTATGCCAAGCTGACCGATTATACGCAGGAGTTGCGCTTGGAATACTCCACCCAACTGATAGCCGATCATCCCGAAAAGAGCATCAGTCAGGTAGCCAGCGATAGCGGCTTCAGCAGCTATAGCTACTACTGCAAGTGCTTCCGCCAGCGATTCGGTATGACGCCCTCTGAATTCCGCACATCATCAAGCAAAGATATGTAATCTTGTCTGAAATCGTATGTAATCTTGTCCGTGCTATTGACAGCACGGACATTTTTTTATATATTTGCAGCAATCTAATCGTATATTGGCCTATGACTACAACTACTATCATCCTTCTGCTTGCAGTTGCCATCGTGGCACTCGTAGTAATTGTGGCTGTACTTGTGTGGCGCAATATGCGTCAAGCTGACGAACTCCGTCAGAAGAACGATGTCATAGTGCATGAGGTGCGCCGCAATCAGGCGCTTGTCAACAGATAGAATGCTATACAATATCAATAATTATATAACTATTTAAAACAATTTGTAATATGAAAAAGACCTTTAAAGCAATCTTCGGGGCAGCTATTCTGTTTGCATTGCCCGCGTTATTAACTAGTTGTGATGAGTTGTTCGGTATGGAAGACAATCCCACACCATCTTACATCACGATCAACAATAGTGACATGAAACTGACAGTTGGCGAAAGCCAGACCCGCAAGGCTATTGCCGCAGGTAGTGCCGTCATTGTTTATGCATCGGCCAATCCTAGCATAGCTACTGTTGATGCCAACGGAACCGTAACTGGTGAATCTGAAGGCGAGACCACCATCACCGCCACCGCTACAGGTTACGACGGTCATGGCAAGAAGATCTATATCACCGAGTCGAAGTCGTATAATGTAATCGTAGAGACAGGCAAACCTAAGCCTACTTTCACACTCTCTGCTTCAACCCTTTCTCTAGCTAAGAGTGGTAGTGGCACTATTACCGTTACAACCAACTCTACTGGTACTATCAGCGCTGAGAGCGATAAAACCGATGTAGCAACGGCAACCGTAAGCGGTAAGACTGTTACCGTAACCGCTGGCACCACAACTGGCGAGGCTAAGATTACCATCAAGATTACCGGCGACAATACCTACGCCGCTACCAAGGCTGTGTGCACAGTTACCGTAACCGAAGCACCCCCTGCTAGCTCAAGATACATTGTTTGCTCTTGGGATGATACCCAAAAGAAAGTAATAAAGACAGAAACTGCTATCCCTACTACAGCTACAGAAGTCAGCAATTATACTGATACTTATATTAATTGGGAGGCAGGTACATATGTAGTTAGCGAGTCGAAAACCATTGAGGCTACTGTAAGAATTAAGGGCGATATAGACCTAATTATCAAAAATAATGCAACATTGACTATCGATGGATCATTAGATGATTATGATGTTGACGGTAATCACACAATTAAAATTTACGGTCAGGATGGTGATGCCGAACATATGGGTAAGCTTATCGTTAAATCAACAACAGGAACGGCTATAATGATGAGAAATATAGAGATACACGGTTGTAAGATTGAAGCAACAGGGGCAACAGCTAAAAAAGGCATACATTTTCTTAATAATTTAATCATATACGATGGAGATGTTACAGCTACTGGCGGAAATAGCGAAAATAAGACTGGTATTTATGGTAATGGCATTTGCGGCCAGAATGGTAATGGCGCCATGAAGGTTTATGGCGGTAAGGTTACTGCTAATGGTGGAGACGACGCAAATAAAATCGGTAATCATGGTATTTATATGGATTTCTCTTTTAATCATGATATCGAGATCTATGGTGGTACAGTTATTGCAAAGGGCGGCAAAGCAACCGGTTTGGGAGATACAGGTAAAGGCGGTTGTGGCATTTACGCTGGCATTATCAACGTAAAGGATGGTTCGATCACTGGAATTGGTGGCCAAGGAAGTAAAATTGGCGGCGATGGAGTTAAAATTGAGGTCGATTCAAAATACCTTATTATCGACGGTGGTACACTGACCGCAACCGGTGGAGAAGCTAGCTATACAAAAGGCGGCCATGGGCTTTATAGTAAAAATAATATCACTATTAACGGCGGAACAGTTACAAGTACTGGTGGAAATTGTAATCCTAGTTCTAGTAATGGCGGTGGTCATGGTATTTATATTGAAGATTATGGTAAAACACTCTATATCAATGGCGGAACAATTACAAGTACAGGCGGAAATTCTACCAATAAGACTGCCGGTTGTGGAATTTGGGCAGCAGGTAATGTTGATATTACTAATTGCACAAATGTTACAGCACAAAGTGGCACAGGTTCTACCAATGGAAAAGGTTTCGACACTTCGGGCCTTAAGATTGCTACCACTCTACAATATCAAATAAATGGTACAGGCGCCTGGACAAACGGAACTGGTACGGCTGCTAATGCAGGAGATAATACAAAGTACGAAATAAAGCCAAAAGAATAATTCCAAGAACAAACATCAAAGATGCCCCACACTCGTGAGGCATCTTTTTATGTTCCCCTTTTTCTATGTTCGTCACCATGGTCTATAAATGATAACGAAATAAAAAAAGAGGATAATATTTGGGATTTTGGGCGAGAATGACTATCTTTGCACCCAAAAATGTAATAACGTTATGGATATCAAGAATCAATTTGCCCAGAAACTGATGGAAATCGAGGCCATCAAGTTGCAGCCAAACGACCCGTTCACTTGGGCTTCGGGTTGGAAATCACCTATTTACACTGACAACCGTAAGACGCTCTCGTTTCCACGTCTGCGTTCGTTTGTGAAGCTGGAGCTGTGTCATGCCATCCAGGAGAACTTCCCCGAGGCTGAGGCTGTGGCAGGTGTTGCTACTGGAGCTATCGCCCAGGGTGCACTTGTTGCCGAGGAGTTAGGCTTGCCTTACAGCTATGTTCGTCCGAAGCCAAAAGATCACGGCATGGGCAATCAGGTAGAAGGCGAGATCAAAAAGGGTGCCAAGGTGGTAGTAGTTGAGGACCTGATTTCTACTGGCGGTAGCAGTTTGAAGGCCGTTCAGGCACTTCGCGACTATGGCGTAGAGGTTATCGGTATGGTAGCATCGTTTACCTACGGTTTCCCTGTTGCTGAGAATGCTTTTAAAGAGGCTGGCGTAAAGCTGATTACTCTGAGCAACTACGAGGCAGTGATCGAAGAGGCTGCCAAGACTGGTTATATCAAGGAAGAGGATAAGGCTGTATTGGCCGAGTGGCGCAAGAGCCCAGAAACTTGGAAGCAGGAAAAGTAAAAGGGTAAAAAGGTAAAAAAGTAAAAAACGAGGTAAATATGGGATTATTTGGAGGTGGTGATAGTAAGTTTGAGAGCAGCGTGAAGCTGGTTCCTTATTCACAACAGGCTGTTTACAACAATATCAGCGATCTGCGAAACCTGGAGAAGGTGCGCGACCGTGTGCCTGAGGATAAAGTGAAGGACTTTAGTTTCGATCAGGACACCCTGAGTATTAACGTGGCTCCTGTTGGCGAACTGAAACTTCGCATCTGCGATCGCGAAGAGCCAAAGTGCGTCAAGTTTGAGACAGTACAGAGCCCCGTTCCATTCAACGTTTGGGTGCAGGTGCTGCCTGTAGACGAGAATTCATCAAAGATGAAGGTAACGGTTAAGGCCGAGCTTAATCCGTTTATTAAGAGTATGGTAGAAAAACCATTGCAGGAGGGCGTAGAGAAAATCGCCGATGCCTTGGCAATGGTACACTACGAGTAAGTACGAAGGTAAGAAGGTGAGAAAGTAAGATATGAAACTCTGGGAAAAGAATTTTGAAATCAACAAGGAGATTGAGCGTTTCACTGTAGGACGTGACCGCGAGATGGACCTCTATCTGGCCAAGTACGACGTGCTGGGTTCTATGGCCCACATTACTATGCTCGAGAGCATCGGACTGCTGGAGAAGGACGAGCTGACCCAGCTTCTGGCTGAGTTGAAGAACATCTACCATCTGGCAGAAAGTGGTGAGTTTGTGATCGAAGACGATGTTGAGGATGTTCACTCGCAGGTTGAGATGCTGTTGACGCGTAAGCTAGGCGATATGGGTAAGAAGATACACTCCGGCCGTTCGCGCAACGATCAGGTGCTGGTAGACCTGAAGCTCTTTACCCGTCATGAACTGATGGAGATTGCCAATGAGGTAAAGATTCTTTTCGATGAGTTGATTCAGAAGAGCAATCAGTACAAGGACGTGCTGATGCCAGGATATACCCATCTGCAGATAGCCATGCCATCGAGCTTTGGCCTTTGGTTTGGCGCTTATGCCGAGAGTTTGGCCGATGATATGCTGTTCCTGCAGGCTGCTTATAAGATGACCAACCGCAACCCATTGGGCTCAGCAGCTGGTTACGGCAGTTCTTTCCCACTAAACCGCACCATGACTACCGAGTTGCTTGGTTTCGACTCGATGGACTATAACGTGGTTTATGCCCAGATGGGCCGCGGCAAGATGGAGCGCAACGTAGGTTTTGCCATCGCCACCATCGCTGGAACCATCGCCAAGATGGCCTTCGATGCCTGCATGTTCAACTCGCAGAACTTCTCGTTTGTCAAGCTCCCCAAGGAGTGCACCACGGGTTCAAGCATCATGCCTCATAAGAAGAATCCCGATGTATTCGAGCTGATTCGCGCCAAGTGCAACAAACTGCAGTCGCTGCCACAGCAGATTATGCTGATGATGAACAACCTGCCAGTGGGTTACTTCCGCGATTTGCAGATTATCAAGGAGGTATTCCTACCTGCATTCGGCGAACTGAAAGACTGCCTGCAGATGGCCGCCTACATTATTAATAAGATTGAGGTTAATGAGCATATACTCGACAATCCGATGTACGATCCGATGTTCTCAGTCGAAGAGGTGAATCGTCTGGCTGCCAATGGTATGCCATTCCGCGATGCCTATAAGAAGGTGGGCCTCGACATCGAAGCCGGCACCTTTAAGGCCAGCCACGATATCCATCACACCCACGAGGGCAGCATTGGCAACCTTTGCAACGACAAAATTGAGGCCCTGATGCAGCAGACGCTGGACGGTTTCCACTTTGAGCGAATGACCGAGGCAGAAAAGCAACTGCTGGCATGAAACGAATCGTATCGTTGCTGCTGATAGCCGTTCTTGCGGCTTGTACTGGCGAGGAGAATATCTATCGCGAATACGAGTGTTACTTTGTGTTCGACACCTTTCTGCACCCCCTACCTTGTCAACTGACGGCTGCAATGAGTTCAATCGGAACGTTTATGAAGATTGAGACACGGATGGAAAAAGGCGTTCGGCATCTGAACACAACCCGCAACTACGACAACTCTACCGAAGATATCAAACTTACAACAGAGCGCGAAACACAATTAAGGTACGCGCTTGGAGCCAACAACTGCATCATTGTGGGCATTAGCAGTTACGACAACGTGTTAGTGGCCTACGAGGGTCAGTGTTCAAACTGCTTGAAGGAGTTGGGAGGCCGACGATACCCGCTGACGTGGCAGAATAACGGTACACAACTGCATTGTGACAAATGTAAGCGTACATACGACGTAAACAATGGAGTAGTGGCAAACGGAACTCCCGGAATAGGCCTGTACAGGTATAAAGCGGCCTTTGACGGCGGTATTCTGAGGGTTTGGAATTAAAAAAAGATAAAAAGTTTGGCTATTCCAATAAATAAAAGTACCTTTGCACCGCAAAATGGAGCCGCGATGGTGAAATGGTAGACACGAGGGACTTAAAATCCCTTGACCATTTAAACGGTCGTGCGGGTTCGAGTCCCGCTCGCGGCACTAATCTAATTTTTTTTTTATGAAAAAGGAAACTATTTTACTCATGTCAGCAGCTACGCTGATGGCTTTTACATCGTGTTCTAAACTAGGCGAATTATCAGCCGACAATTTTACAGTAACCCCAAACCCACTCGAAACTCAGCAAGGCGTTGTTCCTGCAACTATCAATGGTCACTTCCCTGAGAAGTATATGAAGAAGAAGGCCGTTGTAACCGTTGTGCCAGAGCTTCGTTATTCTAACGGACAAGTTGAGAAGGGTACTACTGCCACTTTCCAGGGCGAGAGTGTTCGTGGTAACGACCAGACTATCAACTACCGCATGGGTGGTAACTATACAATGAAGACAAGCTTTGCCTATGTAGGTGATAACAAGGCCGAGATGTACCTTACCTTCGATGCCCGCATAGGTAATAAGAAGATGGAGGTTCCAGCCGTTAAGGTGGCTGATGGAATCATCGCAACATCTGAGCTTTATAAGCGCACAATTCTTTCTACACAGGCAGCTGTTGCTCCCGATGCATATCAGCGCATTACAAAGAAGAAGCTTGATGCTAACATCAAGTTCCTTATCCAGCAGGCTACATTGCGTAAGAGCGAGCTTAAGAACAATTCTGTTCAGGAGTTCGTGAAGATGCTTAAACAGATTAACAACGATCGCGAGAAACTCAACCTTGAGAATATCGAGGTTTCTGCATACGCTTCGCCCGATGGTGGTTTCGCTATCAACGATAAGTTGGCAGGTGAGCGCCAGAAGGTATCTGAGAAGTATGTAAATCAGGAACTCAAGAAGATTAAGTTCGATGCTCCTGTTGATGCTAAGTACACCGCACAGGACTGGGAGGGATTCCAGCAGTTGGTAAAGGCAAGCAACATTCAGGACAAGGAGGTTATCCTTCGCGTTCTTTCTATGTATAAGGATCCACAGGAGCGCGAGCAGCAGATTAAGAATATCTCTACAGCCTTCCGTGAGTTGGCCGATGGTATTCTTCCTGAGTTGCGCCGTGCCCGCCTTACTATCAACTACGAGACTATCGGCCGCAGCGATGATCAGATTCTCGAGCAGCTTAATGCCGATCCTGCTAAGCTGAGCATAGAGGAGATTCTGTATGGTGCTACTCTTAAGTCATCTCTCGACGAGAAGAAGTTAGTTTATCTCACAGCCGCCAAGATTTATCCTAACGACTATCGTGCATACAACAATATCGCAGCACTCGAGTTCGAGCGTGGTAACTATGCCGCAGCTAAGGAATATCTGCAGAAGATTAATAGTCTGCCTGAGGCAAATGCAAACCTAGGTTTGCTGGCACTTAAGGATGGCGATGTAGCAACTGCTGAGCGTTTCATTGCCAGCGCTACAGGTGCCAACGGACTTGCTGAGGTTATGGGTAACCTGAACCTTGCAAAAGGTAACTATGCTCAGGCCGAGGAGGATTTTGCCGAGGTTTATTCTAACAGCGCTGTTCTGGCTCAGATCCTGAATAACGATTACGTATCAGCTGCTGTTACACTTAAGTACATCCAGAATCCAGATGCTACTTCTGAGTATCTGCGTGCTCTGATGAGTGCCCGTATGGGTAACAACGACGATGCTGCTGAGGCTCTGCGCGAGGCTATCAAGAAGGATGCTTCGTTTGCTAAGTACGCAACTAACGATATCGAATTACAGAAGATACAAAAGTAATATGAAAAAGGCGTGTCTCTTTGCATGTTTAGTTTCGCTCGTGCTGTTTTCTTGTGGCGATAGTCAGAAGAACTTCAAGATTGAAGGCAGTTTCAAGGGCTTTAAGCAAGGAGAACTTTACGTCTACGAGATGGATGGCTCC
>Ga0310696_10004784_pt1 | contig 16517 bp, 18 predicted proteins | sample AusTroGonzalo_MG_4_FD_203885 | JGI IMG/M metagenome (GOLD analysis project Ga0310696, IMG submission 203885) | Bovine rumen microbial communities from tropical cattle in Woodstock, Queensland, Australia - Gonzalo_02 (v2) (version 2) | ecosystem: Host-associated > Mammals > Digestive system >...
GTATTAGTTATTGGTAAAAGATTGTAAAAAGGATTTGATTAGGTATTAATTTTAAGGTTAGTAATGACGAAGAGGCACTAGTGATAGTCCCTCTTTTGTGTTTTTTATAGATGGTACTCTTTAAGGGCTTTTTTTGTTTCCCCTAAGGGAAAATTTTGCAGCCCTTAAGGGTAACAAGTTTTTCCCTTAAGGGTAACAAGTTTTTCCCTTAAGGGTAATCCCTATTCTTCAACTTCGAATAGATATTATCATTGCAAAAAAAAATCCATCTGCTCGATGGAACAGATGGATAAATGATATGGGTGTGAATTCTTAGAACTTGTATGCAACACCAATGCCTACGAGTGAACGATCCCAGTGATCACTTGCAAGCTTATAGGTGAATTCCAAGTTAACCTTGATCTTTTCTGAAACAGGGTATTCTGCTCCAGCGCCGATGTTGAGGCCAAATTTTGATTCGCTACTTCCTCCGTCTGGATTTACACTCTGAAGTGTTACACCTGCCAATGGGTAAACACCAAATTCACCAAAAGTAAATACATAGTGAAGATTTGCGTTTACATCAATCATTTGTGCATGATTCTTCTTCAAAAAATAGTTGAAAGATACTTCACCACGGATTTGGTCTGTAAATCCATACTGTCCTTTGATACCGAAACCTGTACTCTTAGGTTCGTCGAGACCATACTTAATGTTCAGGCCAATACTCTTGTCGCCTTGCTGAGCAAACATAGCTGCACTAAGTAGCATAGCACATGCTAACATAAGGAATTTTTTCATAATCTTTTTTGTTTGAATTATAAATAATTAATGATTGAATGTCTCAATTCGGTACAAAAGTACTACTTTGTTTTGAATCTGCAAAGGGAAATGAAAAAAAATTGCTAACTTTGCAAGCCAAATTATAATAATAAGGTGTAAAAAGACCATTTTGGGTATATGAAGATAGAAAAAGAAATACAAGTTGCGGTGCAGGAGGCATTGAAAAGTCTCTATGGAGCCGATATTGATGAGAAACAGATTCAGGTGCAGCAGACACGAAGTGAGTTTGAGGGGCAACTGACAGTTGTTGTGTTCCCATTCTTACGTGCTTCGAAGAAAGGACCTGAGCAGACGGGCCAGGAACTTGGTGAGTATCTGGCAGCCAATTGCGATGCTGTCAGCAAGTTCAATGTGGTGAAAGGTTTCCTGAACTTGGTAATCTCGAGTAAGAGTTGGTTGGAATGCTTGCAGGACATCAATGACGATGATCAATTTGGCTTCGTGGCCGCTACAGAGGACAGCCCTCTGGTGATGATTGAATACAGTTCGCCAAACACAAATAAACCTCTTCACTTGGGTCATGTGCGCAACAACTTGTTGGGTTCGTCCTTGGCGCGTATCATGGCTGCGAATGGCAATAAGGTTGTGAAGACCAACATCGTGAATGATCGTGGTATCCACATCTGCAAGTCGATGTTGGCTTGGTTGAAATATGGTAACGGTGAGACTCCTGAGTCTTCTGGCAAGAAGGGCGACCACTTGATTGGCGACTACTATGTGGCCTTCGACCAGCACTACCGTCAGGAGGTGAAAGAACTTGTGGCACAAGGAATGGATGAGGAGCAGGCAAAGCAGGAGGCTCCACTCATCAAGGAAGCACACGAGATGCTGGTGAAGTGGGAACAGAATGACCCTGAGGTACGAGCATTGTGGAAGAAGATGAACGAGTGGGTATATGCCGGCTTTGATGAGACCTATAAGATGATGGGTGTGTCGTTCGATAAGATATACTACGAATCTGACACTTATCTGGAAGGTAAGGAGAAAGTGATGGAAGGGTTGGATAAAGGTATCTTCTATCGCAGAGATGATGGCTCTGTATGGGCTGACCTTACAGGTGAGGGACTTGATGAGAAATTGCTGTTGAGAAGCGACGGAACAAGTGTCTATATGACTCAAGACATTGGAACAGCGAAACTCCGTTTCCGTGACTATCCAATCGATAAGATGATCTATGTGGTGGGCAACGAACAGAACTACCACTTCCAGGTGTTGTCGATTCTGCTTGACAAACTGGGATTCAAATGGGGTAAGGACCTTGTGCACTTCTCATACGGAATGGTGGAACTGCCAAGTGGCAAGATGAAGAGCCGTGAAGGAACTGTCGTCGATGCAGACGACCTGATAGCAAAGATGATAGAAGATGCTTACCAGGTGTCAAAAGAAATGGGCAAGAACGATGATATTCCTGAGGAAGAAGCACGTGAGATAGCACGTAAGGTGGGACTTGGGGCCTTGAAGTACTTCATTCTGAAGGTAGATGCTCGTAAGAATATGCTGTTTAACCCAGCTGAAAGTATCGATTTCAACGGTAATACAGGACCTTTTATTCAATATACTTATGCGAGAATCTGCAGTATTCTTCGCAAGGCTCAGAATATTCCTGACACTCAGAATACTCAGGTTACTCTGAATGACAAGGAAGTAGAGCTGATCCAGAAGATGAGCGAGTTTGGAGCTGCTGTTGAGCAGGCAGGTAAGGACTATAGCCCTTCAGGTATAGCTAACTACTGTTACGAGTTGACAAAGGTGTTCAATCAGTTCTATCATGACTATAGCATCCTCAATGAGCCAGACGAGCAGAAGAAAGCAGTGCGACTGATGCTGGCCAAGAATGTAGCTAAGATAATCAAGAACGGTATGGGGCTGCTGGGCATCGAGATGCCTGAGAGAATGTGATATAATTCACAATTGATAGTTAACAATTAACTGATAGATGGACAGGCCAACAACAGAAGCCCTTTGTGTGGATGCTGCTTGTAGCGGAAATCCGGGCAAGATGGAATATCGAGGGGTACATATCCCATCGGGTAAAGAAATATTCCATTTTGGTCCTGTGTTTGGAACAAACAACATAGGGGAGTTTCTGGCTATCGTTCATGCGCTTGCTTTGCTGAAAAAGAAAGGGTCGAGCATGACCATTTATTCAGATAGTTTCACAGCTCGTACCTGGGTGCAGAAGAAGAAGTGTAAAACCAATCTGGAACGAAACGAAAAGACGGAGCAACTGTACCAGATTATTGCACGGGCAGAGAATTGGCTTCGAAATAACAGCTATACCAACGCCATCGAGACTTGGCAGACGGATGAATGGGGAGAAATCCCTGCAGACTTTGGAAGGAAAAAATAAGAAAAATGAGAGAGTTCTTCAAATTGATGGGATCGTATTTCCGTCCCTACAAAGGTTACATTGTAGGCACGTTTGGCTTGAACATATTGACCGCGATATTCAATGTGTTCTCGTTCGCTTTGCTCGTACCTATCTTGCATATCTTGTTCAAGATAGAAGACAAAGTGTATACTTACATGCAATATGAAGCAGGTGAAACCTTTGGACAGACCGTCAACAATATCATCGAGACAGCGAAGAACAATGGATATTATTATTCTCAGCAATTGGTAGAGACTTATGGACCAGCTACTACGCTGTTGATACTTGGTTTGATACTTGGAGTGCTGACTTTGCTGAAGACAGGAACGTATTTTGCAGGTTCGGCTTGTTTGATGCCTATTAAGACAGGTATTGTGCGTGATATTCGTGCAAAAATTTACAAGAAGATACTTCATCTGCCACTTGCATTCTTCTCTGATGAGCGAAAAGGTGATATACTGGCACGTATCAGTACGGATGTGAACGAAGTAGATGCCTCGATTGGCAGTTCGCTCGATATGGTGATTAAAAACCCGATATTCATCCTTGTTTATATTGGAACGTTGTTCATGATGAGTTGGCAACTTACGTTGTTTGTGCTGATTGTGGTTCCATTTATGGCAATAGGAATCGGACGCATCGGTAAGAAACTCAAAAGCAGTTCGTTGAAAGCACAGGCGCGATGGAGTGACGGACTGAGCATCATAGAAGAAACACTAGGTGGTCTGCGTATAATAAAGGCCTTCATTGCAGAAAAGAAGATGGAGGATAAGTTCGTTGCTGTGAACGATGAGTACCGAAAGATTTCGATGCGGGTAGCCATCCGCCAATCATCTGCCCATCCTGTGAGCGAGTTCCTTGGTACCTTGATGATTGTCATTGTGTTGTGGTTTGGTGGCTATCTGATTTTTTCGGGCAACTCACCTATCGACGCAAGTGCATTTATCTATTACCTGACCATTCTCTATACTATCTTGCAGCCTGTAAAAGATCTGTCGAAGGCAGGTTATACCATTCAAAAAGGTATGGCATCAATGGAGCGTATCAACAAGATACTGGGGGCTCAAAACAACATCAAAGAGGTAACGGATGCAAAGACGATAGACGGATTGAACGAATCTATTGAATTGCGCCACGTTTCCTTCTCGTATAATGACAGCCGTGAGATTTTGACAGACATCAATCTTGTAATTCCTAAGGGACAGACCATCGCACTTGTGGGACAGTCTGGTTCGGGTAAGTCTACGCTGGTAGACCTTATTCCTCGCTACCACGATATCCAATCGGGTGAGATACTGATTGATGGTGTGAACATCAAACAAATGAAGATACAATCCTTGCGTAGCATCATCGGAAATGTGAACCAGGAAGCAATTCTGTTCAACGACACCATCTACAACAATATCGCATTTGGTGTTGAACATGCTACGATGGAGCAGGTAGAACAAGCTGCTCGCATCGCAAACGCACACGATTTCATCATGGAGACAGAACATGGGTATCAAACCAACATAGGCGATCGTGGTGGCAGACTTTCAGGTGGACAGCGTCAGCGCATTTCGATTGCAAGAGCCATTTTGAAGAATCCGCCAATATTGATTCTTGACGAAGCTACTTCAGCACTCGATACAGAATCAGAAAAATTGGTGCAGGATGCCCTTGAGCGCTTGATGAAGTCAAGGACAACAATTGCAATCGCCCATCGCTTGTCGACCATTAAGAACGCTCAGTGTATCTATGTGTTGCATGAAGGCAAAATCGTTGAGCACGGTACACACGAAGAGCTGTTGGCTCTTGATGGCTATTACAAAAAGCTGAACGATATGCAGCAATTGTAAATGTAAAGTTGATAGTTAATAGATTAAAGATAGATAATGGGATATTTATTTACATCGGAATCCGTGAGCGAAGGCCATCCTGACAAGGTTGCCGATCAGATATCAGATGCTGTATTAGACCACTTTCTTGCATTTGATGCAGACTCTAAAGTGGCTTGTGAAACACTCGTCACAACAGGTTTGGTGGTTGTGGCCGGCGAAGTGAGTTCTAAAGCATATATCGATTTGCAGGAAGTAGCTCGCAAGGTTATAGGCAACATAGGCTATACCAAAGCCGAGTATAAGTTTGAGGCAGAGAGTTGTGGACTTCTTTCAGCGATTCATGAGCAGAGTGCAGACATCAATCAAGGTGTGGTTCGTGAGAAGCTCGAAGACCAAGGTGCAGGTGACCAAGGTATTATGTTTGGCTATGCTACAAACGAGACAGCCAACTACATGCCTCTTGCTTTGGATTTGAGTCATCATCTGTTGAGAACGCTAGCAGCTATCCGTCACGAAGGCAAGCAGATGACCTATCTGCGTCCTGACAGCAAGAGTCAGGTGACGATTGAATACGGAGACGACGGAAAGCCGAAAAGGATTGATTCTATCGTGATTTCTACTCAGCACGACCCATTCCTGGATGATGATGAAGCTATGTTGGCGAAGATTAAGAAAGACGTGAAAACGATTCTGATTCCTCGTGTCATCAACGAAACAACAGAAGATTATATCAAGGCATTGTTCAATGATGATATCAAGTACTATGTCAATCCTACAGGTAAATTCGTCATCGGAGGACCTCATGGTGATACAGGTCTTACAGGTAGAAAAATCATAGTAGACACATACGGAGGAAAGGGAGCACACGGAGGAGGAGCCTTCTCAGGGAAAGACCCTAGTAAGGTAGACCGCTCAGCTGCCTATGCTGCCCGTCATATTGCCAAGAATATGGTTGCTGCAGGGGTTGCAGACGAGATGTTGGTACAAATCAGTTATGCAATTGGTGTTGCTGAACCTGTCAGCATCTACGTGAATACATATGGACATTCCAATGTGACAATGACTGATGGAGAGATTGCTCTGAAGATTAAAGGGATGTTCGATCTGCGTCCATATGCTATCGAGCGCGACTTGAAACTTCGTAAGCCTATCTATACAGAGACTGCTGCTTATGGCCACATGGGTCGAGAACCACAAGTTGTGGAGAAACATTTTTTCAGTCCTTACCAGTCAGGAGGAACAAAAAATGTAACAGTTGAACTATTCACATGGGAAAAGCTTGATTTAGTTGACAAGATAAAGGAAGCATTCAACTTGTAGGACGATTCACATGTTTGAACAAACGATAGACGGAATAGCGGGCATCAACAGAACATACATGATGCGTCATGATGACTTGATGATTATCAGTGTCATTGTTTTTTTTGTGCTGTTTACGTTTGTTCTGTATCGCAGTAGAGTGGTCTTTATTTACAAAATCAATACCTTTTTTTCTTCGCGACAAATCTATTCTTCCAATGAGGTAAATATAAGTAATCAGGAGACAATTGACATCATCTTGTTGATTGTTATCGGCTGCATTTCTGCCGGCATCATATTTTATTCGGACATGATTGTTCATGATTCGCTTCATTATGGGGTGTTGCTCCTGCTATCATTAGGCATTATGTTGCTTATAGGAATCAAAGGGTTGTTGTACTCGTTGGTCAACTGGACGTTTTTCAGTTTGGATAAAGGTCGATCATGGCTTTCTGCATTTTTCTTCTCTGTAGCGGTTGTGTCAACAATAGCGTTCCCATTATCACTACTAAGGGTCTTTTGTGTTGACTTGATTATAAACGTCACAAATTGTCTAATCGGACTTGTCATTTTGCAGAAAATCATATTACTCTGTAAGCTCTACGTTAACTTTCGGCCTAAAAAATATGGCGGATTGCTGTTTTTTTTGTACTTTTGCAGCGTCGAAATAATGCCGACCCTTATTGCGTGGAAATTGATAAGCAGTAAGTTGTAATACTTTTCATAAAATAAAACATTGATGACAAAGAAGATTTTAGTTTCGCAACCGAAACCGCAGACAGAGAAGTCACCCTATTTTGATTTGACAACCAAATTTGGAGTAGAAGTTGTTTTTAGGCCATTCATTAGGATTGATGCTATGCCTGCAAAAGATTTCCGTCAGCAAAGAGTATCAATTTTAGATTATACCGCTGTTGTTTTCTCTTCACGTCATGGAATTGATCATTTTTTTGCGTTATGCAAAGAATTGAGAGTTTCTGTTCCTGAGAGTATGAAGTATTTCTGCAAATCGGAAGTTATCGCGCTATATCTTCAGAAGTATATTCAATATCGTAAAAGAAAGGTGTTCTTCCCATTGACAGGTAGAATGGACGATTTGATTCCAATCATGGTGAAACACAAGACCGAAAAGTATTTCGTTCCTCAATCTTCGGCTCATGATGATGAATTGAAGAATAAGTTGGATGCTGCCAATCTCACACATACAGAAGCGGTGATGTACTATACGGTTCCCAACGACTTTGGTCCTGATGAGCCATTTGACTACGATATGCTTGTCTTCTTCAGCCCAGAAGGAATTCATTCTTTGTTGAAGAATTTTCCGGACTTCAAGCAGGACAAGATTGCTATTGCATGTTTAGGAGCAAAGACAATTGAGGAAGCCGAAAAGTATAATTTGAGGGTTGATATGCAACCAACAGCAGAGCTGCGTTCAGTACCTGCGATGATTGAAGATTACATCAAGAAGCATAAATAAGTGGTATTTTTGTTGACGTTCAATTCATTATTTTTTGGAACTTAAAGAGTCACAGCTATTTGGAAAAGCAGAACGGATTACTAGTAAACTCCTCATCGATCGCTTATTCGAGGGAGAGGGTACATCGTCTATGACCGTTTTCCCTTTCCGTGTTGTGTACATGAGGATACCAAAGAAAGATGTTCCTGTTTCGATTTTAGTGAGTGTTCCTAAGAAACGATTCCATAATGCAGTGGACCGTAACAGGATGAAACGATTGATAAGAGAAGCCTATCGTAGACAGAAATACATCCTGTGGAACACCCTAAGTGATACCGATGAAGGTTTTGCTATCGCATTTATTTGTATTTCATCTAAGTTGTGTTCTTATCAGAACGTATACAAAAGTATGAGTAAGGTGTTAACTCGATTGGCAAAAGGAGAATGAAGAAAGTATACCAATATATCATGAAAGGATTAGGAATGATTCTACTCGTTCCTATTTTCTTTTATCAGCGGTGTATCTCTCCTATGTTTCCACCAGTTTGTCGTTTTACACCGACTTGTTCTCAATATGCTGTAGAAGCAATCAAGAAGCATGGCCCTTTCTATGGTCTGTATTTAGCTGTTCGCCGTATACTTAGATGCCATCCGTGGGGTGGTTCTGGTTATGATCCCGTACCTTAGTATGCCTATGATACCATTTATAGATATCCACACACATCATGGCTCGTCCACGGCAGATGTGATTGCTGTTAGGAATTGGGATTTTGACGCGATGCCCATAGGTATTTCTTCGATAGGGGTCCATCCTTGGCAATCTGTGATCATAAACACCGATATGGACTTCATCAGCAAAAGCATGAAGCAAGTGGAAACAAAGTGCAGGATGCCTCAAGTGGTGATGATTGGTGAGACGGGTCTTGATGCTTTGAGGGGGGCAGACATGAATACCCAGAAACAACTGTTTTTGAAACATATCGCCTTATCTGAACAATTGAAAAAACCACTGGTAATTCATTGTGTGAAGGCTGTTGAAGAAATCTTGTCAATCCGCAACCAACAACATCCTACTCAACAATGGATAATTCATGGATATCGAAAGAATGCGCAGTTGGGTAAGCAATTACTTCAACAAGGCATCGCACTTTCGTTTGGACTTCATTCTGATGCTGAAGCAATGAAAGCGGCATATGATGCAAATGCATTGTGGTTGGAAACAGATGACAGTGAAGCGAATATTGTGGATGTTTATCAAATGGCATCTGAGCGGTTGTCCATTTCTCTGGAGGAACTGAAACTCAACATATATCAGCGAGCAGTTCTGCTATCGTCTTTGTTTCGTTTGGAATGATAAGAGAGGGTGCGATTTGTGCCAACGGTTCTAAAACAAAACGACGTTCTTTCATTCGGGGATGAGGAATTTGCAGTTCCGGTCTATTGATGATACGGTCATCATATAGCAAGATATCTATATCAATCACTCTGTCGTGATATACCCTGTTTAAAGACTTTTGCTTTCTACCTAGATCCTTTTCAATTTGTTGGGTGATTTTTAGGATCTCAGTTGCTGAACATGTGGTCTCAATACAGATTGCTATATTATAAAATAGGTGTGTACTCTTGAAACCCACAGGTTCGGTTTCAAAAAAATCGGATTGGCTCACAATGGAGCCAATTCGATTAGAAATCTGTCCGACAGCAAGATTCAGATTCTTCTGTCTGTCTCCTTTATTTGAGCCCAAACTTAGATATACCTTATGAACTTGCCCATCCATTTTCTCAGTCAATGATTAACAAAGCATCGCCATAGCTACCAAACTTATATCCTTCCTTCACAGCTGTTTCGTATGCATTCATGACGTATTCAAATTCGCCAAAAGCACATTGCATCATCAGCATGAGTGACAATGGAAGCTGGAAGTTGGAAACGAATGCGTTTGCAACACCAAACTCGTACGGAGGGAAGATGAATTTGTTGGTCCATCCCTCAAACTCTTTAAGGAATCCACCTGGACCTACGGCTGTTTCTATAGCACGCATGGTTGTGGTACCGACAGCACACACGCGATGTCCTCCTTCTTTTGACTTATTCACGATGTCGCATGCTTCCTTACCGATGAACATGTCTTCGCTATCGGTCTTGTGCTTTGTTAAATCTTCAACATCAATCGTTCGGAAATTACCTAGACCTACATGTAATGTGATGAATGCCTGTGAGATACCTTTGATCTCCATCCTTTTCATTAACTCACGAGAGAAATGAAGTCCTGTTGCTGGAGGGGTGACGGCTCCTTCATGTTTTGCATAAATCGTCTGATAGTTCTCCATGTCTTCAGGAACAGCTTTTCTGAATTTCCTGACCTCATCTGTTAGAGGAGCTTCACCAAGCGAGTAGAGAGACTGCTTGAATTCTTCATGAGATTCTCTTTCTGTCTTGTCCCTGTCACCATCGTATAAGAATCGGAGTGTACGTCCTCTTGACGTAGTGTTGTCAATCACTTCTGCTACCAATGAATTGTCTTCGCCGAAGTATAGCTTGTTTCCTATTCTGATTTTACGTGCAGGGTCGACCAATACATCCCAAAGTCTCATGTCTGCATTCAACTCTCGCAATAAGAACACCTCGATTAGTGCTCCCGTCTTTTCCTTGTTTCCATATAGGCGTGCAGGGAATACTTGTGAATCATTGAAGATAAAAGAGTCACCATCATCAAAGTAGTCAATAATGTCTTTGAATATCCGGTGTTCTATGATACCGGTTTTTCTGTGTAAAACCATCAAACGAGCCTCGTCTCTGTGATAAGGGGGCTCCAAACCGATATTCTCATCGGGCAGTTTGAATTTAAATTGTGAAAGTTTCATACGTTATGATTTGGTTTTTGTATAGTTTCGTTTTCTATTTCTATCGTCTGATTATTTAACCAATCGTCAAATTCAGTAATATTCAAGCAATCTGCTAACTTATATTTGCCAATTCTGGTGCGACACAAATCTGTGAGATAAGCACCCGAACCAAGTGCAGTACCGATGTCTCGGGCTAATGCTCTAATATAGGTTCCTTTACTACATACAACCCTAATGCAAATCTGATCAGGGAGTCCGCACGATATCAGTTCTATCTCGTCAATCGTGAGTTGTTTGGGTTTCAATTCTATCTCTTGCCCTTTTCTTGCCATCTGGTAGGCTCGCTTGCCATTTACTCTTACTGCAGAGAACGACGGCGGTATTTGCTCTATTGTCCCTACGAACTTCTGCAATGTGGTTTCAACAAGCTCTTTTGTGATATGATTAGTGGGATAAGTCGCATCCTCCTCTGTCTCTTTGTCAAAGGAAGGTGTGGTTGCACCCAACTTCAGTGTGGCTATGTATTCCTTTACATCGGCTTGTAGTTCGTCTATTCTTTTTGTTGCTTTACCACTGCAGATAATCAATACCCCTGTTGCTAAAGGATCAAGTGTGCCAGCATGTCCAACTTTAAGTTTCCTGTTCCTCGTTCTGTGTCTTAATATGCCTCGTACTTTATTTACGAGGTCGAACGATGTCCATGTATAGGGCTTATTGAAACAGAGAATCTCTCCTTTTTGTGGATTCATATCAGCAAGTATGGTTTAAAAACAAAGTTGCCATACGATGGTGGCAGTACCGACGATTGCACAGTAGATGGCAAAGTAAATCATTTTGCCGCGTTTCACCAAGCTAATCATCCATTTACACGCAACACATCCCGTGAGGAAAGCTGCAATAAATCCAATTGCCAAAGCCATCGGAGATATGCCTGCCATTGCTTGTTCCAGTCCTTGTTCCATCATGTCTTTCACATTCAGCAATGCTTCGCCAAGAATGGGAGGAATAACCATCAGGAACGAGAATTGAGCCAACTTTTCTTTCTTATCACCAAGCATCAGACCCATACCGATTGTACTTCCTGAACGTGACAATCCCGGCAATACAGCACATGCTTGAGCAATGCCGATAATGAACGCATCAAGCAAAGAAATATGCTCCTTTTCGCGTGGTTTAGCAAAATAGGAGAAGCTTAACAACAATGCTGTAATCAACAGGCATACGCCCACTACCAATAGGCTATGGAACTGTTCCTCTACAAAATCCTTGAAAAAGAGTCCTACAATGCCAATTGGTATCATGGATATGATGATGTTGAGCAGGTAGTTCTGCTCATCATTGAGTTTCGTGATACCATAGCGGCTTGGTATAAAGTCCTTGCCGTGTTTGCAGGCACCTATAAAAAGCCACATAATTTCTTTCCATAAGACGACCAGTGTACTCAGTACTGTCGCTACATGTACGAGAATGGTAAATGGCATGATAGCGTCTGGATCCTCCACTCCTAGAAGTGCACCTGCTAATGCTAAGTGCCCACTGCTGCTGACCGGCAGGTACTCTGTGAGTCCTTGAAATATACCCATCAAAAGAGCTTGTAACCAATCCATAGTTTTCTGTTTTGATTGTAGTTATGATTCCGTGTCTTGCTTCTTTGTACGAGGTTTTACCAGAATAGCAGCGATGATAAAGATAAATCCTAAGAGGCAAGTGATTGGAGCCACTTTGATGCGGGTATCGCTGAAGATGTCTGCATTGAACATCTCTTCTGTTGTTCCCTCACCAGACATCAGGATGAAACCAATGATGATGATGGCAATACCTACTCCAAGGAGTATGTAGTTTAAGGAACCGAATGCTAAGTTTTTGTTGTTCATATACTGTCAATGTATTTGAGAAATCGTAGAATAGTAGGTTAAATGTGATACAATTCGTTGCTGTTCATCTTGAGGTACTTTGATAAAGAGAAGTAAGTACAGAGGAACGTGATGAGCAATCCAAACACCAGCACAGAGATGCCCACGATGATCATTACCTCCATGTTAACCACTGTGTTGATTTCTGGTTCGAAACTTCTAGCCCAATATACAACTCCTATGATGATAGCATCTGCGATGATAGCTGATAAGACTCCCAATAATAGTCCTTGATTGAGGAACGGACGACGGATGAATCCCCAACTTGCGCCTACCAGTTTCATGGTGTTGATGATGAAGCGACGTGAGAAAATAGTCAGTCGTACTGTATTGTTGATAAGAGCAAACGATATATAGGTGAACAAAGCTGCGATGATGAGCAGGATGATGCTGAACTTTTGGATGTTGTTGTTGACAGCATTCATCAGTTCTTTCTGATAAATCACGTCCATCACCTTCTTGGTAGCTTTTAACTGTTTCGATATTTTTTCGAGACTTTGGTTATTTGCATATTCCGATTTCAGTTTGACTTCAAATGATGCTGTGAAAGGATTGTAGCCAAGGAACTCCGAAGGGTCTGTTCCCATATCAACACATTGCTCGTGTAATGCACGTTCCTTAGAGATGTATTTGAGCGATTTCACATATTGCTGTTCCTCCAACGATTTCTGCAACGACTCAATTTCTCCTTGACTGATGTCGTCGTTCAGCAGAATCGTGACGTTGATATTCTCTTTAACGTAATTCGATAGATTACGGGCTGTCAGTACAAACAATACGATGGTCCCTAATAATACCAACACCAACGAAGTGCTGATTAGAGCTGTAACAAACTGAGTGCTCAATAATCCTGCAGCTTTATTTTTTGACATATTGTATCTTATAAACTATTTCAACTTAAATAATTTCCTCTCCTTTCAGCGTAGCCGAACTGGAGTCGGTTATTCTGACCTTTACAAAATCACCTATATGGTGGTTCCCACGATCGAACACCACTACTTTATATTGTTGTGTGCGTCCGAATAGTTGGAGTTTCGACCGTTTGCTCACACCTTCCACCAACACTTCAAACGTCTTGCCTACGTCTTTCTTGTAACTCTCTGCCGAAAGTTGATTCTGAAGTTCAATGAGTTCATTCAATCGACGGATTTTGGTCTCTTCGGGTACATCGTCAGGCAGATGCTTTGAGGCGTATGTGCCAGGTCGTTCCGAATATTTGAACATGAAGGCACTATCATATCCACATTCTCTCATGAGCGAGAGGGACTGCTGATGGTCTTCCTCGGTTTCTGAATGATAACCGCAAAAGATATCTGTGGTCAAACCACAATCGGGTATGATTCTGCGAATGGCAGCAACTCGTTCAAGATACCATTCACGTGTATATTTCCGATTCATCAGTTTCAAAATGCGGTCGCTTCCACTTTGAACAGGCAAATGGATATGCTTGCAGATATTCGGATATTCTGCAATCACATGAAGTGTTTCGTCGCTCATATCTTTTGGGTGTGATGTTGTGAACCTTATCCGCATGTCAGGGACGGTTTGTGCCACCCTTCTTAACAACTCGGGGAAATCGATGGTTTCCTCGTTCCCGTTACTTCCCTTTTGGGTGAATTGGTAAGAATTCACGTTTTGTCCCAACAATGTCACCTCCTTAAACCCTTTGGCATGCAAGTCCTTTACTTCGTTCAGAATGCTGGCGAGATCTCTGCTACGCTCCCTGCCTCGAGTGTAAGGAACAATACAATAATGACAGAAATTGTTACATCCTCTCATGATGCTCACAAATCCTGAGATATGATTTCCGCAGATACGTTCAGGAATGATGTCCTTGTAGGTCTCCGTAGTTGACAACTCGACATTGATAGCCTTCTCACCTGCTTCAACGGATGCAAACAGTTCTGGCAGTTGAAGATATGCATCTGGTCCTGCGACAAGGTCTACATGATGATGCTCAATCAAATCTTGCTTCACCCTTTCTGCCATACATCCTACGACCCCGATAATCATCCTATGCTTTTTACTCATTGCATGTAACGACTCAAGCCGATTAATAATCTTTTGTTCGGCGTTGTCGCGTATTGAACAAGTATTCAGCAGTACAGCATCAGTTCCTTCGATTGTATCTTGACTTTCGTAGCCAGCCATCTTCATCACACTAGCAATCACTTCGCTGTCTGCTACGTTCATCTGACAGCCGTAGGTCTCTATATATAGTTTTTTCATTGGGCCGTATTTATCCAATTTGGCTGCAAAGATACAAAAAAGTTGTGAGATAGGCGTTGAGAGTAGAGAGAAAAATGTATTTTTGCCTCAAATAACATAAATTGAGAGGGTTAAATGCCACACCTATGTTTCTTTGAGGATTCAATACAATTGTCTCTAATCCTGTTTATGCAAATACTCAGAATCTCTGGTTTTAGATACTCAACTCATTCAGCACCGTGATGAGGCGCTTGTCAAAACGTTTGTCTGTACGGATACACTCTGAGAAAGGCACATAGACAATATCATTGTTCCTGTAACCTACCATCACGTTTCGTTGACCTTGCTTTATCGCCTCAATAGCACCGGCACCTGTGCAGCTGGCAAGAATGCGGTCGCGAGCCGAAGGAGTTCCACCACGTTGAAGATGTCCAAGGATGGAAACGCGTACATCGAATCCTGGGAACTCTTTCTTTACACGATCAGCATAATAGAGTGCGCCACATTTAGGACTCTCTGATACGAGGACGATGCACGACTTTTTTGATTTACGGATGCCTCGACCCATGAATTGTGCCAATTGGTCCACGTCCGTCACTTCTTCTGGTACGATGGCTGCTTCGGCACCACAAGCGATAGCGCAGTTCTGTGCCAAAAAGCCTGCATCACGACCCATCACCTCTACGAAGAAGATTCGTTCGTGTGAGTTGGCGGTATCGCGGATGCGGTCCACACACTCCATAATCGTATTCATCGTTGTATCGTAACCGATAGTGGCGTCTGTGCCGTAAAGGTCGTTGTCAATCGTTCCTGGAAGACCGATAACAGGGAAGTCGAACTCTACGCCGAAGTTCCAGGCGCCAGTCAGCGAGCCATTTCCTCCGATGACTACCAATGCGTCAATCTCTTCTTTTAAGCAGGTTTCATATGCCTTTTTCCTGCCTTCTGGGGTCATGAATTCCGTCGAACGGGCGGTCTTCAGGATGGTTCCACCTCGAGTGATAATACCGCTGACGTCCTCAGTAGTGAAGGTCTTCACTTCGCCTTTAATGAGACCGTCATATCCCCTGTAAATACCCTTGATATTAAAACCGTTGCAGATGCCTGCACGTGTCACGGCACGGATAGCTGCGTTCATGCCAGGGGCATCCCCGCCTGAGGTTAGAATGCCGATTGTCTTAATCTTACCCATAGTTGTATTTCCTAAGTTTTATTATTTACAGCGCAAAGATAAGGAAAAAATACTAAACCTCGTCGTCCTATTGTAAAAAAATGCATTTCATGGATGTCCGGCTACCTTTTACTGTCATAAAACAAATAAGCGGAACACATCGGTTCCGCTTATCTACCAGATATAATCGTTCCTTATTTCTTCTTAGCAGTACGCACCTTGTTCAAGAAGTCTGTCATCTTCTTCAGATTCTCTTCTGAATACATGCCCATTCCGTGTCCACCTTGTGGTTCACGAAGGATGTAGCTCTCTACGCCGACTTTCTGCATCTGGTCGTAGAGATACTGACTTACACATGAAGCAACTACCATGTCTTGATCTCCATGGAACATGTAACCTGGTACATCGTTCTTATCCAAGAAACCTGTTGCACTCAGCAGCACGAAGTTGTCTTCATTTCCTTCTTTAGGTAAGCCGATGAGTCGCTCTTCTGGCGTATTGCCCTTGCCGCCGAATACCATAGCATTACCACATTCCATCTGGAGCAGTTCAGTAGGACCTGACCAGTCGCAGAATGCGTTCACAGCACTTGACTCCTTTGTATAAGGAC
>Ga0310696_10004785_pt1 | contig 16515 bp, 16 predicted proteins | sample AusTroGonzalo_MG_4_FD_203885 | JGI IMG/M metagenome (GOLD analysis project Ga0310696, IMG submission 203885) | Bovine rumen microbial communities from tropical cattle in Woodstock, Queensland, Australia - Gonzalo_02 (v2) (version 2) | ecosystem: Host-associated > Mammals > Digestive system >...
CTATCTTTGCATTCCCGTTTTGGTACTATGGCCGAGTGGTTAGGCACAGGTCTGCAAAACCTGCTACAGCGGTTCGATTCCGCTTGGTACCTCAAAAAGGAAGGTTATTCAACTATGAACAGCCTTCCTTTTTTTTGTAACTATTAACCTACTAAACCATTAACCGCATGAAAACCTGTTTTAAGGCTATCGGCCTGCTTGCCTTTTGCGCGGCAGTTCTCCCTTCCTGCGTGAAGGAAACGCTTCTTCCGGAGGCGCGCTCCTCGGAGAATGTGACCATCGGCTTTACCGCTTCTCTCTCCGATGAAGACCTCACCAAAACCTCCATGACCATCGGTGACAACAATTCCACGACCTTCTCCTGGGATGCGTCCGACAAACTGAAGGTCCGCCAGATTTACTACAGAGGAAGCACGCTCTACTCCGAAACGGCTGTTTCCGATAAACCTGTGAGTGATGGCAGCACCTACAAGCTCAGCGCGAAGTTTGTCAAAGTGGAAGTCGCCCCCGACGCGTATTTCACCGGCGGAAACCGCTACATGTACCAGGGCTTCTACCCCAACTTCCAGGTGAGAGAGGCTGCCAATGGCGCTGTAACCGTCAAGCTGCCGGCCTTCCAGAAGTCCCGCAGCGAGGTGCTCTTCGATGAGAATGCCGATATTTTATATGCCGATGCTGTCTACGCCAAGAGCCAGCGCACTTCGGAATACTCGGGCCGCACCATCAACGGCTTTACCTTCCATCGCCTGTCGGCCATCGGCGTCATGCACATCAGCGGCTCTCCTTCCTCTCTCAGTGGTACGGGTGCCGCGGTGAAGCAAGTAGAGATTATCTCCACCCAGGGCAAGAAGCTGGCGGGTACCTATACATTTGATGTCGCTTCCCCCAACACCCCTAAGAACCTGTCCAATACCAGCTCTTCCATTGGGGTAGACTACTCCGACATTACTACCAACCGGAACAATTTCAAGGTGACGTTCTGCTGCCTTCCGGCAACCCTTACAGCTTTCAAGGTGCGTGTAACCACGACCAAGGGTGTCTACGAGAAGACTTTCTCCAATACGGTAACGTTTACCCAGGGCCAGGCTACGTTCTTTGATGTGAGCATGGCCAACGCAACCCTTCTGAACCATCAGACAAAGAACGTGACGCTGATGACTTATAATGTGATGGGAATGTATTCCTACGATCAGAATAACCTGAAATACTGGGGTTATAAAACTTATACGCATTATTGGAAGCGTCCCGGTCAGTCGAATTACGTCCTCTTCGACGAGAATGACTATCTCACTTATGTGCAACCTAACGACAATGATGAGAATCGCGATCATATTGCCAACGTGGTTCTGATGCAGGAGTATGTCAATAACCAGGACGTGTCATTCTATTGTGGTTTCAACGAATTGGACTGCAATCTGAATCGTAAGGTGTCTGCTAATCCCAAGATTCGTCCTACGCCCACCAGTCCTGCCGAATCCCAGCATGTCGAAAAGGTAGTTACGCACGATTTCCAGCTGAAGTATCTCAGTGAAAAACTGAAGGACAAACACAATATTAGCTGGGCTTACCATTTCGGCCCTGCGAGAGACTTTGGCACGCTCCCTGCCAGCGTACCTGAAGGAGAGCCCCAAAGGAAGTATGGTAACGGCGTAATCACCAATGAAGTGATCCTGGACAAAAAAGTATTTAATCTTGGTAACGGTAACCCGGACGAAGGTTTTTCTGAAGAAAACCGCTGCGTAGTGGTGGTTGAAACCCCCGACTGCGTTTTCGCCTCCGTACACATGGGCGGTGTTGGGAATAATGTGAACAATAATGCTAGCGAAGAAGAAAAAGAAGAAGAAAGAAGAAGCGTTGTTACCACCCAATCCGCTAACATGACCCAGTGGTTCCGCCAGAACTATAACAATTATTCCAAGCCGGTATTTGTCTGCGGTGACTTTAACGTCTTCCCGAATGAAATCTCCGACATGATGAATAGTCAATACTGGACGTTGCTCTCCAGAACCGACACCCATACCCATGGCGGTGATAATGGTCACTGCCTGGACTACATCTTCCACTTCAAGAAATCGGCTTCCGTAGAGCTGGTGTCTTCCGAAGTGATCACTTCTGTCCCGGCCAGTGTCGCCCCCCATGGCGTTAGTAAACTGGCCGACCATCTTCCCATGGTTGTTCACGTCAGATTCTAACAACAAAGCCCCTGGAAATCCTCCAGGGGCTTTTTGTATGGCAGAAATTCGTATCTTTGTACTATGAAACAGATAGAAGTAGTAGCAGCGATTATCCGGAAAGGGGACCAGATCCTGGCCACCCAGAGGGGGTATGGCGAGTGGAAAGACTGGTGGGAGTTCCCGGGCGGGAAGATGGAGGCAGGGGAGACGCCCGAGGAGGCCCTCAAACGGGAAATTCAGGAGGAACTGGATACGGAAATCAATATAGACAGCTTCCTCGCCACTGTTGAGTGGGATTACCCCCAGTTCCACCTAACGATGCACTGCTACATCTGTTCGCTTCGCACGGAGGCTTTACATCTGAATGAACATGAAGCTGCCCGTTGGTTGGGTGCCGATGACCTTCATACAGTCAACTGGCTCCCGGCCGACGAGCAGCTCATTGAAAAAATCGCAGCGGCGATTACCGCACGCACTGCGTAAATACAGGCTCTACGCCGTCTTCCACCAGCACATAGACCTGCATCTGAGAGGGACCGAAAGCGCCGGAAGGCAGGTTTTCGGCCGTGAACAGGTACTCAACGCCCGTGGGAACCTTGCGGGAAGCCGTCGAAACAGCCTTGGCCTGAATCATGGGGTAGGTGGCGACGGCCGCATCGAAGATGGCCGATTCTTCCTCGCTCACAGCGTGCTGCTCGGGGAACTCAGCCAGAGGCTCGAACTCACCCTCCAGGAAGCCGGAGGATTTCAGGAAATAGTCAATCTCGGCCGGCATGGCGTCCATGCGGGCGCTGCGGACGCCGTAACCCGGAAGGACGGTGGCCTCGGGCTCCTTGGCGGCCAGTTCGGCTGCGCTGGAGAAGGTGCCGCCGCTGCCGAAGGTGCAGAAGGGGACCAGCGTCTTGCCGCTGAAGTCTACCTGCTCCAGCAGGGTGGCAACGGGCAGGGCATAGGTGCCGTACCAGATGGGGTAGCCGATGAAGATTACGTCGTACTGGGAAACATCGGCCTTAATGGGCTGAATCTCCGGGAGGATGCCCGCTGCGCGCTCCTGTCCGGCGCGCTCGATGGTCTCCATGTAGGACCCGTCGTACGGCTGCACGGGGAGGATTTCTTCTGCATCGGCCTTCAAGGCCTTCTGGATTTCCTTGGCGACGGCGGTGGTATGCTCCGTCTGGGAGTAGTAAAGCACAAGCACTTTGGGGCCCTTCTTGGTCCCGCATGCGCTCAGCAGAAGGGATGCGGCCGCTGCGGCCATCATGCATTTCATCAGTTTCATAAAGGATATTGGTTAATGGATTCTTCTACAAGGGTGGAGTCTGCGGGGGCTTCCGTGGGCCCCAGCACGGCTTCCCGCAGGGTTTCCAGCTGGAAGTTCAGGTCTTTCAGCTGCACCTGCAGCGAGTCGATGGTGGCGGCGTTCCGGGCAATCTGCGCGTCTGTGCGGGCGTAGATTTCGTCGATCATGCGGTTCATCTGGTCCTGGCTCATGCCGAAGGAATGCTCTGTGAGCGTAACGTATTTGGTCTTGAGCTTGGCCTTTGCGGCCTTCTCCAGGTAAACCGTCTTCAGGCTGTCGGTGAGCGGCTCGCCGGCGATGGCAATATTAATGGTATGACCCTTCACCGTATAATCGTATACGTATGAATGCGGCCCCACGATGCGGTTCTCCTCGATAAACGTGCGGGCATTGCGCTCGAAATTGTTCGCGCGAATTAGGTTGAAGGCGCTCCAGAGGCTGGGAACGAGCACGACAATGAGCACGCCCGTGATGATCTTCCGGCGTTTTTCGGCCAGTTCGGGCGCGATGCCCGCCACCGGCTTGAACTTGAGGTACACCACCATGAAATAAGTGGCCAGCGCAATGAAAACGCTGTTGATCACAAAGAGATAGAGCGCGCCGACGAAAAAGTGCATGTTGCCGTGCGCCAGGCCGTAACCCGCGGTGCAAAGCGGCGGCATGAGGGCCGTGGCGATGGCCACACCCGACAGCACCGTGCCGCGCTCCTTGCGGGAGTTCTCGAGGATGCCCGCGAGGCCGCCGAACAGGGCGATGAGCACGTCGTAGATGGTGGGCGAGGTGCGGGCCTCGAGCTCCGTGGGATTCGCCAGCGCGAGCGGCGAAAGAATGAAATAGAGCGTGGAAGCCAGCAGGGAGATGACCACCATCACCAGCAGGTTTTTAAAGGCCGATTTCAGCAGATCCACATCGTTGGTGCCCAGGGCAAGGCCGGTGCCGATGATGGGGCCCATCAAAGGGGAGACCAGCATGGCGCCGATGATGACGGCCGTGGAGTTGACATTCAGGCCGACGGAAGCCAGCACGATGGCAAACGCCAGAATCCAGACGTTGGGCCCGCGGAACCAGATGGCACTCTTGATGCGCTCGGCTGCGTCTTCCGTGTCTACGTGCGCGCCGATGTTGATATACTGCTTGACCAGGGATTTGAGGTAGGTCTTGAAGTCGTTGTCCATTTCTAATATAATAATAGTGCAAGTTAGGGAATTTTTGTCAAACTTGTTCAAAAATATTCTATCTTTGTAGAATCAACAGACACTGTAACGAACTATGCGTAAACTTTTGATGTTGTCGGCCGTACTTGTCTTGCTCCTGGCCGGCTGCGCTCCCAAGAACAAGAATCTGCCCATTGAGGCCCCCGCCAGCGTGCTCGAGGACCTTCCCGGTAACTACACGCTCAAAACGACCGTGGACGATAGCGTGCGCTATTCCACCGCTGTCGTTACGCAGATTGCGGCAGGCGAGTATCAGATTTCCCGCGTCACCGTTTACGGCCCCGTGCTGTACGGTTTCAAGCTGGGAGAACATGCCGCCGTGCAGTCCGAGGAACTGGGCAACGGCGCCGTGACCTACACGCCCGCCATCAAGAAAACAACCATTAGCTTTGAAAAAGGAGGATCCGTATGCGAACTTTCAAAATAGCCCTTGCTGCAGCGCTCACGCTTCTGGCTGTAGCTGCTTGTAAAGAACCCAAATACGTCTCTAAAGAAGATTACGACAACCTGGCACAGGAATACCAGGATCTGAAAGCCGGCTCCGAGGCCATCCGTCAGGAGTACGCAGACCAGGCTCAGGCTGTGGACAACATTCTCCAGCAGCTGTCCCAGATCAGCGGCAGCACCCTCACCCTGCGCACCGACATGGAGCGCGGCACCGCCCAGATGACCCAGGTCCAGCTGATTGAAACCGGCCTGGACGACATCAAGGTCAAGATGGACGAACTGGACAAGGCCACCAAGAACAATAAGGCCCTGCGCAACATGGTCAAGAGCCTGAAGAAAGTCATCGCTGAAAAAGAAGCCGAGATTGAAAGCCTGAAGGCTGAGATCAAGAAGAAAGACGCCACCATCAGCGCCCAGCACCAGACCATCACCGAGCAGAACGGTACCATCGAGAACCAGACGGCTACCATCAACGCCCAGAAGGATAACCTTCGCGCCATCCTCGCAGAACAGGCTCAGATGCTGTTCCAGGCCGGCGTAGACTTCGAGGACCTGGGCGACGAAGCCCCGGAAATGAGCCTGCGCAAGAACAAGCGCAAGATGGCCGATTTCCGCAACGCTATGTACCAGAAGGCCATTGTCTACTACAAGCAGGCCGAGGCTGCCGGTTACCCGGAAGCGGCCTACCGCATCTCCGCCATCGAAGAAAAGCTGGCGGCCCAGTAATATGATTATCAGAAGCAAAGCACCGTTAAGGCTTGGACTTGCAGGGGGTGGCACCGATGTGTCACCCTATTCTGATATGTTCGGCGGCAACGTGCTGAACGCCACCATCAACCTGGCGGCCTACTGCACCATCGAACCCATGGAGGAGCCGCTGCTGAAAGTGTCTGCGGCCGATGCTGGGGTGCATGCGGTGGTCCCTGTCGGCTCACCCTCCGGTGCGCCGCTTATCGACGGCGTATACGCCCGCATCGTCCGGGACTTCGGCCCCGTCCCCGCTCCGGGCTTTGCGATTACTACCTATAACGACGCCCCCGCCGGCTCCGGTCTGGGCACGTCGTCCACCATGGTCGTGTGCATCCTCAAGTGCTTTGCCGAATGGATGGGCCTCCCGCTGGGAGACTACGAGCTGGCCCGCCTCGCCTACGAAATCGAGCGCAAGGACTTGGCCCTCTCCGGCGGCAAGCAGGACCAGTACGCGGCCGCTTTCGGCGGGTTCAACTTCATGGAGTTCCTCTCTTCGGACATTGTGATTGTGAACCCGCTGCGCGTGAAACCCTGGATTATCGAGGAACTGGAAGGCTCCATGGTGTTGTACTTCACAGGCCGCAGCCGTTCCAGCGCCGCCATCATTGCGGAGCAGCAGAAGGCAACCCGCAGCGGTTCCACTGTGGCCATCGAAGCCATGCACCGTATTAAGCAGAGCGCCATTGACATGAAGCTGGCGCTGCTGCAGGGAGATATGGCCTCCTTCGCCCGCATCCTTGGCCAGGCCTGGGAAGACAAGAAGAAGATGGCCGATGCCATCACCAACCCCATGATCCAGGAAGCCTTCGACGTGGCCATGAACGCCGGCGCCATTGCCGGTAAAGTGTCTGGCGCAGGTGGCGGCGGCTTCATGATGCTCATGGTGAATCCCACCCGCCGCGTGGAAGTGATTGAGGCGTTAAGCGCCCTGCCCGGCAAGGTGGTGCCGTTCCAGTTCACAGAAAAAGGCGCCGTCGCATGGAAGTTATAGTCCTTGCCGGCGGCCTGGGCACCCGCCTTCGCTCCGTTGTCCATGAAATCCCCAAATGCATGGCGCCCGTTAACGGGCGTCCGTTTTTGGCGTATCTGCTGGACTGGTTAGTCGGCCAAAGCGTAGACCATGTGGTCTTTTCCGTGGGCTATCTGAAGGAGCAGGTCATTGACTATGTGGAAGGCCGTCCGTGGCCGTTTTCCTACGACTTTGCGGTGGAAGAAACGCCGCTGGGAACAGGAGGCGGCATCCGGCTGGCGCTCTCTCAGTGCAGGGAAAACAAGGTCTTCGTGGTGAACGGAGACACCTTCTATCCGGTGGAGCTGGCTTCGATGCCTTCCGCCAAGGCCATTACCCTGGCCCTGAAACCCATGAAGAACTTCGACCGCTACGGTTCGGTTGTCGTTTCCTCAGGGCCGGCGGCCGAAGGAAATTATTTTTCGCAAGGCTTTGCGAAAAACCAATTTCCTTCGACCATCGCGATGCCAACGCGCGTAGATGCATTACAGATTACTGCGTTTCATGAAAAGCAGTACTGCGATGAGGGGCTGATTAACGGCGGCGTGTATTTGATTGACCGCAGCCGGCTGGACCTGAGTTCCCTGCCGGAGAAGTTCTCCTTCGAAAAGGACGTGCTGGAGCCCGGCGCAGCCATCCGCGAAGTGGGTGCGTGCGTGAGCAGCGCGTGGTTTATCGACATCGGCATTCCCGAAGACTACGAACGCGCGCAGTGGGCCCTGCCCGCATGGGCGGCCGTCCAGCAGGCTTCCGCCGCGGTAATGAAGGCCGATGCTGAAACCCTCTTCCTGGACCGCGACGGGGTTCTTAATAAGCTCATCCCGGGGGATTATGTGCGTAACTGGGGGATGTGGGAATGGATGCCCGGCGTTCTGGCCGAACTCCCCAAATGGAGCGCGAAGTTCCGCCACATCATTCTGGTAACCAACCAGCGCGGGGTGGGGAAGGGCCTCATGACAGATGCAGATCTCTCCCGTATCCATGCACAGATGATGCAGGATATCCTGGAGGCCGGCGGCCGCATTGACCTTCTGCTTAGCTGCACGGCTGTTGACAAGGAGGACCCCCGCCGCAAACCCCAGACCGGCATGTTTCAGGAGGCCTGCGGCCTCTTCCCGGACATTGACGCAAAAAGCAGCGTCATGCTGGGAGATGCCCCTTCTGACGCTGCCTTTGCTGCGAACTGCGGGATGCAGTTTATTCTTCTGAGTCCGGAAGCGGTTTCTTAGGATTCTTCGGGACACCCAGTTTAATCAGTTGTTTGGCTGAAGTGAGGATGGAGTTGCCGGAATCACTGATTTTGGCACTGACCTTCTCGTATTCGTCCAGGGCGGCGTGGAGTTTGTCGCCCATGGCGGCGTGGGCCTTGGTGAAATCGGCCACACGGTCTACCATGGTCTGGGCGGCCTTGATAATCTTTTCTTGGTTGCGGGCCTGGTCGTAGTTGGTCCAGGCAATGCGGATCATGCGCAGGAAGGGCATCAGCGTTTCCTCGGTGGTAAGGAGTACGCCCTGCTGGTAGGCTTCCTGGAAGATGTTCGGGGCCAGGGTCTTGGCCAGCTGCAGGCAGCTGTAGTTCGGCAGGAACATAATTACGTAGTCCAGGGTCTTGTAGCCGTCGCGGATGTAGTCCTGGTAGCGCTTGGTAGAGAGGCTCTTGATCTGGGTGCGTACAGCCAGGAGGTTGCGCTTGGCGGCATCTTCCTTCAGGGCGCTGTCTTCGCCGGCGGCGAACCAGTCGGAGAGGGCCTCCATGGAGGTTTTGGCATCTACGATGACCTCGGTCTTGTCCGGGTAATGGAGAATGTAGTCCGGGCGCATGCGCTTGCCGCTGTCCTCGTTTAGGACGATATTGCCGTTTTCGTCGCGCAGGGTTTCTTCCCGGTCAAAGTCGCGGCCTTCTTCCATGCCCTCGGCTACCAGCATGTTGTAGAGGATGGTTTCTCCCCAGATACCGGTCATCTTGTTCTGGCCTTTCAGGGCCTGGGCCAGGTTGTCGGCCTTGGCGCCGATGGACGTGGTCTGGTCCTGCAGGTGCTTGACGGCCTGCTCCATGGCGGTTTTCAGGGAGGCGGAACCTTCGGCCTGGGTGCGCTTGGAGGCCTCGAAGCTCTCCTGCATGGCCTTCAGGTCCTTGCCCAGCGGACCGGTGATGTTGCGGAAGGTCTCTTCGGCCTTCTTCTGGAGGGCCTCCTCGCGCTGCTTCAGCAGCTTTTCCGTCTCTGCGCTCAGCTGGCTTTTTACCAGCTCCAGCTGCTTGTCGAACGCATCCTGCTGCAGCTGCTGCAATTTCTTTTCACTTTCCAGCCGTGTGTTCACGGCTTCCAGCCTGGCATGCATGACCAGCCAGGTGATAACGGCGGAAAGAGCTGCCGCCGCAGCTGCAATCAGGATCGTAGTAAGCATGGGATTAGATTATTCGGCGTAGAAGTTATAGGTCTTGAGCGTGACAGTTTTATCCTCTTCGGGATTTGTAGTAGGGTAGGATTTGTTCAGCAGGACGTGGAAGGGCTTTGTCGCGCCGTGTTCCGATCTGGCGTGGATCTTGTCGCAGGCGGCGATGGCAGCGGCGTCGTTGGCTTTCGTGTCCGGATAAAGCTTGACTTCTCCGCCGGTTGCGCCAATAAGTGCGGTTTCCAGAGCGGCGTTCATCACGGACTGAATGGCTAATGCTTCTTCCGTGACTACGCCGTCTACGGTGACGCGGTAAGATACCCAGACCGTGTCGTCATTTTTGTTGCAGGAAGCGAAAAATAGGGTGCAGGCCAGTGCGGCCACGACAGTTAGAATGATTTTTTTCATATTGTTTTAGTATTTGAGTGCAAAGGTAATACTATTTTTGGTTTGCGATGGCTTTCGCACAGAGAAACGCGGTGCTCCAGGCGGCCTGGAGGTTAAAACCTCCTGTAATAGCGTCGATATCAAGCACTTCGCCGGCGAAATAAAGGCCGGGATGCTGCCGGGATTCGAGCGTTTTGAGGTCTAGGTTTGAAAGGGCTACGCCGCCGGCGGTGACGAATTCGTCTCGGAATTTGCTTTTGCCTGAAAGGGGATAGCTGTCGCTCACCAGGACGGATACCAGTTTGTTGAGTCCTTTGCTGCCCAGTTCGGCCCAGCGAAGGTCTGCGCGCAGGCCGGCCTTGGCCAGGAGGTGGTTCCAGAGGCGGGACTGGAGCAGGTGCGTGGTGGAGAGGAGCTTCTGCGGGTTCTCTGCAGCGGTCTGCTGAAGGGTAACACGCGTGTTTTCTTCGCTCTCGTTTAGCCAGTTAATGAGCACGGTTCCCTTATATCCGTTTTCGGCGAGGTGGCGGGCGGCATGGGCCGACAGTTTCAGTGTGGCAGGACCGCTGAGGCCCCAGTCGGTGAGGAGCAGGGGACCATCGGCCTTAAAAGGCGTGCCGGCAAGGCTCACGGTGGCGTCTACGACGAGGCCCATGAGCGCGTTCAGGGACGCATCCTTCACGGTGAAGGTGAACAGCGACGGTACCGGAGGGATGAGCTCCAGGCCGAGGCCCTCCAGGAAAGGCAGGCCCTTGGGCGCACCGCCGGTAGTCACCACTACATAGTCAAACGCCTCGTCATTCACTAAATAACCGTGCGTCAGGTCTGCGGTGGCCGAAGGAATTTGGTTTTTCGCAAAGCCTTGCGAAAAATAAATTCCTTCGGCCGTTGGCCATACGGAGTTCACACGAGAATTGACCCGCACATCGCACCCCTTCATGGCGCGCAGCAGGGCGCGGACAATGTCCATGGCGTCCTGCGACTGCGGGAACCAGCAGTGGTCCGGCTGCAGGACGCAGGGAACACCCTGGGCCGTGAACCAGGCTATGGTGTCGTCGTTGGAGAAGCTGCGCAGGGCGCGTTTCATCAGGCGCTCGCCGCGGGGGTAGGCTTCGGCCAAAGAGCGGATGCCTTCAAAGGAGTTGGTGAGGTTGCAGCGGCCGCCGCCGGTGATGGCCACCTTGGCCAGCGGCTTGGAAGCGGCCTCGAATACCGTCACGGACAGTTCCGGTGCCAGCTTCCTTAACTGGGCGGCACAGAAACAGCCGGCGGCACCGGCTCCTATGATGGCTACGCGCTTCATTTGATTCTATACTCTTTCATGGCCTTCTGCAGTTCCCGGTGGCCGGGACAGACCTGCTCCAGCAGGGCGTGGAACTGTGGCCCGTGATTCATGTATTTGAGGTGGCAGAGCTCGTGCAGGAGCACGTAATCCCTGAGCTGAGGCGGGAGCGTAACCAGCCGCAGATTCAGGTTGATGTTCTTCCGGGAAGAGCAGCTGCCCCAATTGCTCACATTGTTCTTGATGAATACCTTGTTGTATTCGAAACCGTGCAGGGCGGCCAGTTCGGCCAGCCTGGGCGGTAACTCCCGTTTCGCCTGCGCGCGCAGGGCCTCGACCTCTGCGTTCACAGGAGCCTTGCGGGGTTTTCTTCTGGCAATAATGGAAAAGAAACGGCCCGTGAAGGGATTGAAGAAGAGCCTACTCATCGTCTTCTTCCGGCAGCACGATCTGCTTGTACTGGTTCTTGCGTTTGAGCCAGCGTTCCTTGGCATACTGCTGCATGTCCGTAATGGTGTCGTTCTCGTCGATGATTTCCATCCCCAGGATGGTTTCCATAATGTCTTCCAGCGTGATGATGCCCTGGAAGGCACCATAGTCGTCGATGATGCAGGCAATCTGGTCCCGCGTCTTCAGGAGGCTTTCCCAGATGTCGCTCACGGTGGTTTCCTCGTGGAAGGCGGCAATCCTGCGCTTGATGCTCTTCAGGCGCATGTCGAACTTGTCTTCGGCCAGGTTCTCCAGCACGTCGTAGCGCATGATGTAACCGGTGATGAATTCCGGAGAGTCTGCGTACACGGGGATGCGGGAGTTGTGGGAAAGGTCTTCCTGCTTGTAGAACTGCTTCAGGGTCATGCTCTCCGGCGCGATGGCGGCCACCACACGGGGCGTCATAACATCGTAGGCCTTGATGTCGTCCAGCTTGATGATGTTCTGGATGACCTTGTTCTCGGAGTTGTCCAGCACGCCTTCTTCCTCGCCGATATTGGCCATGGCCGATACTTCCTCGCGGGAGATACCTACGTCCGGATCCTCGTCCGAAATGCTGGAGTGCAGCTTGTCTACGATCCAGACGATAGGGTAGAGCAGGTATACCAGCATCTGCATGATTCTGCTCAGCCAGAGAAGGTTTTTATAGTGGGACGTGCCGATGGTCTTGGGCACAATCTCGGAGAAAACCAGGATGAGGATGGTCATGGCGGCGCTCACAATGCCGAACCAGTGGTCTCCGGTGAGGAGCGTGGCCTGATGGCCCACGGCGGCGGCGCCCAGCGTATTGGCAATGGTATTCAGGGACAAGATGGCTGTGAGGGGACGGTCCGGGTCCTGCTTGAACTTGAGAAAGCGGGCCGCGTCGCGGTCTCCCTCGTCCTCCTTCATGGTGATAAAGGAAAGGGGTGTTGACATGAGCACCGATTCCAACAACGAGCACAGGAAAGAAATGCCCATTGTGAGAAGGAGATATACGATTAGTAGTGTCATCTTAATGTATTCAATTTACAAATTTACCAAATTTTCCGTAAATTTGTACTCATGAGTAAGGAACAAATCTTAATTCGCATTTCCGGCAAAGACCAGATTGGTCTCACCGCAGAGGTGATGTCCATCCTGGCCAAGTACGACGCCCAGATTCTGGACATCGGCCAGGCCGACATCCACAGCACCCTCTCCCTGGGCATCCTCATCCGCATCGACGAGAAAGCCTCGGGCCAGGTGATGAAGGAACTGCTTTTCAAGACCAGTGAGATCGGTGTTACCATCGGCTTCGAGCCTATCACCGACGACGAATACGAGGATTGGGTAGGACGGCAGGGCCGCAACCGCTACATCCTCACCTGCATCGGCCGCTCCCTGAGCGCCGGGCAGATCCAGGCCGCCGCCCAGGTTATCGCCCGCCACGGGCTGAACATCGACGCCATCAAGCGTCTGACGGGCCGCATGAGCATCAAGCACCCGGAGCGCAACATCCGTGCGTGCGTGGAATTCTCCATCCGCGGCACCCTGGACGACAAAGCCGCCTTCCAGAAGGAGCTGATGGCCCTTTCGGCCGAAAGCGGCATGGACTTCTCCTTCCAGAAGGACGACATGTACCGCCGCATGCGCCGCCTCATCTGCTTCGATATGGATTCTACGCTCATCCAGGCCGAATGCATCGATGAACTGGCCCGCCGCCACGGCGTATACGACAAAGTGGCCGCCATCACCGAAAGGGCCATGCGCGGGGAAATCGATTTCAAGGAAAGCTTCACCGAGCGCGTGGCACTCCTCAAGGGCCTGGACGTCTCTGTAATGAAGGATATCGCAGAAAACCTGCCCATCACTGAAGGCGCCGACCGCCTGATGAGCGTCCTCAAAACCTGCGGCTACAAGATTGCCATCCTCAGTGGTGGATTCACCTACTTCGGGGAATACCTGCAGCGCAAATACGGCATTGACTATATATACGCCAACGAGCTGGAAATCGGCGAGGACGGTAAATTGACGGGCCGATATGTCGGCGATGTCGTGGACGGCCGCCGCAAGGCCGACCTGCTGAAGCTCATCGCGCAGACGGAAAAGGTGAACATTGCGCAGACGATCGCCGTCGGCGACGGCGCGAACGACCTGCCGATGCTCCTGGAAGCCGGTCTGGGCATTGCCTTCCACGCCAAACCGCGCGTGAAAGAGACCGCAGGCCAGAGCCTGAGCACCATTGGCCTGGACGGCGTGCTCTATTTCCTGGGCTTCAAGGACAGCCACCTGGGAGAGCAGGGGCGCCTATAGTTTTTCCAGCAAGAGTTCGAACAGACGGGGCTTGGCATAGTTGTCAAGCTCCGTTTCTTTGATCCAGAAGTAGCCTTCGGGAAGGGTAGGACGGGCCGATGGTTCCCAAAGGTAAAATTCGACGATGAGGGTGCGGTGGGTGAGTTGGTGCTTGACGCCCTTCGAAAGGGAGATACACTCGCTTCGCTCGGTATGACAGTGATTGTCATCCTTCGAAAGGGAGATACACTCGCTTCGCTCGGTATGACAGTGATTGTCATCCCGAGGGCCGAAGGCCCGAGAGGATCTCATGTCGGTTAAGGGTTCGTACAGCCCCTGCCAGATGTCCCCGGCACCGCGGCGGCGGATGGCGGTCTCGCCGTTATAGCGAACGTAAATGTAGTCGAAGCGCTGCTCCACGGGCTTGTTCTGGGGCTTTTTCACAGGAAGGAGCGCCACGCGGCCGGTGCGGAAAGCGTTGCAGGAAGCCTGCAGGGGACAGGTGAGACAGTCCGGGTTCTGCGGGGTGCACTGCAGGGCGCCGAAGTCCATCATGCCCTGGTTGAAGGCGGCGGGGTCGTCGGCGGGAAGCAGCAGCTGCGCCAGCTCCGTGAACTCCTTCTTCGCCTGGGTGGTACCTACAGGCGTAGCCAGCCCGAAATGCCGGGCCAGCACGCGGTACACATTGCCGTCTACGACGGCGGCGGGAAGGCCGAAACAGATGGAGCCGATGGCTGCCGCCGTGTAGTCGCCCACGCCTTTGAGACGCTTGATTTCATCTAAAGTATCGGGGAAGCTGCCCGCTGCAACGATCTGTTTAGCAGCGGCGTGAAGGTTGCGTGCACGGGAGTAGTAGCCCAGCCCTTCCCACAGGCGAAGGACCTCGTCCTCGGCGGCATCGGCCAGGCTCTCTACGGTGGGGAAGGTCTCCATGAAGCGGTGCCAGTAGGCCGTGCCCTGGGCGATGCGTGTCTGCTGCAGAATAATCTCGCTGAGCCATACGGCATACGGGTCCCGGGTACGGCGCCAGGGAAGATCCCGGCCGTTTTCGGCGTACCAGAAAAGAATGCTTTGCGTAAAGGAATTCACAGTGCAAAAATACAATTATTTTATGTACTTTTGCACCGTGGAAACGAACGAACAGAAACCAGATTTTTCAGAGGTCTTGGAGGTTGCCTCCGAGGCCGGACACATCCTGCTGGAAAACGGCGCGGAACTGTCCCGCGTGGAAGATATCATGAACCGGATTTCGACGCATTTTGGCGTGAGTTCCGGTCATTTTTTCATCCTCTCCAACGGTATCTTTACCTCCGGTAAGGCCGAGCGCGTTTCCAAGAACGGCGGGCAGGCGTCTACCTACGCCAACGTGGCCTTCATTCCCATCCGGGCCACGCAGTTCTCCCGCGTTACCGCCGTTAACCGCCTGAGCTACGACATTGCGGCAGGCCGGTGCAACCTGGAGCAGGCCCGTGAACGCCTGGAACAGATTAAGAAACTGCCCGGAAAACCCGCCTGGGAGCAGCTGATTGCCACTTCCTGCAGCGCTGCGGCCTTCTCGGCCGTATTCGGCGGCGGCTTTCTGGACTGCGCTGCGGCGGCCATCGCCGGTATGGTCCTCTTCCTGTTCATCCACTTCATCAGCTCCCGCTACATGTCCCGCATTGTGGCGGGCGTGTCCAATGCCGTCATTGCATCGGCCGTCTCCATTCTCTGCTGGCGGCTGGGGCTGGGGGACAGCCTGAGCGACATTATCATCGGCGCGGTGATGCCCCTCATTCCCGGGGTGCCTTTCACCAACGGCGTGCGGGATTTGGCCAACTCCGACTATCTGGCGGGCCTTACGCGCTTGACAGACGCCATGCTGGGATTTGCCTGCATCGCCCTGGGCGTTTCCTTCGCCTTCCTGGTAGACGGCGCCATCTTCGGACAGATCATTAAACTCACGGGCGTGACAGCCAATCCGCAGACGGCCGGTTTCTTCTGGCAGGCGGTGGCAGCGCTGCTGGGAACCTTAGGATTTACAGCCATTTACGGCGTTGACCGGGAGCATTACTTATCCTCCGGTATCATCGGCGTAGCCGGCTGGATGGTGTATCTTTTACTGGTAAGATTTGCCGGGATGACCGCCCCGGTGGCGTCGCTTTTCGCTGCCTTTGTGATCTGCGTCCTGTCCCGCTTTGCGGCGGTACCGAACCGCTGCCCGGCGCAGGTGTTCACGGTGTGCGGCATCTTCACCCTGGTTCCGGGTGCCGGCGTGTTCTGGTTCTCCTACTACGTTACCACAAGCCAGTTCGAATTAGGACTGGGCAGCGGTTTCATGGCTCTCAAGGTAGCTGTGGCCATTGTACTGGGGATTGTGTTTGCGATGGAACTGCCGCAGCGGATCTTCTCCCGCTACCGCAAGGCTACGCACTAAAGAAACTTCTGTAAGGCCTCGTACACGCGCTGGACGGGGAATCCCACTACATTGAAATAAGAACCCTCGATACGGGTGATGCCGATATGGCCAATCCATTCCTGGATGGCGTAGGCGCCCGCTTTGTCGAAGGGCTTGTAGGTGTCTACGTAGTAAGTGATTTCCTCTTCGGAGAGGTCCTTGAACCATACCTCGGTGGTGATGGCGAAGGTGCTTTCCTTATTGATGTCGCGCAGGGTGACGGCGGTGGTAACATGGTGCTTGCGGCCGGAAAGGTCCCGCAGCATGCGGCAGGCGTCCTCGCGGTCCTTGGGTTTGCCCAGTATCTCGCCGGGTTTGCCGTTGGAGGAGGGGAGGATGACCATGGTGTCGGCCGTAATGAGGATTTCGTTCTCCTCCA
>Ga0310696_10004787_pt1 | contig 16508 bp, 4 predicted proteins | sample AusTroGonzalo_MG_4_FD_203885 | JGI IMG/M metagenome (GOLD analysis project Ga0310696, IMG submission 203885) | Bovine rumen microbial communities from tropical cattle in Woodstock, Queensland, Australia - Gonzalo_02 (v2) (version 2) | ecosystem: Host-associated > Mammals > Digestive system >...
AAGACTGCATCGAACTCGCCATTGAAAACAACGTCGATCTCAAAGTCTACAGCCTTGAAGAAAAAGTCTCCCATGAGATGCGCACCAGCGAAATGCTCGGCATGCTGCCGGATCTGACCGTCAGTGACAGCTATGTCCATCGTGACAATGTCGCCGCCTCCAGCAGCAAACAGGTTCATGGCACGCAGGGCCCTGGTAACTACACCTACTCCACCAGCCAGGACAAGACCATCAACTACTTCAACGTCGACCTCGCCCTCAGCGTTCTGGACTTCGGTCTCGCGTTCGTGAACGGCCTGCAGGAAAACGACCGCATGCTTCTCCGCAACCAGCGCTTCCGCCGTGCCGCACAGAACCTCGTGTTGGATACCGTCCGCGTTTACTTCCAAGTCGCTTCCGCCCAGCGCGCCATCGACATCACGGAAAAACTCCTTGCTGAATGCAAAGAAACCTATCAGCAGATCGACAAGTTGGGCGAAGATGGAAAAATCTCCCCCTATCGCGCGTTTGACGAAGCTTCCAAGTTCATCGACATGGAGAAGAGACTGACCAACTACGTCCGTTCCTTCGAGAATTCCTGCGTCGAACTCCGCGCCCTCCTCGGCATCTACCCCAACGCCAATATCAAAGTTGACGACTCCGTTCTGGACAAAGTTCCCGAATTCGCCCTCCCCGACATCCAGCTCATGGAACAGATCGCCCTCATGAAGCGCCCGGAACTCTTTGAAATGGACATGCAGCGTCACGTGAACGTGCTCGAAGCCCGCAAGACCATCATCACCATGTTCCCGAACGTCAAGATCTTCTATGACTACAACGAAGTTGACAACAGCTACCTCTACCACAACAGCTGGCGCGAAATGGGTATCCGTTCCGCCTACAACCTCCTCAAGCTCCCGCAGAAGATCAGCCGCTACCGTGCTTTGAACAAACAGATCGAAGCTGAAGAATACCGCACCTACGCGCAGGCCATCGCCATCATGGCGCAGGTCCGCATCGCCCACGCCAACCTCCTCGCCTGCAAGGAGCGCTATGACATCAACAGCCGCGTTAACAGCGCCTACAGCAAGAACCTCCAGAAGGTCGAAGGCGGCAATGACGTTTCCGGCGAAGTCTCCCAGATCAACGTCTCCCACATGAAGCTCTCCACGGCTGAAACGGAAATCGAAAAACTCCTCGCCCTCGGCAACTACTACGTCGCCTACTTCCGCATCCTCAACACACTGGGTATGGAAAATCTTGACACCGCGACCGTTGATGAAATCAAGGCTCAGCTCGCCGAAGCCCGCATCAACGCCGATGCCGAACTCCAGAAGGCTCGTGAAGAATATGAAGAATCCAGAGCCAAGAAAGAGGAAGAGGACGCCAACAAGCCTGTTGACTGGAAGTGGAGTGATGAAATCATCAACTGACGAGCAACGGTCGGTTTTCCTTTACCTTATATATTATATATAAGAAAGGAAACCGCCGAAAGCCGTCTGTCGTAGTCCGCGTTTCCTATTAACGAAGGCCTGTGATGAATAATCACGTTACAAGTCAGGGGGATAACTGACAATATGGATATTAAAGATAATGAATTCTTCCGTCTCGAAGACCGCATGCTCTTTGAGGCCGCCGCAGCAGCACAGATCGTAGCTGCCGCAGACGCCGCGCAAAATGCGAGCGATGACGGAAATAATGATGAGGAAAAACACAATAATGATTTGAATGTCGCGCTATTCGTCGCTCCGGAAGCCCAGAACGACAATGACGCGACAAACAACACGACGGATGTTGACGCCCAGGCAAAAGCGCTTGTCGAAGGCGAACTGCCCGCCATGGATGACGCCATCAGCGTCATTCCGACCGTGGACGCCAATACCAACGCCGATGCGGATGCCGATGCGCAAGTCGATGCGCATCATGACTTTGTCGAAGGCACTCTCCATGCTGACAATGCCGACACGTTCACCGTCGACGCCGATGCCGACGCCGACCATGACATTCTCGGCAACTGGCTGGCGAATGATGATATCGACACCAACGCCGACACGGTTTCCGTTGACGGCGCCGTCGCCGCCATCGCGGCTGAACATACGGTTATCGACATTGATGCGGACGCAGACGCGGATGCGGATTCAGATGATTTCGATGCCGACACGCGCGCAGGCAACCACGAACTGAGCATGGACTTCGCCGCCCACAAAATCTATGACGGAACGAATGACATTGAAGATGGCGAACTCCAGATGGACGCCTCCTTCGACGGGATTGAACTGTCCGTATTCGGCACGTATCAAAGTCAAAAAGACTCATGGATTTTCACGTTCAATGATACCGACAACAACAGCTACATCGTCACAGTCGATGATGTTGTTTTCGACGGCAGAGACATCTCAACAGGCTCCATCACCATCGGCTCCTTCTCCATCGACGGCAGCAATGTGAACAACGTTGATCTCTTTGTCAACGGCGAAGAGCTTCCCAACACACGTGCAGGGGAATTACGTGGCGAAGGTACTATCGATCAGCGCGAAATTACCCTCAAAGTTCGTGATGCCCATATGCAATATGGCGATGACGAAAGCAAGCTGATCAATAATTACGAAATCACTAATGGGGCGCTCGTAGATGAAAACAGCGTTTTTGCCAAATATGAACTGTCATCTGCATTGGATGCCTATAGAACAGACAGCGGCAATATCCAATACAGCCCCACGCCATATGAAGACGCCATCGTATTCAAACCTGGCTTATTGATTCTCGATGATAACGGAAACGATGTCTCGCCAAACTATAACATCACTCTGGAAACAGGTTCCCTGAACGTCACACAGCGTGTTCTCTCTGTAACAATCAAAGACTACACCGTCAACTATGGCGATGATCTGGGTGATTCCCCAGCTTATGAAGACAAAGGCTATACCTTTGACGGCAATGCTCTCGCCGCTGGTGACACGCTTGAAATCGTGGTTGGCTACAACATCACCGAATCAGACCTCTCGTCGTCTGGGCATGTTTCAGCCGGCCCGCACTCCGGCATGCTTGTCGAAGCGTCCCATACCCTTTCCAATGCTGAAAACTACAGCTACGGCGTCAATACCGGAAATCTTTTCGTCACTGCCAAGGGGATTGAGGTCAGCTATGTCGCTCTCGATAAAGAATATAATGGTACGACGGCTGCTCAACGCGACACGACTGCCGGTTATATCTACAGCGAAGATATATACGAAGGCGATGTTGTGAGAATATTTGACAACAGTGTCCAATATACGTTCGCCCAATCCGACGTCGGAACGGACATCCAAGTCGTTGCCACAGACAATTTCATGATCGTGGGCAAAGACGCGGCAAGCTACGACATTCATATCAATCTCATCTCGCAAGCGGACATCACGCCAAAAGACGTCACCATTACTTTCACAGCCAATGACAGAGCCTACAACGGCAATACGGACGCGACGCTTGAAGACATCCAGATCGATGGCGTCATCAAGGATGGCGATGTCACGATTGACGCGGATCAGATGACTTTCTCATTCGCCGACAAGAATGTCGGCGACGATAAGACCGTCACGGCTAATAACTATTCGGAAGCTCTCCTGGGCGGCGCCAAACTCCAAAATTACAATGTGACGTTTGAAGAAACGGCGCTTGCTGATATCACGCCATTGCTCATCGAAATCGGCTTTACCGCCAAAGACAAAGACTATGACGGCAACACCGTCGCCGAACGTGAGGAGCTCGACATGAGCGACGTCCTCGAAGGCGATGACGTTTCGTTCGATGATTCGTCTCTCATTTACACTTTCGACAACAAGAATGTCGGCACGGATAAGACCGTTACCGCAGAAGGCTACAACGATAGCCTCATCAGCGGTAAAGATGCCGCCAACTACGATGTCGTATTCATTGAAACGGCTTTGGCGGACATCACGCCGTTGACCATTGAAATCGGTTTCACCGCCAAAGACAAGGTCTATAACGGCAACACCGTCGCCGAACGCGACGAGCTCGACATGAGCGCCGTCCTCGAAGGCGATGACGTTTCGTTCGACGACTCCACGCTCGTCTACAACTTCGACAACAAGAATGTCGGCACGGACAAGACCGTTACGGCGGAAGGTTACAACGAGAGCCTCATCAGCGGTAATGACGCCGCCAATTACAACATCACATTCGTCGATACGGCTCTGGCGGACATCACGCCGCTGGAAATCACCATCGGCTTCACCGCAGCGGACAAGAAGTATGACGGCAACACGACAGCCGAACGTGAGGAGCTCGACATGAGCGCCGTCCTCGAAGGCGATGACGTTTCGTTCGATGATTCGTCTCTCATTTACACTTTCGACAACAAGAACGTGGGCGATGACAAGACCGTCACGGCGGAAGGTTACAATGACAGCCTTCTCTCCGGCAATGACCTCGCCAACTACGACATCACATTCGTCGATACGGCTCTGGCGGACATCACGCCGCTGGCCATCAACATCGGCTTCACCGCCAAAGACAAGGTCTATGACGGCAACACCGTCGCCATCCGCAACGAAATCGACATGAGCGCCGTGCTCGAAGGCGATGACGTTTCGTTCGACGACTCCACGCTCGTCTACAACTTCGACAACAAGAACGTCGGCGAAGGCAAGACCGTCACGGCGGAAGGTTACAATGACAGCCTTCTCTCCGGTAATGACCTCGCCAACTACGATGTCACGTTCGTTGACACGACGACCGCGGCCATCACGCCGCTGGAAATCACCATCGGCTTCACCGCCAATGACAAGGTCTATGACGGCAATACATCCGCCACGCGCGACCAGCTCGTCATGGACAATGTCCTCGAAGGCGACGACGTCTCGTTCGACGACTCCGGCATCGAATACAACTTCGACACGAAGGAACCCGGCGAAGGCAAGACCGTCACGGCCACCGGCTTCGACGCCGACACTATGCTCTCCGGCAACGATCTTGCCAACTACGACATCACGTTCGTCGATACAGCGACAGCCGACATCACGTTCCTCACCATCACGATCATCGCCGATAACAAATCCATGACCTATGGTGACGCGGAACCGGCCCTTACCTATAATTATGAAGGCAATCTTGCCGAAGGTCATACGATCTCTGTTGACTTGAGCCTCAACATCGACGACGCGGACATCACCGATACCGCCCATATCAAGGCCGGTTCATATGCAGATTCCATCACCGCCGTCGCGACCATCTACGACGCGGATGGCAAAGTCATCACGAGCGACTATACCATAACCTACGACTTCGGCGACCTGACCGTTGATTTGCGCAACATCACCGTCACGGCGAAGGGGCAGGAAATGATCTACGGCGACGAGATGCCTGCTCTCGCCGGAGAGTACACCTTTGACGCAAACGCCCTTGCAAGCGGCGACACGCTCGACGTCACTCTGGAGTACAATATCACCGACAGCGACCTATCCACCAGCGGCAACGTGACCACCGGCCTCCACTCCGGCATGATCGTCGAAGACTCCCACGTCCTCTCCAACGCCGAGAACTACAACTACACCTTCAATGCCGCATCCCTGACCGTCACCCCCAAGGAGGTCACCATCGTCTTCGATGCGAAGGACAAGGTCTATGACGGCAATACCGTCGCCGAGCGCGACGGCGACTTCACACTCGACGGCTTCGTGGACGGCGACAAAGTCAGCGTCTTCGACAACGACGTGACCTATTCCTTCTCCGACAAGAACGTCGGCGAAGGCAAGACCGTCACGGCGGACGGCGAACTCGTCACCGTTGGCGCGGATGTCGACAATTACAACTTCACGTTCGACAACACGGCGGAAGCGAACATCACGCCGCTGGAAATCACCATCGGCTTCACCGCTAACGACAAGGTCTATGACGGCAACACAACCGCCGAACGCGACGAGATCGACATGAGCGCCGTCCTCGAAGGCGACGACGTCTCCTTCGACGACTCCGGCCTCGAATACAACTTTGACACCAAGAACGTCGGCGAAGGCAAGACCGTCACCGCCACCGGCTTCGACGCTGACACCATGTTCTCCGGCGATGATCTCCAGAACTACGATATCACGTTCGTCGACACGACGACCGCCGATATCACGAAGCTCGCCATCGAGATCGGCTTCACCGCCAACGATAAGGTCTATGACGGAAACACCGTCGCCGAACGCGTCGATCTCGTCATGGACGAAGTCCTCGAAGGCGACGATGTCTCCTTCGACGACTCCGCTCTTGAATACAACTTCTCCGATAAGAACGTCGGCGAAGACAAGACCGTCACCGCCACCGGCTTCGAAGATTCCATGCTCTCCGGTGAAGATCTCCAGAACTATGATATCACGTTCGTCGACACGACGACCGCCGATATCATGAAACTCGCCATCGAGATCGGTTTCACCGCCAAAGACAAGGTCTATGACAGCAACACCGTCGCCGAACGCGATGAGCTCGACATGAGCGCCGTGCTCGAAGGCGATGACGTCTCCTTCGACGACTCCACGCTTGTCTACAACTTCGACACCAAGAACGTCGGCGAAGACAAGACCGTCACCGCGGAAGGCTACAGCGAAAAGCTTCTCTCCGGCGACGACCTCCAGAACTACGATGTCACATTCGTCGATACGGCTCTGGCGGACATCGCGCCTTTGTCCATCGAAATCGGCTTCACGGCTTCGGACAAGAAGTATGACGGCAACACGACCGCCGAACGCGTCGATCTCATCATGGATGAAGTGCTCGAAGGCGACGACGTCTCGTTCGACGACTCCGGCATCGAATACAACTTCGACACGAAGGAGCCCGGCGAAGGCAAGACCGTCACGGCCACCGGCTTCGACGCCGCCACCATGCTCTCCGGCGCGGATCTTGACAACTACGACATCACGTTCGTCGACACGACGACCGCCAACATCACCTACCTCACCATCACCATCATCGCCGACGACAAGACCATGACCTACGGCGACGCGGAACCGGCCCTCACCTACGCCTATGAAGGCGACCTCGCGGAAGGCCACATGATCTCCGTTTCACTGGATATCGACATCGATGACGCGGACATCACCGATACCGGCCACATCAAGGCCGGCGAATACGCGGATTCCATCACCGCCGTCGCCACCGTCTACGACGCGGACGGCAACGTCGTCACGAGCGACTACACCATCAACTACGACTTCGGCAACCTGACGGTCGACCTGCGCAACATCACCGTCACCGCGAAGCCGCAGGAAATGACCTACGGCGACGAGATGCCTGATCTCGCCGGGCAGTACACCTTTGACGCAAACGCCCTTGCAAGCGGCGACACGCTCGATGTAACGCTGGATTATGACATCAAAGACAATGATGTCTCCACCAGCGGCAATGTGACCGCCGGCCTCCACTCCGGCATGATCATCGAGGATAGCCATGTCCTCTCCAACGCCGAGAACTACAACTACACCTTCAACAACGCCTCCCTGAACGTCAAGCCCAGGGATGTCACCATCGTCTTCGATGCGAAGGACAAGGTCTATGACGGCAACACCGACGCCGAACGCGACGGCGACTTCACCATCGAAGGCTTCGTGGACGGCGACAAAGTCAGCGTTTTCGACAACGACGTGACCTACGCCTTCTCCGACAAGAACGTCGGCACGGACAAGACCGTCACGGCGGACGGCGAACTCGTCACCGTTGGCGCGGATGTTGACAATTACAACTTCACGTTCGACAACACAGCGGAAGCGGACATTACACCGCTGCCAATCGAAATCGGCTTCACCGCCGCGGACAAGAAGTACGACGGCAACACGACCGCCGAACGCGTCGACCTCATCATGGATGACGTCCTCGAAGGCGACGACGTCCAGTTCGACGACTCCGGCATCGAATACAACTTCGACACGAAGGAGCCCGGCGAAGGCAAGACCGTCACGGCCACCGGCTTCGAAGCCGACACAATGCTCTCCGGCGCGGATGTCCAGAACTACGACATCACGTTCGTCGACACGACGACCGCCAACATCACCTACCTCACCATCACGGTCATCGCCGACGACAAGACCATGACCTACGGTGACGCGGAACCGGCCCTCACCTACACCTATGAAGGCGACCTCGCGGAAGGCCACATAATCGCTGTCAATCTAAGTCTCAACATCGATGAAGCGGACATCACCGATTCCAGCCACATCAAGGCCGGCGAATACGCGGATTCCATCACCGCCGTCGCCACCATCTACGACGCGGACGGCAACGTCGTCACGGGCGATTACGACATCGTCTATGACTTCGGCAACCTGACGGTCGACCTGCGCAACATCACCGTTACGGCGATGGGACAGGAAATGGTCTACGGCGACGACATGCCCGCCCTCGACGGACAGTACACCTTCGACGAAAACGCCCTCGCCTCTGGCGACACGCTCACCGTCACACTGGACTACAAGATCGAGGACAGCGATCTTTCCACCAGCGGCAATGTGACCGCCGGCCTCCACTCCGGCATGGTCATCGAGGACAGCCACGTCCTCTCCAACGCCGAGAACTACAACTACACCTTCAACAACGCCTCCTTGAACGTCTCCGTCAGGGACGTCACCGTCGTCTTCGACGCGAAGGACAAGGTCTATGACGGCAACACCGACGCCGAGCGCGACGGCGACTTCACCATCGACGGCTTCGTGGACGGCGACGTCGCCCGCGTCTTCGACACGAATGTGACCTACGCATTCGACAACAAGAACGTCGGCACGGACAAGACCGTCACCGCCACGGGCGAACTCATCATCGTCGGCGACGATGTGGAGAACTACAACTTCACATTCGACGACACGACCGAGGCGAACATCACGCCACTGGCCATCGAAATCGGATTCACCGCCAATGACAAGGTCTATGACGGCAATACGGACGCCACGCGAGTCGATATCATCATGGATCAAGTGCTCAAAGGGGATGACATCCAGTTCGACGATTCCGAACTCGAATACGATTTCGACAATAAGAACGCAGGCGAAGACAAGACCGTCACCGCCACGGGCTATGACGAATCCATGCTCTCCGGCGATGATCTCGCCAACTACGACATCACGTTCGTCGATACGACGACCGCCGACATCACGAAGCTCGCCATCGAAATCGGTTTCACCGCAAATGACAAGGTCTATAACGGCAAAACGGACGACACACGTGACGAACTCATTATGGACGCCGTCCTCGAAGGCGACGATGTCCAGTTCGACGATTCCGGTATCGAGTACACCTTCTCCGACAAGAACGCCGGCGAAGACAAGACCGTCACCGCGACGGGCTATGACGAATCCATGCTCTCCGGCGACGATCTCGCCAACTACGACATCACGTTCGTCGAGACGGCTACCGCCGATATCACGCCGCTGGCCATCACCATCAGCTTCACCGCAGAGGACAAGGAATATGACGGTAACACGTCAGCAAAACGCGACGAGCTCATCCTTGACGATGTGATCGAAGGCGATGATGTCCAGTTCGACGACACCGGCATCGAATACAACTTCGACAACAAGAATATCGGAGAAGCCAAGACTGTCACCGCCACTGGTTTCGATCCTAAAACCATGCTCTCCGGTGAAGATCTCCAGAACTACGATATCACATTCCAGGAAAGTGTCTTCATCGACACGACAACCGCCGCCATCACGCCGAAGCACATCACGGTCATCGCCGATGACAAGACCATGATCTACGGTGAACAGGCCCCCGCCCTCACCTACACATTCAATGATGAACTTGCCGCCGATGACGAGATTCATGTTGAGCTGACCTTGAATATCGCGGATAACGACATAACGAATTCCGGCCATATCAAGGCAGGCGAATACGAAGATGTCATCTCCGCCGATGCCTTCATCTACGACAACGAAGGCAATATCGTCACCGGCAACTACGAAATCGAATACGATTTGGGTAAGTTGACCGTTGACCTGCGCAACATCACCGTCACGGCAAAACCGCAGGAAATGACCTACGGCGACAACATGCCCGATCTCGAAGGCCAGTACACCTTCGACGACAACGCCCTCGCCTCTGGCGACACACTCGAAGTCACTCTCACCTATCAGATCGACGACAGCGACAAGTCCTCCAGTGGCAACGTGATCGCCGGTCTGCATCCTGGAATGGTCGTTGAAGACAGCCATGTTCTCACCAACGGTGAAAACTACAACTACACCTTCAATGCCGCCTCCCTGAATGTTGCCCGCAAGGACATCACCGTCAGCTTCAATGCCAATGATAAGCTGTATGACGGCAACACCGACGCCACGCGCGACGGCGACTTCATCATCGACGGCGTGGTCAGCGGCGACGTTGTTCGTGCCTTCGACACGGAACTCACCTACGCGTTCGATGCGCCGAACGTCCTGCGCGATGAAGACGGCAACGTCCTCGACCGCACGGTCACGGCCACCGGCGAACTCGTCACCGTCGGCAAGGATGTTGACAACTACAACATCACCTTCAATGATACAGCAGAAGCGAAGATCACGCCGATTGCGTTGACGGTCACCGCCATCGACCAGTCCATGACCTACGGCGATGAAAATCCGGATCTGACAGGCCAGTACACCTACGACGAGACTCTCCTCGCCCCCGGCGACACGCTCGACGTCACTCTCGCCTATGATTCCGACAACATCCCGACCTCCGCCTCTGGCCACTTCAAGGCGGGCGAGTACGACGACGCCGTCATCGAAGCCAGCCATACGCTGACCAACGCGGAAAGCTATGACTACACCTTCATCGCGGCTGACCTCACGGTTGACAAACGCGCCATCACCATCGCGGCTGATGACAAGGAAATCACCTATGGTGACGAAGTCGGTGAACTGACCTACGTCGTCACAGGCGAAGTCGCGGACGGCGATTCACTCGACGACACGACGCTGGCGGTCGATGGCGAAGAGAACGCCAACGGCCACTACAACGCGGGTGAATACGACATTATCATTGGCGAGCTCAGCCTCGACGAAGACGACTACGACATCACCTACGAACCCGGCACCCTGCTCGTCAACCAGAAGGAAATCACCGTCATCGCTGACAACAAGACGAAGGAACAGGGCAAGCCCGATCCGCGTCTCACCTACACGGTGGACGGTCTGCTTGACGACGATAAGCTCGACGGCCGCCTGACACGCGAACCCGGCAATACGCCTGGTGAGTACGAAATCCAGCAGGGCACGCTGACGGCTGATGACAACTACATCATCAACTACATCCCCGGCATCCTCACGATTACGGAGAAACACGAAGAACCCGAACCGCCGGTGCCTCCGCGCAACATCTACCAGGAGCCCGAACAGAGCAACCGCAACTACAACGGTCCGTCGGAATTCGAAGTCATCGACTACCGTCCCATCATTCCGGACATCCATCCGAAATGGGACTTCCGCAGCCAGTTCAACGACCACCGTGTCGATTCACTCGCTGAATCGCAGGATCTGTGGATGGACGTTGACAGCCTCGACACGATTCTCGTGTCCAAGGTCATCAGCGCCACCGATTCCGCGAACGAACGCGGCTTCTCGTCCGGTAACGAAATGTTCCCGAACGACACGCAGACGCCTATCATCAACGTCCATCCGACGGACGACTTCGACAGCCCGATCATCGATCCGATCGATGTCCACGGCAGCAACGACAACGACATGCCTTGGATCTTCATCGATGAATCCATCCAGATTCCGAAATCCATTGAACAGGATATCGCGGATGATGCGACGGAAGACATCGACATGCTCGACACGTTGGTGGGCCTCAACTTCAATGAACCGAGCAAGCATGCCGCCTTCAAGTCGGATGTCGAACTTCTTCTCGATGGTCTGATGGCATGAGATTCCTCGCCGTCGTTATGGCTCTGCTGACAACCTCCGTCCTCCTTGCGGTGGACGGAGGCCAGCAGGAAATCAAAACGGTCCTCTTCCCGTTTCGGGAAACCGTCGTCTCAGCACGGTTGGAATCCGTTCTCAAAAACTACAAGTTCCTCCAAGGGCAGCCGTTCAAGGCAGGAGACACCTTGGTGGAACTTGACGATTCAAGATACGCCATCGAATTGGCGCGCACGACGGAGCAGCTTCGTTTCGCCAAAAGCACATACGAAGAAAAGAAAGAACTTCGTGAAAAGAAATTCACGAGTGACGCAGAGCTTCGAAAGGCCGAATACGATCTTCACCTGACGGAAATCTCCTGCGCAGAGGCCAAGCTGAACGTCTCCTTCTGCACCATCAAAGCGCCATTCGACGGCAAAATCGTCGAAATCATGACGCATGATTTTGAAACGACTCGGTCAGGGCAGACGCTCTGCCGTATCATCGATGACAATCAACTGCTTGCGGTCATGAACGTTCCGCTCACAGACCGCGCGCTCACAACCATCGGCACGACCGTGAAGATTCGTCTCGACCAAAAGGAGGCGACCGCCACGGGAACCATCTACGAGGTCTCGCCACAGGCGGACCACCGAACGGGAACCGTCCGCATACGCGTGCTAATCGACAATCGGCAAGGCCTGTTTTTCGCAGGCATGACCGGCACTCTTCAAAAATGATTTTCTTTATTCGCCTTGGCTCAAGAGCCAAGGCTTTTTCAGCTTTTGAACCTTTCCATTTGATATGCCTAACGAGGATTTTTCAGCACGGCTAAAGGCCTTGGCGTTCATCATTAAATACGGCCATGACCTGTTCAATGCCAAAACATTTGACGATGCGGCCGCCAATGTCGTCAACAACAGCCATTCCATGCTGAATTTCCGTACGGCGACATTGTTGGAAAGCAATGGACGGAAATCACGCGTTGTCGCGCAGTTCGGCCAGCCGAACGTCAATAAAAACGCCCGCCTTGCTGTCCTGCAACGGAAATTGGCCGATTCGCTCGTTTTTGACGAAGACGCCGTCGTGGTGACAGCCGACAATGGTCTGGAAGCGGAACTCGCGCAGAACGACGCCGTTTACTACGCCCTCAGGCTTCCACCGCCCCAAAACAGTGACAACACCCCCCTATTCTATATCTGGCTTCTGGAATACGAAAAGGAGATTCCCGCCTATGTTCCAAACTCGGCCAAGCTCCTCGCGAATTCAGCGGCAGAAGCCCTCTTCTATCATCGACTGACCAAACGCCGCTTCTGGGCTCTTCGCGGCAGCCTTCCTAAGCTTTGCTTCTGGACCATCGTGCTCGGCGCTGTCGCCGCCATGATGTTCATCCGCGGGCCAGAACGCATCACAGCGGAATTCACCCTTCAAGCTCCGCAGATCACGGGAGCCTACGCCATGTACGACGGTATCGTCGCCACATGTCTCAAGCCAGACGGCGCATCCGTCAAAAAAGGCGATGTCATCATCGAATATGATGTCAACCAACTGAAATACCGCTTGGGCGTCGCCATGAGTCAGCTTCGCGAAACGGAAGCCGAACTGGCCTTGGAAGAACAATCCGCCTTCTCCGACCAATCGCGGCTCGCCCGTGTGAAATTGTTGGAGGCACGTCGCGACACGGCGAAAGTCTCCGTTGATGAAGCCCAATGGTATCTTCAGAATGCCCAAATTCATGCTCCTGCAGACGGTCTTCTGGTTCTGACGGGTGGTCATGCGGAGCTTTTCGCAGGCCGTGCCGTCAAGACTGGCGACAAGTTGTTTGAAGTGCATGGCGGCGACGGCATGCTGGCGGACATTCCCATCAACGAACAGAACGCATCGCTTCTGCGGCAATCGCCTCAACTCGCCCTATTTCTCCATACGGCGCCAGAGAATGCTCTCGAATGCGAAGTAATTGATGTGGCGCATTATCCGGAATTGACCGAACAGAAAACCTACTGCTATCATGTCCATGCACGGCTGACAGGAAACCATGAAGGTCTCCGCTACGGCATGCGCGGAATCGCAAAGCTTTCAGCCGGAGACTACTCCCTCGGCTACCGTCTCTTCAAGAACGTCATCCTTTATACACGCAGATTCTGATTTTCTGCGCGATTGACCATGCAACAAGAACCGCTTACCGGCTGTCTACGGCCGGACATAGAACTGATTCGCGGAGAAAGACCGCTCCTTTTCGACCGTCAGGCCGATGCTTACTATCGCATCCCCTCTGACGCGTTGCCGGTTCTTGCCGTCCTGACGGAATCCGTTCCCATCTCCGCCTTTCTTGAGAAACTCAAGGCGAATGGCATCCCAATGGAAAGAGGAGATTTGATCCGTCTTCTGACGTTTTTGCAAATGAATAACTTGCTGACGCCTGACTATGGTGTGATTGATCTTAAACGCAGACGTCTTTCCGTCCTCAGCCAGCAACAGAACACGTTGCTCAAACTGTCCGCCGCCTATATTTTCTTCAAGTTGCCGCCCATCCATCCGGAGAACTTCTACGTCCATATCCGGCCGATGGTCAGTTGGATCGCTTCCAAATTCATCGTCCTCTGTCTCCTGTTTCCCGCCATCGCAGGTTACCTCCTGCTAATCAGAGACTTCAACATCGTCCATTCGACCTTCCTTAACACGTTGTCATGGGCAGGCCTCGTCAAATATTTCATCGCCATCGTCATTTTGAAAATCGCCCATGAATCCGCCCATTCGTTGGCAGCCATTCATTTCAACTGTCGCGTTCGAAGTATCGGCATCGGTTTTGTCGTGTTTGTGCCACGCTTTTTTACGGATACGACGGATAGCTGGCGATTGCCACGATCTCAACGACTGCTCATCGATGCGGCAGGTATCATCACGGAAGTGCTAATAGGCGGCATTTCCGCGCTCATTTGGTCGTATCTCCCTGCAAGCGAACTCAAATCGACGCTCTTCTTCATCTTCGCCGTCAGTACGCTTTCCACCATCCTTGTGAACGGCAACCCATTCATTCGCTACGACGGTTATTACATTCTGTCCGACATCGTTGGCATTGAAAATCTGATGTCCCGTTCCAGCGAGTACTTCAAACAATGGTGGCGTTGGCATTTTCTCCGTCTGGGTTCCCGTCCGACTTCCAAACACGGCCTGTTCATGCTGTGCTACGGCATCGGTTGCTTCATCTATCGTATCTTCCTCTATACATCCATCATTCTAGTCATCTACCATAAATTCGTAAAAGCCGTCGCGTTGGTGATGGTCTTTCTGGAAATTTACAGCATTCTCATCTATCCTGCTTATCGTGAGATACAAACGATTCGCATCCTTTCACAACGTTCCGTCAACCGCGCAAGACTCTTCATCGCAGCCGCCTTGCTGGCCGCCGCCACCATTATCCTTTTCACGCCTGTCTCATGGAACCTCCGCCTTCCCGCGGAAGTTTCATCCGCCAATCGACGGATCGTCAGCCTGCAGGAAGGCGGTTATTTGACATCGCCGTTGCCGCATCGTCAACGTCCCGTCACGGAAGGCGATGAAATCGCCTCGCTGACGTCCCCTGCTCTCGATTTCGCCATCAAACGGCTCGACACTGTCCTCCGCTATGACCAGACGTTGCTCTCCATCCAACTTGTCGAAACGACGAAAAACGGCGACAGCCTCATCACGGCGGAAAAGGTCTCGTCCGATGAACTGTCGCGTCGTGAATTGTTGCGCCGCAAGGAGATCCTGCCTGTTCGCGCCCCGTCTTCAGGCACTTTCCTACCGTATGTCACGGAGCTCTCATCTGGAGTTTTCCTACCGAAAGGAATGCCCATTGGTGAAGTCGTCTCCGGCAATCATATGCTCCATGCCTATGCGCAGGACAATCAAATCGGCCATCTTGCCGAAGGTCAAATCGCCACCGTTCGTGTAAAGGATTCACTGGAGACATGGAAAGCCAAAATCGTATCCGTCAACAAAGTTCCCGCACGTCTGACGCTCTCCCCCTTGATTCAGTTCTTCGGCGGCCCCATTCCCGCCTATGCACCAGAAAACGGTTCGAAGGAGTATCAGTCACTCCTACCGCTTTATTCTGTGGAACTTGCGTTTCTCGATGATAATCTGGAGCTTCCGGATTTCGGCCGTGTTGCCTCCGTTACCTTCACTCATTCCGCACGTCTTTACGACAAAGTCCGCCAATTTGCAATCGCCGCCTTCCGCAAGGAAATGTAACCACCTGACAAAGTGGAGCATACGATGATACAAGTACCTTTCATACATGAAAAAATCGACATCGGTTCCATTCTCCTCGAACAGTACGAGGTTAAGGAAATCGTTTCGAATGGATATATCTGCAAACGAAAAGGTCATGATGGTGATTACTTATTGAAGCCTATCACCGCTGACCTCGAAAGACAAGACGCTCTTGAATTGAAGCAGAATGCAGAGCAGCTTTCAGAAAAACTTATCCATCAGAATATTGCGCACCTTCTTACCGTTGCCAAAGACGAAAAGACGGATGTGTTTTTCAATGTTGTTCAGACCATATCTGGAAGCAAACTCAACCATTGGGCGGCTAGCAAACGCGAAAACGGTGTCCTGCCCATCGCTACAGTGATTCCAATTCTTCGCCAAATCGCTAACGCTCTCGATTTTGCGGGACGCAAAAACATCAGT
>Ga0310696_10004788_pt1 | contig 16508 bp, 7 predicted proteins | sample AusTroGonzalo_MG_4_FD_203885 | JGI IMG/M metagenome (GOLD analysis project Ga0310696, IMG submission 203885) | Bovine rumen microbial communities from tropical cattle in Woodstock, Queensland, Australia - Gonzalo_02 (v2) (version 2) | ecosystem: Host-associated > Mammals > Digestive system >...
ACCTGAAAATTCGGAAAGAGACTTTGTATGAGTGCGAAGGCGATAAACGAAATCGCCCGCGCCGTTGACTATGAAAGGAAAATGATGCCATGAACATACTGTCATACGACTTCGGGACGGGCGGGATAAAGGCCGCGCTGTTCGACGCCGAGGGACGCTGCGTCCGCGAGGCGTTCTCTGGATACGAGACGCTGTACCCCGGTCATGGGATGCACGAACAGCGGCCCGCCGACTGGTGGCACGCCGTCGTGGAGTCCTCGCGGGGTCTCGGCGACCTGGGCGCCGTCAAGGCGATCGGAATCTCCGGACACTCCCTCGGCGTCGTCCCAATCGACGCGGACGGCAACCTTCTGCGCGAGTCCGTCCCGATCTGGAGCGATTCGCGCGCGACTGCCGAGGCGACTGAGTTCGGCGCGGACGAGGCATGGTACATGAAGACGGGGTGTGGCTTCCCGCCCGGACTCTATTCGGTATTCAAGCTGATGTGGTTCCGTCGCCACGAGCCGGAGTGGTTCTCGCGCGTCGCCACCATCCTCGGCACGAAGGACTGGGTGAACTTCCGCCTGTGCGGAGTCCGCGCGACGGACGGCTCGTATGCCTCCGGCACAGGAGTCTATGACCTCCTTAAGCGTGAGTACGACGCTGAGCTGATCGCCCGCAGCGGCCTTTCGCCTTCAATCTTTCCGCGCATCGCCGCTTCCACCGAGGTGCTTGGCGAGGTGCTGCCGTCCGTTGCGGACGAGCTTGGACTGCCGCCCGGCGTCAAGGTCGTCGCGGGCGGCGTCGATAACAGCTGCATGGCGCTCGGCGCAGGCGCATACAGGGAAGGGCGCGCGTATGCGTCGCTCGGCTCCAGCGCGTGGATCGCGGTCTCCGGCTCGCGCCCCGTCCTCGACGCCAGGACGCGGCCATACGTGTTCGACCACGTGGTGCCCGGACAGTACGCGAGCGCGCTTGCGATCTTCAGCGCCGGCACCTCGCACACGTGGCTCGTCGATCTTCTCGGACTCGACTACGCCGCCGCCGACAGGCTTGCGGATGAGGCGGGACGCGGGGCTCATGGGCTTTTCTTCAATCCGTCCCTCGCCGGCGGCAGTTCGCTCGATCCCTCGCCCGCGCTTCGCGGCGGATTCGCGGGCCTTGAGCTCCGTCACAGTCGCGGCGATCTCGTCCGCGCGGTCCTCGAAGGTGTCTCGTACGGACTCGGCGTCGCACTCGACGGCTTGCGCGCGCAGGTTCACGTCGCGGAACCGCTGACCCTGACTGGCGGCGGCGCGAAGAGCACGCTGTGGCGGCATATATACGCGGACGTGTTCGGTATGTCAGTCTCGCCGAGTCCGATCGGACGCCAATGCGCCGCGCTCGGCGCCGCCGCGCTCGCGGCAGTTGGTGTCGGGATGTGGCGCGACTTCTCGCCGATCGACAACTGGTCTTCGGGTGCATCCGATGCCGTGGTGCGTCCAGACCCTGCTGCCGTCGCGGAGTACCGTGCCGGTGCGAAGAGGTTCGCGGAGCTGACGGGACACCTCGCCGCATGGGGGGATGCGCGGTGACCGATCGCGCGAAATCGCTCGTTGGCATCTGCGGGGCTGTCCTCGTCGTGACCGGCTTCGCATGCGCTGCGGTCTCGCTCGCGCTCAAGGCCACCATCCCCGGCGAGCGCGGCACGGTATCGCTCGCTCCGGGCGAGGCCGCCGAGCTCGGCAAGGAGATGCTCGTCCTCAAGGATTTCCGCGTCGAGCGCTATCCTTCGGGAAAGATCAGGCAGTACGTAAGCGACGTACACATCGTCACCCCAGGCGAGGGCAAGGCTCACCATGCGTCGATCAGCGTGAACCATCCGCTCCGCTGGGGACGCTACTGGCTCTACCAGACGGCGTACGATCCGAATACCGAGACGACGACCGTGCTGACGGCAGTGCACGATCCGTGGCTGCCGCTCGCCGCAGTCGGCGGAGCGCTCCTCGTCCTCGGTTCGCTACTGTTTGGGCTCACGTCTTTCGGAAATTGGCCGTGTAGAACGTGTAGATCGTGTAGTGATTCTTCATGTTCTACATGTTCTACACGGCTAAATAACAACAAGAAGTTTCTTCTTTGGCCGAGGGTACTATGCGGCGTGACGGCGGTGTCGGTTCCGCTCTTCATAATCGGCCGCGCAGTACTGCGCCCCGATCCGGTGCCCGCGCTGCAGTCGCCGTTGATGGCACCGCACGTCGCGGCGTATGCCGCGAGCTATGTGGTCCTGCTCTTCGCGACGTTCGGCGTTGGGAAGCGCCTGATGCCGTTTGGATGGTTCCTTATGACGCTTGGACTGGTCCTCGGCGCGCTGTGGGGCAAGATATGCTGGGGGGACTTCTGGCAGTACGATCCCAAGGAGATGTGGTCGTTCGCCACCTGGTCCGTCTATGCGGCGTACTTCGCGTTCCGACGCAACGGCATAGCGGAACGCGTGCTTCGCTTCGCCGGCGGCGTCGCCATCATCCTTACCCTCACGTGGGTCAACTTCTCGAAGTTCTTCACCGGCCTCCATTCCTACGCCTGAAGAACGCTTACGCGGACGGTGGGGCTTGCGCGGCGCCCCGCCGTTTGGTATAATTGCCCGTATGAAACGGAATACTATACCCTTGACATGCGCGGCGATGCTCGCCGCCTTTGATTTGTCCGGCGCGACTTGCGGCGTTACGACCGTTCCCGTCGGCGACGTCCGCGTTGGCTTCACAATCGAGACGGGCGAATGGAAGCCATCGAAGAACGCGAAGACCGGCGGCGGAATCGGATCTGACCGCGCGCTCGTCCATGCCTCGATCATCCCGCACGGTCAGATGAAGTCCCTCTCCGTCACGACGAACGGAAACGTGGTGACGGCGGTCTGGAAGGGGCATCCCGTGTGCGGAGAGAACTTCACGGTGACGGCGAAGATGACGCTTCGTCCGGACGGCGGATTCGAGTACACGTCCTTCGACTACGCTGGAAATGAAAGCGGACAGTATCCCAAGCGGATCGTGTTCCCAGAGGTCGTCGTGCCGCGCACGGCGAAGACGGCGCTGTTCCGTCCGTTCTTCGCGGGCGACATCCTGCGCCCCAACTGGTCGAAGATGAAGACGATGCAGCGCGTCTATTCGTCTGGGCTGATCTTCAAGGTGTTCAACTGCATGGCGGCGCTGGAGGAAGGGGGCGTCTCGCACTTCTTCGACCAGCGCGGCGACGCGCGCCTCTATGCGTCGGCGTTCGAGGCGACGATCGGGTCCATGCCGAACACGCTCGTCCTGCGCAACATCTGGCTTCCGCCGGTCACGGACGAGACGCGCAAGGCCGGCTCGTTGCCGTATCCCGGAGTCTACGCCCCGTACCGCGGCGGATGGTACGAAGCGGCGAAGATGCACCGCGCGTGGATGGAGACGCAGCCGTGGTTCAAGGCGGCCGCCGCGCGCGACTTCTCGAAGCTGCGTGAGATCGACCTCTGGATGTGGAGCCGTGGGAACATCGACGTCTCCGAGCCGCCCGTCCACTGGTTCATGAAGGAGACGGGCCTCAAGGTCGCGCTCGACTGGTACTGGTGGCACAACGTACCGTACGATACGTCCTATCCGTACTTCTGGCCGCCGCGTGATGGCGAGGATGCCTTCCGCGCCGCCGTGAAACGGATGAAGGACCGTGGCGCGTTCGTGCAGGTCTATACGAACGGGATGCTTTGGGACGAGGACGATCCGCGCTGGGCCGAGGGAGGTCTTGAAAGCACGATTGTGCGGGACAGTGGCAAGATATGGGGCACGACGTTCAATCCGTTCACGAAGCAGAGCCAGGGGCACATGTGCGGCGAGGCGCCGAAGTTCCACGCGAAGATGCGTGCGCTGGAGAAGACGCTTGCCACCACGGGACTCGACGGCGTTTACATCGACATGATCTGCTGCGCCGCGCATTTGCCATGCTTCAATCCGCGCCACAAGCACGCACTCGGCGACGCCCACGCCCTCATCGAAGGTTACCGCGACTACGTGAACGACATCCATTCGGACAACCCCGGTTTCCTACTCTCCTCCGAGGGAACGAGCGAGGATTATCTTGACAGGTTCGAGTCGTTCATCATGCTCTACTCCAGCTGGGAGCGCAACGGCCTCGGCACGATGCCGGGAGAGGAGCCTGTCCCCGCCGTCACGGTGATGTACCGTGGCGCGGGCGTGATCTTCGGCTCCTTCGCGACGCCGGGCGGAATCCCCGGTTGGGATCCGCTCTGGGGCAAGTGCCCGGACAAGCCGGACGTGGAGAAGCAGATCGCGAAGTATCCCGACCAGTTCGCGGTTGAGTTCGCGCGCGGCATCGTGTGGGGCGTGCAGCCGATGGTGCACAACTTCGTGATGCGGGACGTAACGAACCCGCGCATCGCGAAGGACATCCAGTTCATGAAGGACTCCGCGAAGTTCTACCACGACCACAAGGACTTCCTCTTCGACGGCGAGATGCTGAAGCCCGCGAAGCTCAAGTGCGCCACGAAACGCGTCCCGTTCCTCAAGACGACCAGCTACAAGCGTCCGCACCAAAGCAAGGAGTGCGTGCAGCCGGCCTTGCCGACGGTGTTCCACTCCGAGTGGCGCGCGCCGGACGGGCGCAAGGCCGCGGTTCTCGTCAACTGGACGCGCGAGGAGCAGAAGTACGAAATCGAATTCGAGGGTGTGAAGAGACGTGGCAAGCTCCCGCCTCTATCATGGCATCGCGTGAACCTTGTCCCTGGCGTTTAATGTACGACAGAAATTTGCAGAAAGGGAAGAAGTTTCAAACAAAGGAGACAGGCAAAATGAAATCCTGCATGCAACCATTCGCCGCGTTGGCGGCGGTGTGTGCGTTCGCGGCGTTTGCCGACGCGCCGCCGGCGCTTCGCGACGGCGAGCCGCGCGTGCTTCAGGGCTCGCTCCTGTGGTTGGATGCATGCGATTTCAAGAACGCGCCCCAGGATGCGGAAGTGGAGATGGAACTGGGGTGGCGCGGCCGCGGTGCATGTGTCAGCAGCACGGCAGAGTTCGATGACGAACGCTCGCGCCCGCCGCTTCTGCGCAAGGACAAGGACGGCCTGCCATACGTTGACTTCGGGAAGTTCTCCAGCGGGCGCGACCTTTCGATTTGTCCTCGCCGGACGGACGTGCGCATGGCATTTGTCGTGGGGAAGCTGAGCGATGCGCGATTTTGCCATTTTCTGTGCGACAGCAAGAGCTACGACTTCCACCGCGGCCCGGACGGCGAGTATGCCTCGCCCGAATGGACGCCGAAGGTTGCCCGCATCTGGAACGGCACGAACGAGGTGGCGGACATCTACAACGAGTATCCGCCCGTCGGCGTGACGCAGGTATTCTGCATCGAGACCTCCGCGCCGTGCGCGTGTGACAGTCTCACGAGGGACAGGACTGACCAGTTCCGCGAGCGCAGCGGCGGACGCGAACTGCGCGAGGTGGTTCTTTTCGACCGCGTTCTCTCCGACGAGGAACGGCTGGCCGTCACGCGCCACCTCATCAAGAAATGGAACGTGAAGGACGCGCCGCTCGCTCGGTGCGTCCCTCCCCGTGACTGGCGGCTCATCCAGCGCGACATCGACAACTGGCACCGTCTCTCCAACAAGAAGACGGGCGAGCAGGCCGCCAACGCGCAGGCGTGCATCCTTCCCGGCGACGCGGATCCCCTCGTCGTGGTGTTGCGCCGCACGCGCGCGTTGCTGGACGACCTCGCTGCGTCGGTCGACCTTTCCGCCGAGCGCGCGGCGTTCGCCGGCCTTGCGTCGGATGCGTTTGCCGCCCTCGACAAGGAATCCCGCATGGCGCTCTTCACGCGCGTCCAGTCGCTCAACCGGCGCATCTCGCTCAAGAACCCGATTCTCGCGGGCATCGACCGCCTGCTCTTCGTCACGCACGAGCCGCGCGGATTCGGCGAATGGCGAGACGGCTCGCACATGTGCGACCAGTACTACGGCTTCCACGGCACGCAGAACGGCGCGTCTCGCGGTGACGGGCTGTACATCCTCGAAAATCCGTTCTCCGAGAAACCCGTCGCGCGCAACATCCTCGCGGGGAAGAAAATCGTTGCTGGCGCGTGGATGGGGCAGACGCTCGACGGCTGCGCGATCATCTCGCCGGACATCGACTGGGACGGCAGGTGCATCGCGTTCGCGGCAGTGCGTCCGACCGGCGCGGAAGACCTTGACAAGTGGACGGATGCGACATGCTACCACGTGTTCACGTGCAACATCGACGGGTCGGATCTGCGCCAGCTCACGAGCGGCCCGTGGAACGAGTTCGACCCGTGCTGGCTCCCGAACGGGCGGATCGCGTTCACGTCCGAGCGGCGCGGCGGCTACGTGCGCTGCTCCGGGAACCGTCCCGTGCCGTCGTACACCCTCTACTCGATGTTCCCCGACGGCACGGACATCGTGCGCCTCTCGCATCACGAGACGAACGAGTGGCATCCGAGCGTGAACAACGACGGCATGATCGTGTACACCCGCTGGGACTACGTGGACCGCGGGTCCGGGCAGGCGCACCACGCCTGGACGTGCTTCCCGGACGGGCGCGATCCGCGCGAGCTCAACGGCAACACGCGTCTCCACGCGAACACCACGCCCAAGATGGAGATGAACGTGCGGCAGATCCCCGGCAGCGGCAAGTATGTGGCCACCGCCACGCCCCACCACGGCTGGGCGGCCGGCTCGCTCATCCTCATCGACCCGTCCGTGCCCGACGACGGCGAGATGAGCGCCGTGAGGCGCATCACGCCGGAGCAGCCGTTCCCCGAAAGCGAGCAGATCACCTGGCGGAACCGCTGCAGCGGCTCGTACGCCACGGCCTGGCCGCTCAGCGAGAAGTACTTCATCTGCACGTACGACGGCGACGCGAACGGGCTCTACGACGTGAGGATGCGCGGTCGTCGCTACGCGATCACGCTCGTGGACGTGTTCGGCAACAAGACGCGGCTCTACGCGCATCCCACGATCTCGTGTCTCGACCCGATGCCGCTCCGGGCGCGGAAGCGTCCGCCCGTCATCCCGCACAAGACGCTGGATGGCGCGCCGGCCGTCGATGGCGGCGGGCTTCCCATGGTAGGGCGGCGTGACCCCACACCGCCGCCGAAGACGGGCGAAATCGGGCTCGTCAACGTGTACGACGCGCGCATTCCGTTCCCGACGAACGATGCGATCACGGCACTGCGCGTGTGGCAGCTCTTCCCCAAGGCTACCCCGCTGCAGCAGCGTCCGTGGCTCGGCGCGGAGAACCGCCAGCTCGGCCGCCAGTGTCTCGGCACGGTGCCGGTGGAGGCGGACGGCAGCGCGTACTTCACCGCGCCCGCAGGCGTGCCGCTCTTCTTCCAGGCGATCCGCGCCGACGGTTGCGCCGTGCAGAACATGCGCAGCGACACGTACCTCCACCCCGGCGAGCGTCTCGTGTGCGCCGGCTGCCACGAACCGAAGGAGAACACGCGCCGCACGGCGATGAAGTCCCTGCCCGACGCGATGCGTCGCGCCCCCAGCGCGATCAGGCCGGGTCCGGACGGGTCCGCGCCGTTCAACTACCCGCGCCTCGTGCAGCCGGTCCTCGACGCGAAGTGCGTGAGATGCCACGGTGAGAAGCGCGCGCCCAAGGCGCCCGACCTGCGCGCCGGCGACTGGCGCAAGAACAAGTGGGGCTTCTCGACGAGCTGGAACAACCTCGTGCACCGCACGAACTACTTTGTGCGCGAACGGCTCGACAAGGGCCAGCGGATCGATTGGGAGTTCTTCGAGCCCGCCTACACCGCCCCCGGCAAGTACCTCGCAATCGGCGCGCCGCTAAGGAAGATGCTCGACGCGGGGCACCACGGCGTGAAGCTCACCCCCGAGGAACGCGAGCGGCTGATCTTGTGGATGGACTCGAATGGACAGTACATCGCACACGACAAGGACCCCGACGCCCAGCGCGACGGCAAGATTGTCAAACCCGCGCTCGAGTAGTTCCGCGCCGATCTTGAGAAGAGCGATAAGGTCTGCGAACTCTTGAGCCGATCGGCATTCATTTAGCGGAGGTTTCGCCATTGCGACGGGGCGGAGCCGGTCGCGCGGGAGAAGCGCTTCGAGAAGTAGAGGGGGTCTGTGAAGCCACACGTGAGCGCGACTTCCTTAACGGACATCGCCGTGGTCAAAAGAAGCCTTCGCGCCATTTCAATGCGGCAGCCTTCCACGTATGCCTGCGGGGACGTGCCGAACGCCTCGCGGAACCGGTGCGCGAAGCGCGAGGGCGAAAGGCGGAACGCTGCCGCAAGCGAAGCGACCGGAAGCTGTTCCGAAAGGTGATCGATGACATATTGGCGCACATCCTCACCGAAGTCGATATTGCCTCCTGTGGCACGTATCTTCGCCAACCGCAGCAAAATGTTCTCAAGGAGGTTCATCGCAAGCGCCTCGTCGTACCCGGAGCCGCTTGATGTGTTGACGACGACTTCCCTGAAGAGTGCAACGATGCGGCGGCGTTCTCTTTCGGGAATCGACTGGATGGAGAGAGTCTTCCAATCTAGAAGCGGCAGCCAGTTTGCCGGAGCATGCAGGTGGGCCCAGAGAAAGTGCCAGTTGCCAACTTCTGGATCGGTGCGGTAGTCGTGCTTCTCGTGGGGCTTGAAGAGATAGAGCGAATAGGGCTTCAGGGGCGTGCCGTTTGCAACCCCCGCGCCGGAAACGGTAAGGAGGAGCAAATGGTCTTCCGTTCCGACGTCTCGGATGATTCGATAATCCGATCCCATCCTGTATTCACTTGCCCATACGCAGCGATACGGATGCGTCTTCACATATTCGGGAGAGAATATGACCTCATGTGTGAATATGATTTTACGATTCATGGTTGATAGTATAGCAGAATCTTACATGCAGTTCAATGGTTGTTCCATGTGTTTCTGCGTCATTCCAATGGGTTTGTTTGGTATAATATTCCATGTCGATTGCGGAAGGAAGAAGCCTAGAATGAGATTTAAGAGTAAGGAGGAACTAAAAATGAAAAGCAAAAGTACGATTCAGGCCATGTTTCTGGCGGCGTTCGCGTGCGCAACGGCGGCGGCGTTCGCTGACGGCATACGCTGGGAACTGGCGAAGGACATCACGAGTGACGCCGACGTGCGTACGGATGGCGTGCTGCGGTATGCGTACTCCTGGCAGGCGCATACTGTAAACGGCGTACCGTTCTCCGCTGGAATGTCCGGTCATGCCGCGAATCTGTACAACATACCAGACAATACTGCGACACTTGCGGACATCACGCTTTCGGCGAGCAGCGGCAGATGTGTCATGTACGATTACGCTTTTTCAGGTTTTCCGTCCACCGCCAGTGAAGACTACAAGGCGATTTTGAGTTGCTTCTGCTATGCAAACGAAGCAAATGCGAGGGTGGATGTTGAGTTGAAGAACCTTATTCCTGGCCATGCCTACATTGTTCAGCTGTGGGTATATGACAACCGCAATGATGACACCAAGCAACGTTCCATCAAAGTTGACGATGTTTCAGAAGTCAAATACTACGATCCCTTGACTGGATGTGGACAGCATGTCACGGGTTCTTTCACCGCTATGTCCGATACGCAGACGTTTTCGCTTCATCCATACGGCTCGTCATGGCCTTCCGCTCAGTTCAACGCGATCCAGCTGCGCGACGTTACGCCGGGCTGCATCGAATGGGAAGAGCCGAGGGACATTATGGATGATTCCGACGTGCGTATCGATGGTGAACCTGTGTTTGCCGCAGGTTGGTGCGCCGCCACGTCGATCGTCAACGGCGTCACGTTCGTGCCCCAGAACTCGAAGAGCGAATTGACTATTGCGAATGCGACGATTGACGGCATCATAAGAGAGTATAGAACCGATTTCAACACAGGGATAACGCAGTCGCTCTCAGATGACTATCATCGGCTCATGGGCGGCGTGATATGGGGAAACAGTGGTCCGATGACGGTTAACATCAATGGTTTGACGCCGGGTGGCCGTTACCTTGTCCAGCTGTGGATCAACGATAGCCGTAATGGAGCAGGCCCGTACCGCTGGGCGTCGATTGATGGCGGACGGAGACTCGCCTATCGCAAGACCAGTTACGGACAGCATATTACAGGTACGTTTACTGCTGACGCCGTCATGAAGTCTATACAAATCCGCCCGTTTTACAAGAGTCCGTCCAGTTCCTCGGAACAGCTGAACGCCATCCAGTTGCGCCGTCTCGACTCTGGCGCGGCGACGCATTGGCGAGTGAACCACATTTCGAAGTCAGACTATGACGTGCGGATAGAAGGCAATCTGCTCTACGCCTACAACTTCTCCAATGCCGCAACCGATACGGAGGTCAATGGCGTTACATTCAAGGGGTATGCGAGGAATACTGGCTCTGCAACAAGCTCCAATGATGATTTCGTACTTGCACTTTCTGACAAAGGAGGCAACCATGCGACGGCTTTCGGATTTTCAGATCCTGACGTGTCGGCCGGATATCTCCTGATGTTGAAGTCAGCGACATGGGGCGGTGTCAACGCCAGCCTGACTTTGAAGCGACTCACGCCGGGGCACAGGTATCTCGTGCAATTGTGGGAGAACGACGCACGTTCGGAGTTCAACGACCGTTATGTGGTTCTCGATGGTGTGGCTACCACGAGGTATCGTAACGCAGGGGTGTTCAACCCCGCGCGAGGTGACGTGGCGACAGGCATCTTCACGGCTACGGAAGAGACGCGCGAAATAGACATGGAAGCCGGCCATTATAGTAGCTGGTCTAATCGTAGTCTCCAATTGAATGGCATGCAGGTGCGTGACCTCGGTCCTGCCGATTTGGAGGTCAATGTCTGGGCAGGCGGCGCGAACGGCGCATGGGGTGCGGATGCGACGAACTGGAACGACCTTGCGGGCGATCCGCGCACGGGTACGCTCTGGGATGCGGCGAATGGTGAAGGAAACGTCGCGTTCTTCGCGTCCGCGACAAGCGCGGCACTTCCGTCCGCCGATGTCACGGCGAACGGCATCGTTGCGAATGGTGCGCTCACGATCGGCGCGGCGAACGACGGACGCAGCGTGACGGCCGGATTCGTCGAGGCGCAGAACTGCACATTCAAGAGCGGTTGGGCCTCGGACACGCTCGCAAAGTACGACCTCGGTGCGTTCACGCTTGAGGGTGCGAGCCCGAATCTCGCAAAGGTCGTCGCAGGTGGCGGCTCGCTTACGCTCTCCCGCACGGATGCGCTCAAGGCGGGCGCGGACGTGACGGTGTCGAAGGGCGCGACGCTGACGCTCGCGGACGGGTCGGCGTCCTTCCTCTCCCGCCTTGCGGGCGAGGGTACGTTTGCCATCGACGGCGCGGGCACAGTGACGATCACGAACGAATCCGTCCAGTCTTTCACGGGTGTGATAGACGGCGACGTGACCGTGCGCAAAGCCGGACGCGGCGACTGGACGCTCGGAGGAACGCACACGGGTGCGCTTGCGCTTGACGTGCTGGAAGGGCGCGTCATTCTTGCGACGGACGGTGTGGCGGCGTCGATTACAGCGGATGCGCTCCTCGACCTCGGCGGTACAACGCGGAGTCTCGGCACGGTGTCGGGCAACGGCACGATCACAAACGGAACGCTCGCAACCGCGCTTGCGGTCGCGGACGGTGGCAACATCACGCTGGGCGCAGTGGCGCTTTCCGCCGGCGTCACGCTCAACGGCGCGTCGTCCGTAACGTTTGCAGTGGACAAGGACCTTGACGGTCTTGCGGTTCATATTGCAAACCCTGCGGCGGCGCACGCTGCGCATAAGGTGGTTGTGGCCGTCGAGGGTGAATTGACTGGCGTACCGACGTTCACTTTCGGCGCGATTGGCTACAAGGTAAAGCAGACCGACGACGGCAAGGGTTACATCTTGCGCCGAAATGGTTTCACGATCATTGTAAAATAGAACGTCGAGGAGGTAGCAATGAAAAGACTGTTATGCATGATGTCCGTACTCGCCGCCCTTTCGGCGGGGGCGCAGACGCTGACGGTGAAGATGGCGCCGGGCGAGAATTGGTGGGGCGCGTGCAGCGCATTCGGAAGAGGCATGCCTTTCACGGAGAAGTCCCGTTTCATGCTCGACCTCCGGCGTGAGAACAGCCTCCACCAGACGCTGTCGTTCCTTTGTTCCGACAAGGGGCGGGCGGTGTGGTGCCCGAGGCCGTTCGCGGTGAACATCGCGGGCGGTGTCATGCGTCTTGAGTCGGACGATGCGGAGATCACGCTGAAGGAGAACGCAGGCAAGACGCTAGCGGAGGCGTTTCGCTACGCCTCGCGCACGAGGTTCCCGCCTTCGGGCACATCGCCGGACGAGCTTTTCTTCTCCGCACCGCAGTACAACACGTGGTCGGAGCTGATCTACAACCAGAACGAGAAGGACATCCTCGCGTACGCGAAGTCGATGCTGGACAACGGTCTTCCGCCCGGCATATTCATGATCGACGAGAACTGGCAGCATGGCTTCGGCGTGTGGGAATTCGACATGCGTAAGTTCTCGGATCCGAAGGGTATGGTCGAGAAGCTCCACGGCATGGGCTTCAAGGTGCTGCTGTGGGTGTGTCCGTTCGTGGCGATGGACACTCTGGAGTACCATCGCGTGGCGTGGGGCGAGAGGGTTGACCGTCTTGGTGGCTGGCCGACGAAGGGCGGTTTCCTTACGTCCTCGCTCAAACCTTCGCGCGGCCGCGTACCGCCAGCCGCGACGGTGAACTGGTGGGAGGGGACGAGTGCACTCCTCGATTTCTCGCATCCGAATGCCGTTGCGTGGTTTACGGAACAACTCGACCGCCTGATCCGTGACTACAAGGTGGATGGTTTCAAGTTCGACGGCGGCGAGGTGCCGTACTACGCGGCGACGATGCTTCCCAACGGCGCGCCGGGCAAGATGTACGCGCACAACCGGAAGCTGCTCCCGGCCGAACAGAGCGCTTTGTACGCGGCCTTCGCGTTCAAATACCCCGTGAGCGAGGTGCGCAACGCATACGGCATGGCAGGCAAGCCCATGATACTCCGCCTTCATGACAAGCCACACAGGTGGGATGCGGTGCAGAGGCTTGTGCCGGATATGATCGCGGCGGGCATGATTGGCTGCCCGTTCATCTGTCCCGACCTCGTGGGAGGAGGTTCGTATACCTCTTTTCTGAAGGGTTCCAAATTCGATCAGGAACTGTTCGTGCGTTATGCGCAGCTCGCGGCGCTCAGCCCGATGATGCAGATATCCGCGTCTCCGTGGCGTCTGCTTGACGAACGCCACCAGAAACTGTTCAAGGAGGCAGTCGCTTTGCGGCAGAAGTTCGCGCCGCAGATCGTGACGCTCGTGCGGCAGGCTGGACGTGACGGCGAGCCGATCCTGCGTAACCTTGAATACAATTTCCCGGCGATGGGTTATGCGGACATCAAGGACGAGTTCATGCTTGGCACGGACATCCTCGTCGCGCCCGTTGTAGTGAAGGGGCAGACAGAACGCACAGTTCAGCTGCCGCCGGGGTGTTGGCGCGGCGACGACGGCAGGGAATACGCCGGCCCGGTAAAGATCACCATCTCGACACCTCTTGAACGGTTGCCGTATTTCACCAAATTACCTCAATTTATCAAATAGATAGCCGCTTAGGCTCCAAGCCAAATCCCCGCTGGCGTTTTCTGCCGGGGACAACTAAAGCTGAAAATATTGACAGGGAAAAATCGTATAATATATGCGCAAAAGGACAAGAAAGGAGAAAGCCGTGGCAACAGGAAAAGCACTCGATGGAAAGCCGTATGCGGGAAATCCGCACGTACGGTTTGACGAGGGGGAAGTCGCGCCGGCGGCAATGCCGAGGCGTGGGTCTCTACTCTACACGGCTGTCGCTACGTTGGTCGTGGCGATGGCCGTCTGCATCGCGCGCGCCGACGGAAGCGACGCGCTTTCGCTGTCGGGTCGGTGGCGCTTCGCGCTTGGGGACGCCTCCGACTGCGCTGATACGATAACGCTGCCGTCAACTACGGACATCGCGCGGAAGGGCGACGGACGGCTGAAGGGCGTGGAGGTCGAGAAGATCGACCCCATGCGCGACGATGCCGCCGTCAGGAACCAGCTCACGCGCCATCCGACGCGGCGTTTCCCCTACGTTGGGCTGGCGACTTACGAGAGGGAGATCGAGATTCCGTCCGCCTGGGCGGGACGCCGCTTCGAGCTCTTCCTTGAACGCACCAAGGTCGTTGACGCCTATATCGACGGCAAGCGCGTCGGACGCAGCGAGACGCTTGCGGCGCCTGCCGTCATCGAATTGCCGCGCGGCATTTCTCCGGGCCGTCACACGCTGCGTCTCGTGATCGACAATCGGCAGAGGACAGTCCCCGTGTCCGGACATCAGGTGTCGGACGACACGCAGACGAACTGGAACGGGGTGATGGGCAGGATGGAGCTGCGGTCGTTCGGCGCGATCTCGATTCCGCAGGTGAAGGTGTTTCCGTGTGCGGCCGAGAACAAGGTCACGGCGAAGGTCGTGTTTCGCAATGACGGGGCGGAGAACGCGAAGCTCGACGTCGGCCTCTGCGTGGCGGTTGCGGGAGACCGGGCAGGGACCTGCCCGGCACAGGACACTATTTCGCGTGTCTTTCCATATGTTGCGCCGTGCGGGGTCTCGATCGGCGAGTTCGTTGTCGCGCTGGGACCACAAGCGCCGAAGTGGAGCGAGTTCAACCCCGTCCTGCATGCGCTCACCGTGAAGGCGGGCGGGGCGTCAAGGACGGTGAGGTTCGGATTGCGCGACTTCCGCACGAATGGCACGCAATTCACGCTCAACGGGCGGCCGACTTTCCTGCGGGGGAGGCACGACGCCTGCACATGGCCGCTCACCGGCGCCGCGCCCATGGAAGTGGAACCCTGGAGGAAGTACTTCGCGACGCTTAAGGAGTATGGGCTCAACCACGTTCGCTTCCACTCGTGGTGTCCGCCGGAAGCCGCGTTCGAGGCCGCAGACGAGGCGGGGTTCTTCCTGCAGCCGGAGTTTTCGTCGTTCGGCGGCAGTTTCGCGAAGGACGCGAAGCTCCGCGCGTTCTGCCTTGCTGAATCCAAGAGGATAATCGACGCGTACGGAAACCATCCGTCGTTCGTGATGTTCACGCTCGGCAACGAGTGCTGGGGCGGCGGGAAAAAGCGTGCCGATATTGTGCGCGCGCTCAAGGCGCACGATCCGCGGCCGCTCTACGCGATTGCCACGAACGGGGACTTCATGAATCCCAAGCAGTGCGAAGTGGACGACTTCTGGGCGACGTTCAGGAGCTGCAACGGCGCGGAGGGCAACGCGCGCGGGTCGTATGCGCACTGCGACGCCCCGCTTGGCGCGGTGCAGCTTCCGGGCGGCGGAACGATGCGCGACTTCTCAAGTGCCGTGCGTCATTCCACCGTTCCGATCATCGGACACGAGACCGGGCAGTTCCAGGCGTACCCCGACTATTCCGAAATCCCGAAATACACCGGCGTCCTGAAACCGATCAACCTCGAGATATTCAAGGTGCGGCTTGAGAAGGCTGGGCTGGGGAAATATGCGGCGGACTTCTGCTTAGCGTCGGGACGTCTCATGGCGATCAACTACCGCGAGGAGATGGAGGAGGCGGTCAGGACGCCAGGGTTCGGCGGCTTCCAGCTGCTCGACATCCAGGACTTCCCAGGACAGGGGACGGCCCTTGTCGGCATTCTCAACGCATTCATGGAGTCCAAGGGGTTTATCACGCCGGAGAAGTGGCGCATGTCCTGTTCGCCGACGGTGCTTCTTGCGCGCTTCCCGCAGTACACGTACACGAGCGGCGATAGATTCAGCGCCGAGATTCAAGTTGCGCACTACGGCGCGGAGGATGTCCTGACGGGCGAGCTTAAGTGGAGGATAGTATCTGCTGGAACAACGGACACCTTGCCCGTTGACGGCGCGTCGGGGACGCCGCGCCCTACCATCGCCTGCGGCGCACTCTCCGTGTCCGTCCCTGTCGGCGAGGTGAAGTCCGTTGGCAAGATCGACGTTGCGCTGCCGAACTTGGAGAAGGCCGAGAGGATAGAGCTGCAGTTGTCATTCGCGGATGGTAAGAAGCAAAACTCTTACCCTCTCTGGGTTTATCCGAAGGCAGCGGTAGGGCGCGGCGTCCTCGACGCGCCGGACGGCGTTGAAATCGTGCGGGACCTCGAATCTGCCGACAAGGCGCTCTCGGAGGGGCGCACCGCGCTCTGCATCCTTGACAGGGCGAAGGCTCCGGCGAATTCCGTGCCTGGCTTCTTTGCGTCAGACTTCTGGAACTGGGAGATGTTCAACGCGGTGCGCGTGCGCCGCGGCGACAAAAAGGTCGCGCCCGGCACTCTGGGCCTGCTCGTGAAGAGGGATCATCCCGCGCTCGCCGGGTTTCCGACGTCGTTCCATTCGGACTACCAGTGGCGCGAACTCCTGTTCAATGGCGTGAACGTGGTTCTGGACGGCGACGGGGAAGCGGACGTGATCGTGCGCGGCATAGACAACATCACGCGCAACCAGAGC
>Ga0310696_10004789_pt1 | contig 16507 bp, 13 predicted proteins | sample AusTroGonzalo_MG_4_FD_203885 | JGI IMG/M metagenome (GOLD analysis project Ga0310696, IMG submission 203885) | Bovine rumen microbial communities from tropical cattle in Woodstock, Queensland, Australia - Gonzalo_02 (v2) (version 2) | ecosystem: Host-associated > Mammals > Digestive system >...
AGGCCGAGCATGGCAGGTCCGTCAGTTGTGGAATTGATGGATGACGGCGGTCACTACGCCGAAAATCTGGAGTTCCTCGCCTTCACGGAAGGTCAGCACAGGATAGGCGGAATTGGCGGGAATCAGGTTGACGCCCCGCTGGTTCTGGCGAAAATATTTGACGGTGAACTCGCCATCGACGGCGGCGATGACGATGGACGAGTTTTCCGGCGTCAGACTGCGGTCAACCACCAGGATGTCTCCCGGACGGATGCCGGCCTCCAGCATGGAATCGCCTGCCGCGCGGACGAAGAAGGTCGCGGACGGACGGTGCACGAGCAACTCGTTCAGGTCCAGTGGCGATTCGGCATACTGCTCGGCAGGAGACGGAAAACCGGCGACAACAGGAGTCTCCATCAGAGGCGCGACTGCTTCCTTGGCGGACTTGGCGATGGCGGAGCGCATGGTCATGTTGCTACGGGACTATTCCACCAGGTTGAAGGCTTTGACCAGGTCTTTGATTTCCTGTTCGGTGATGGGCTTCATGCCACCAAGAGCCTTGCAGCCGATGGTCGCGCGGGCGGAATACTCCGCGACCTCCAGGCGGTCAAAGGCCTGAAGCAGGGTGGCGCCAGTAGTGACCATGCAGTCGTTCTGGATGAGCACGACTGGATAGCGCGTCGAAATGGTTTTGGTGATTTCGCCAAGGTTCCGGAAATGCTCGCCGAAGGGATAAGTCGGAACTTCGCGCAGAAGAATGTAACTTTCGGGAATCACGCGCGGGTCGAAGGTCTCATGGGTGACGGCGTAGGCCATCACGTTCGGAGGATTGGCGAGAATCACGGAGTTGATGTCAGGGTTGGCGTCGAAGATGGCCTTGATGAACCAGGCGCCCCGGGACAGTTTTTTCCCGGCCTCGTGCAAATGGCCGCGGACCAGCACGAAGTCATCGGGCTGGATGGTCCCGCGGTCCAGGGAGCGCTGGGTGACCAGGAAGGAGTCCTTGTCGATGCGGCAGCCGAAGGTGCCCTCGGTGCTGGTGAACAGTTGCTGGCGATAGGCACGGCGGATGAGCAACGCCATCTGATAGCGCATTTCCATCTCCTGGGAGGAACGGCTGTCAGGCGAGAACTCGTGGAAATCCACATTGCGGTCGATGGCGTAGTATTCCATCTGGGGTTCCGTGAGGTAGATGGGCTTGCCGATGCGGAGCGCCCCCATGATGAGGCGGGCGCAGAAGTCGAGCGTCTCGAAACGCTGGAAGGCCTGGAGAAGGCTGTTGCCGGCGCAACAGGTCCCATGGTTCTCCAGGAGGATTGTCGAATGTCCCTCCGCGAAGGCTGCGGAGACATTGCGCCCGAGAGCCTCGCTGCCAGGAACTTCGTATGGCGCATAGCCGACGGTGCCACAGATTGACTTGGCCGTCGGGAAGACAGCCGTGTTGGGAATTTGTCCGGCCACCGAGAAACTCACGAGTGTCGGGGGATGTGCGTGGACAATCGCCCGCACATCAGGGCGCAACTGGTAGATGTCGCGATGGAAGGGAAATTCGCTGGACGGCTTGTGAGGGCCAAGCATCGTGCCGTCAGGTTGCACGCAGACGATGTCTTCTCGCCGCAGGGTTCCCTTGTCGATGCTGGCGGGGCTTATCCAGATGTTGCCTTCGGCATCGAGAATGGAGAGGTTTCCGCCGCTGGTAGTGGTCAGGCCATTGCCGTAGATGCGGCTCATCAGTTCCACGATTTGATCGCGCGGATGCATGTAAGTAAGGTTTTCCATGGTGTGTCTGTCCTATCAAAAGATGGTAAATTATCTTGTGTCCCTGAATAGCGGGAGGCGCTCCGCTGGCGTGGTATAATATAATGGGGGAAAAGCATTCAGTCCAGCGCCAGCATCTGGGAGGGCCGAGCTCCTGCTCGGTCGTTGTAATCGGCCAGTCCGCCCATCGGAGACTGGGACAACTGGGACATTTGGGACATCTGGGACAACTGGGACTACAGGGACTACTGCCCCATGCGCTCCCTATATGGCCATCGACCAATACGCCTGCCCGCCGCACTAAGCGAATGTTGCCCGTTCGTATCGTCCTGCGTGGAACTGCGTCCCTGCGTGTCTGCTATCGCGAGCTACTGTCCGAAAGGAACGCGCTCCAGTACATCCGCCGACGCAACGTCGGCGCACATAACAATATACCCAGACGAGGCTATGGCAACCCAGTGTGTCTTGTCAATAGCCGGGGAATGGCTTGTCATTTCCCATGTTTTCCCGCCATAGTGTAGGTCCCATGGGGATGCTGCTGTCTTCCGGAAGCCGCACCCGTCCGCAGAATATGCACACGAAAAACTCCTCGTTGTCAACAAAGCCCGTTTTGATGGGGTCAGGCTCCTTGCAGGTGCATTTGCCGGGGATGACAATTTGCCCATCGGGGATGGAAAGCAACTTATCTTCCGACTGACAAAGCATCGCGTGATATTGCGGTAGAGGAATACTGGCTCCTGCCTGCTCGAAATATTGATTGTAAATGTGGGTGTCTATTATTTCAGCTTCCCCCCGTTCGCCGATTTTCCGGCTGGGCTTGAAGATTTTTCCGCACCGTCCGCAAAGCCTATAGAAATAGTCGCCCATATTGGCCGCGAATTTGCTGCCGTCATTCTTCAAATCCAACAACGGACCATAGCCGAGAGTGAATATTTTCCCATGGTTCGCGCCGCACTTGCACCAGCCTTTGACTCCGATGTCAGCATCGTTGTCAGCAATTTTGTGATTGTCGACTTCGGAATCGGTCTGCTCGTCTTCTGATTTCTCGACATCTTCACTGGTGCAGATTTGCTGGTCAATCGGGGTTTGGCATGTTTCCTCGCGGATAAACAAGCGCTTGACCTTCTCTTTGATCTCCTCGGGCACGCCATCATATTCCAATATTCTTTTCGCCAACTCTTGATGCTCCTTGGAAGATGTCCCACATTTGACAGCGCGCACAATATCACTGAGATGCGCTTTCCCAATTTTTCCGGAAGAGGCGTTTGCCGTGCCCTGGTTTATGCCACTATTGACTTTCTTGCCTGTGTGCCTGTTGTAGACGACCTCCTTATGTCCGTCCTCGCTGACATATTTGATGTTTGGAAAATCAGGATCAAGAACAAACCATTTCTCTCTTGGCTCAATAAGATATTCATACACCGCATAACGGAAAATTGCTTCTCTAAATTGAGCTCCTTTCATATCGCCTGCCGCATAAGGGATCTTATCAACCCAGGGCTGGAAATTATGCCAGATACTGAACAATTTCCATTGCTCCCTATATGCGTCTTTGTTATGCCGCAGCAACTCACGCATCTCATCCCAGGTCTCCGGGGTGCCCTGGTTCTCCAGGGCATCTATAATGTGTGCCTCATCGCATGACATGTCATTTATGTCTTCGATTTTTGGCACATAGCGGCCTTGGCTCTGGGTGCTGGAGTCCGGTCTATAGCGGCTTGGGCTAGATTGGGTACCGGCATAGCCCGCCCCTGAACACAAAGAGACGAAAAGCAACAGAATCGTCAATGTTGAAACACAAAAAGATTGCTTTGTCATGAATGTCTCCTGCGGTGCAGTGTGCGGCAGTCTACGCTCTCTCGCCAGACCACTTGAACGGAACGCCGTACTAATCCATCTTCAGCAGTTCCCTGAGTTTTGCTCCAACCTCGCTGGAGGACGGTCCCTTCTGCAATGTTCCGCCGTCAACTTTCGGGGTGGCGAAGTCGATGGTCTCCGCCTTGCCGTCGGTGATGACAATGCGGCTGCAGGAGTTCTTCCAGTAAAGCGAGACGCCGTCGGCGATGGTCTTGCGGATATAGTCCTCGGTCTCGCCGGTCTTCTGGTAGCGTTCCAGCTCGGCGTCAAAGAGCGTCAGCTGCTTCTTGAATAATTCGCCGCTGCGCCTGGCTTTCTCGCCTTCGGGATTGAGTTGAAGGACCACGGCAAAGGTCTGCCCATCGGCGTTGAAGAGGACCTCGCGTCTGTAGTCGAGATAATACGGCGGATACGAGACCTGCACGGTGTGGACGCCTGGCGTGACGGAATACTGGCCGGGGCACATCCCGTAGGCCAGGCCGTCAATCTGGACATCTGCCCCCAGGACATTGCAGCCGAAATACACGGTGATGCGGTTGACCGGCGTGGGCTCCCAGGCAGCCTGGTCGAGGGCGGCGAGGAACTGCTTCGCGTAGTTTGCGGCGGCGTCGTGGAGTAGTTCCTCATAGAGCACGGCGTTGTCCAGCGACAGCCTTTCCGCGCTGATGTTCTTGCTGAAAACCTGCCCGCCGGTGCCGCAGACCGTCTGCCCTGTCGCGCAGTCTGCCAAGGAGATGGTGATGCGCGTCTTCAGCGAATAGGCGCGTGGCCTCGGCGCGCCTATCGCCTGACTGGTGAACTCCTGCACAGACGCCGTGACGACACCGTCGACGCCCAGGATGCTTCCCAGTTGTGCGGCGGACATCTCGGGCATCTTCTCCCCGGCGGCAGTTCGGTTCTGCTGCCTGCCGATCATGCTGGCGGGATTGACGACGCGGAGCGTTGGCCCGGAAAGGCTGGCGACCAGGGTGTCGGCCAGCGCCGCCATCGGCAGATTCGCTTCCGAAGTGTGGTTCTGGACGATGAGGGCGGCGCGGCGCGGCGCGGCGGCCAGCAGGCCGGTGGCCAGGACGGCGATGAATGTGATAATGGCTTTCTTCATTTCAACACCTCATTGCTTTGCTGGCAAATCGAAGGTCTCGATGCCTTCCCAGATGATCTTGCCGGTCGCCAGGCTGTGGATGGCCAGACGGAACTTGTAGTAGCTTCTCCCGTCGAGGTCGGTCAGGAGCTTCAGGTCGCCCGCCACGAGAAAATCCGGAGAGCCGTGCTGCTTGAGATGCTCCATGACTTTGCCGTCCTCCAGCACGCTGTTGTCGCCGGCGATGATGCGGTCGGCCAGCTCGGTGTAAACACTGTCGTCCTTGACCTCGAACATCTTTGTCTCGAACAGCTTCACGCGGAAGCGTTCTCCAGCTGACTTGATAAGGGCGTCAAGGCCTGGATTGCCTGTGCTGTTTTTGATGCTTCCAAGCGCAACGAGAGGAAGGCGCCCTTCCTGCTGCGCCTTGCACTTATCGTAGTTCGTGACGAACGGCGAAGAGGTCAGCATCGACTTGAGAAGTACATCGACTTTCCTGTCCAGAATGGTGGTAGGCACCGGTACTGGTTTTGGCGGCGCTGGGGGAACAGGCGGCGGTGGCGGTGGTGGCGGCGTGGGCACCCAGTCTTTGACGGCGGGATGAGCATCAAGCTGCGCCGCGCATTCCTCGGCAGCCGCGTACATGAGGTCGCCCAGATACTCCTGTTTCCCTTGGGCAACTTGATTGTTCGTGTATTGGGGACTCTTTTGCTTGATTGTCTGCCCGCAGATGGCCGCGCCGGTGCCGGCGTCCATTAGATTGAGGGAAATGCGGATGGAGAACTGGTGAAGGACAGGTGGGTTGCCAAGAGGCATGTCCAAAAACTCCAGAACTGACGCCGTGATGGCACCTTCGGCATGGAGTTTCCGCGCAAGTTCCAGAGCGGAAACGGCAGGCGTCTGCTCACCCTCTGCATTCCGATTCTGATTGTTCCCGACGGCATTGTATGGGTTCACCACCTGAAAGCCATGCCCAGACAGCTTAGCCGTCAGGGCATCCGTCAAGGCCATCATCGAAATTTGAGCCCCAGGCGCGGCATGGTTCTGCACTATCAGCACAACCTTGCGCGGAGGATGAGTCTGCGCCAGAGCCAGCAAAGTCATTCCTAACATCAAGGCTAACAATCTCTTCATCATTGGTCTTTTCTCCGTTTGAATTTGGAAAATGAATGTTGAAAATCTGCCTACTCCGTCTTGAACGAGATTTCAATCCTATTGTTAATAGTGCGCGTATTCGTTATGTAGTAATGTCCTTCGGGGGGAAGTTGGCCCGCGACTACTTGGATATTTGAATATCTGGATGTGTCCTCGATATGCCTACGCAAATAATCGGCAGCCGCCTTCTCCTGCCCTGGGGCGAAGCAAACAGAGCAGCTGCCGCGCCTCGTTGCATCATCAAACGAAGATTGAAAGTTTGTAAGCGTCAACACGGAGATATGCCCAGTGACTCTTCCATTCTCCAATATTGGCCAGTCATCTTTGACAAAGAATTGCTCATCAGTGTCTGGATGACTTTGAAGGTATTCAGATTTCACATATCTCCAGATGACTTCAGATGCTTTCGCGGGCTCCTCGCCATTCAACAAAATCTCGTAATTCCACTCAAAGTTACTGCCCTCTATCCGCTCAATTTTCTCTAGAGTAAGTTGTCTCGGTAATGCACGATTTGGATTTTGTGCCGGCTGGTTTGAAGATGGCGGTATCTGCCGGGAAGAAGGATATTGGCAAATGCGCTTAAAACAACTAGGCTTTGCTATTGTTATCATGAACCAACCTTTTTCACCTATGAATTTAATAAAACCTCGAGTGACAAAGTTATTTCTACTATCCCAGCCTTTCTCGTGTGGCTCTTGTGATTTCACGAATTTGTCCCATCTTTTACCTGTACTTTTCCCATAAAGTTTTTCAGCATTATCTTTTTGCTGCAACGATATGCTATTCTGGGATTTTGTTTCTTCGAGGACAGAGGCAAAATTGATAGCAAGCTCATCGTGGAAAACTTCTTGAACGCGCATTACTTTTTTTACATTATTGTAGCGTTGGCATTCAATAGATTTTAAGCTGTTGTCGTCAGTTATGTCATGTTTTGCTAAATATGCACGATAATCCGTCACATCTGATTCTGTGAGCGTTAACTCGCCATTTGATAGTTCCCATGTCCCTGCAAATTTGTGTTCAACCTTTTCGCCGACTCCTTGTCGAGAGGATTCAAGACGAGTAAATGTCCCATCCCATAGAAAGTCATAGGTCTCAACTTTACGAATAGGAGCATCAGGAGCACAATAAGTAGATCCAAGAAATACCTCTGTTTCATAAACACTTTCCCATTTGCCACACAGAGATGATTTGTCGGAAACAAGAGTCCCCTGCGCCTTTGGCGTCGTGCTCAGAGAAGATTCTAATGCTTGTTTTGCCGCTGCATCTGCGCGAAGTTTGTCCAGTGCCTCCTGCTTCGTCAGATAATGACCAGACGATTCGCAGCCAACTATCGCCAGCAGAAGACAAATGATGGCAACCACGCGCTGCGCGCAGACAATTATCTTCTGTCGCCTTCCTTTTGCACTGCCGATGCTTAATTTCATGTTATTGACCTCGCAACTGTTTTGGTGTTCCATTATATGGTAACTTGACGTTTTTTACAAGCTTGTATTTGTCGTAAGGAACTGTGCAAAAATAAGTTGTTAAATCAGATTGTTGGGATTTTGGATGCAGTTTCGTCGCAATTGCGATGCGTGTAGACACCTACATAACGAGCAATTGCGACGTAAATGCGCCAAAAGCACACAATCTGCACAGATTATTTTTGCACAGTTCCTAATCAGCGGTCCAGGGTTATCAACCATCACCATCTCGCTAATGCGACAGTTAGCGAACATCCTGCTACTAATAGCAGAGAAACAGCTGAAAAACTAAATTTGAGTATCTTTGTCCCAAGCATTCTGCCTACTCCGTCTTGAACGAGATTGCAATCATCACAGATGTTCATATCATAAAATCTGTGTTCATTATATGATCTTTTTCTTTTTCGCTATGTTTCTCATCAGGTAGGTTTCTGAAGGCAAGAGGCAAAACTGTGGCGCCCTCTAGGCGGCTTATTTGATGGTGGCTCTTTCCCCCAGCGGCGTGCCCTCACGGGCGCTTGCTGGGGGTTATGCATATAGCTCCCTGCGGGCGCTGGCCGCTCCGCGGCCTTTTTCCAGGCAAAGAACCTACCATCTTGGGGGAACAACGCGTTCTTTTTTAATTATTTCTTGATTATTTTCTGTATACATTCGCAGAGGGTTTCTCCTGTTTTTAGGCTATGAATTGAGATATTTAGAAGATAGGTATGAAAGCCTCCTTCATCTGAAAAATGCCTTATTTTGGTAAGAACCATAAAATCAGGAGAAAGATGCGAACCATAATATTCATTCAACTTACCATCCTCAAGAGCTTTATCTGCACTATAGATGATTCTGGCGATTTTTGCATCATCAGCGTCATCATCCTTTATCCTGAAACGGGCAGAAGTGAACAGTCTGGATCGTATAAAATCCCGCACGGCGGGGCAGCGTTCACGGATATAACCTTCAGTCGTTTTGTTATCAACAGGCATTACCGCGATAACCGGAAGTTCGCCACCATTCGCTTTTTTTGCTACGTCATAGTGCCGGTTAAACTCAGGATTTTCTAGTATCTTTCCAACAAGCTGTTGCGAAATGTATTCAAGGTCATAGATGGTCATCATATCTGCTTTGCCTGGGATGGGAGTTCCTTCAGGAACATACTTGGCTTGGCGAGAGGCGCATCCCAATCCAAACAGGACAATGACTGACAGTAAAATCGAAATGTTTCGTGTCATATTGACTCCTTGTACGATATTTCTGTGTGTAGAGGTAAAATGGCCAAAAAAAAGAGCGTTCACAATTTCGTGGTTTCCCGAGGTTTGCAACGACCCACGCATAAGCACGAAAAAGAAACGCTCAAAGGGTAAGCGTGCCTTAAAAGTGTGCTATGCGTGAGTTTCAGAAGGTTGCAATTTCGGGAAACCACTAGCACTGGCACCGGCGCGGTGGTGCCGGCTATGTCAAGGAAAAGTAAACGCTGTCAGTTTGCGGTGAAAGTATCCTTGGTTGAAGATTTTGGATTTGGCCGCTGTCGGCGGCAGAAGAGGACTGTTTTCTAATATATACGCAAGAAAGATGATTGCAAACTTGTTGACAAAAAAAGCGATGAGGCCAGCTGCCTCAGCCGCATCAGAGGTCGTTGCCAGTGGTCAGTGGTTAGGGGGGGCAGCGGTGGGGTGGGGGAAGCGGTGGCACTAAACCGCCGCAAGAATGCGCGGCACTGGACCGCAGGCCGCGCAGGAGCGCGGCCATCTCAGGCGAAGGCACGGTTTTAGCGCGCTACATCTGCATATTCAACTCCTGGCGGAGTTTTTCGATGTCGAGTTTTTTGAGAAATTTGACGAGATTCTGGAAGTAGATGTCATGGAAGCCGTAGCCGCCGTTGAGCATTTCGTCGATGGCCTCGTCGGGAGACCAGCCCTGACGGAGGCAGCGCCAGGCGGCGCAGACCAGGCCGGTGCGGTCGGCACCATGTTGGCAATGGATCAGCAGCGGCTCATTGGCTTTTTCACTGTCCAGAATGATTTCCAGAGCCTTGAGTAGTTTCTGGCGGGAGGGGGAGAAGGGCGTCATGGAGACGCGCATGATGGTGAAGTCTTCGCCAGCGAGGGGATGGTCGCCGAAGAGCCGCAGGTCGAGGATGCGGCGGATTCCCAGGCGATGGAGTTCGGCGGCGGAGGCGGTGTCTGGCAGAGCGGAACGGTAGAGCAGCGGCGAAATCTGGTGCAGATTGGCGGGCGAGGCGCAGTCGAGTGGCGTTGCCCAAAGGGGATTCCTGACGTCATGGGAGACAACCTGGTCTGCAGTTGTCTTCGGGGCGGGAGCCGTTGTGTTGCAGGAAGAGAAGAACTGGCAGAGTGTGATGCTCAGCAGCAGTGCGCAGAAAGGCAGGGCGCGGTGCAGTGACGGATGCTGGTTCTTCATCGGGGAAAATTCAAGGGGCCTGGAGTTCGTCAAGGAGAGTTGTGATGACGGTGGCGGACGTCAGTCCCTGGGCGGTGGCGCGGTAGTTCAGGATGAGGCGATGTTCCAGAACGGCGGGGGCGATGGTCTTGACGTCATCGGGAAGGACGTAGTGGCGTCCCAGGAGCAGAGCGCTGGCCTTTGCCGCCTGGAGGAGGCAGAGGGAGGCGCGCGGCGAGGCGCCGCAGTCAAGGAAGTCCGAGGCCTGGAATTTTAGGTGTGCCTGACGCTGTGAGAGTTCGCTGGCGGCGCCAGGACGGGTGGCGGCGGTTATGTCCAGGATGTATTCGAGTATGCGTTCATCGGCATAGATTTGCGGGAGCAGTTGCTGGATGTCCAGCAGTTCCTGGCAACTGAGGACAGGTTGCAGAGGCACGGTGGCGGTTTCCGGTTGCTCCAACAGCAGACGCCTCTCCGCCTGGCGGTCGGGATAGAATACTTTCAGCAGAAAGAGAAAGCGGTCTTTCTGCGCTTCAGGCAGGGGGTATGTCCCTGTCTGCTCCAAAGGATTCTGGGTGGCGACGACGAAGAACGGCGCGGGAAGGCTTAAGGTTTCACCGTTGAGCGAGACCTGGCGTTCCTGCATGGCCTCCAGCAGGGCGCTTTGCGTCTTGGCCGGGGCGCGGTTGATTTCGTCGGCCAGCACAAGATTGGCGTTAACTGGGCCGAGCCGGGTCGTGAAACTATGCGTCTCGGGCTGATAGACGGTGGCACCGATAAGGTCGGACGGCAACAGATCGGGCGTGAATTGGAGGCGGGAGAACGTTCCGCCAAGGCACTGGGCCAGTCGCTTGACGAGTAGTGTCTTTCCAAGTCCCGGAAGTCCCTCGATGAGGACATGGCCGTTGGCCAGCAAAGCGGTCAGCAGGCGCACCAGCAGTTCGTCTTGCCCGATGATTGTCTGCTGGAGAGCGGTGAGAAGCGCCTGGAGTTTCGCGGAGGCCTGGTTGACCGCTTCGGCGATGGGAGTTTGTGTGGTCTTCATCATGTCCAGGTGGTTCCGGAGGAAAATTCAGTTGAGCAACATTTGTCGCAAGGTGTAGTTTTCGCTGTTCAGCCTGGCAATCCAGTCGTTGAGTTTGCGGTTCTGCTCCAGAAGGAGTTGATTGCGGAGTTCAGCGTCCTGGCCGGTTTCCTTGCCCCAATGCTCCTGGAGTTGGAGCAGGAAGCGTTTTTCCGTCTCGGCGAGCAGAGACTTGGCGGTCTGGGCTACCGTGGCGTCGGGGGATTGGGCGGCCTGGCGCAGATGCCAGATGGCCAGAGGCAAGCCTTCGGGATTGGCGGCACAAAGCCTGCCTAGGGCGAAATGCGCCTGGAAAAGGCTGGCGTTTTCGGCGGTAGCCAGTTGCAGTTCCTGGATGGCCACATCGTCATTGTGAGCCTTCATGGCCTCCATGCCTTGGGTGTAATGGTCGGCACCGACTTCCTGACGGCGGCAGGCGGACAGGCAGAGGCAGAGCGAGAGCAGGCAGAGGGGGATTAGTCTGTTCATTTTGAGGCTGAGCGTGAGAGTCTGAGCAAGTGGATTTGCAGGACGGAGATTTCGGCGGGCGTGACGCCGTCGAGGCGCGAGGCCTGGCCGAGGCTGGAAGGGCGTCGTTTCTGGAGTTTGGTCTTGGCCTCGGCGCTGAGCCCGGGGATATCGTAGTTGAAGTCGGAGGGGATTGGACAGGACTCGAGTTTCGCCTGGCTTTGGATTTCCTTCTCCTGGCGGGCGATGTAGCCGCCGTAGCGAGCCTCAATTTCCAATTGTTCCGCTACGCGCGGGGGAAGTTTGGGCAGGTTGTCATGGGCGCTGTAGACGAAATCGGGATGGCTCATCAGTTCCCAGACGCTGTGCCCGTCCAGGCGGATGGCGGCGAGCCTGCCGCGCCAGTCGTCGATTTGCCGTTCCAGGTCTTCCACGGCTTCCAGGCGTTCACGGGGAACGAGGCCCAACTTGTAGCCGATGGCGGTCAGGCGACGGTCGGCGTTGTCCTGACGGAGAGTCAAGCGGTATTCGGCGCGACTGGTAAACAGGCGGTAAGGCTCGACGATATCCTTAGTGACAAGGTCATCGACCATCACGCCGATATAGGCCTGCTCGCGCCCCAGGCGCAGAGCCTCGCTTTCGCGTCCGGCGGCGGCGAGGGCGGCGTTGATGCCCGCCAGAAGCCCCTGCGCGGCGGCCTCCTCGTAGCCACTGGTGCCGTTGATTTGCCCGGCCAGAAAGAGATTCGGCCACAGACGGCAGGACATGTCCGGCGCCAGTTGGTGCGGCGGCACGAAATCGTATTCGATGGCGTAGGCATAGCGACTAATCTGCGCCTGCTCCAGACCAGGCAGAGAGCGAACCATCTGCCATTGGACATCGACAGGCAGGCTGGTGGAAATCCCGTTCAGGTAGTACTCGTCGGTACCGTTGCCCTCTGGCTCGAGGTAGATGTGATGGCGCAGACGCTCTGGGAAACGGACGACCTTATCCTCGAATGACGGGCAGTAGCGGGCGCCCGTCCCATGGATGCGCCCAGAGTACATCGGCGAACGGGTGAGGTTGGCGCGGACGATTTCCGCCGTGTGCTCGTTGGAGTATGTCAAGTAACAGGGGCGTTGCTGGAGCGCAAGGTCGGAGTAGAAAGGCAAATCTTCCGCTGGCTTCTGGAAGGCGAAACAGCGTCCTGCTGTGTCTGGTGGCTGGGCCTCCAGACCGCTTGTATCGATGGTGCGTCCCAGGACGCGGACGGGAGTTCCCGTCTTGAGGCGCCCAAGTTCCAGATGGAGGTCATCGCGGAGTGACTGGGAGAAAGCGATAGCGGCGCTGTCGCCGAGACGTCCGCCGGGACGGGAATACAGTCCGAAATGTAGAGTGCCGCCGAGGAAGGTTCCCGTGGCGAGGACAAAGGCATGGGCATGGAAATCATCGCCGAACTCGGTTCTGATGGCGGCGATCCGCCCGTCCTGGGGAACAGCGGCGACGGCTTCCGCCTGGTGGAGGAAAAGATTCGGCTGGCGTTCCAGCACGAATTTCATGCGCTTTTGGTAGATGACCTTATCGCACTGAGCACGGGGGGAGCGGGCAGCCGCGCCTTTGGAATCATTCAACATCCGGAACTGGATGGTGGAGGCGTCGGCATTGCGCCCCATTTCCCCTCCCAAGGCGTCGATTTCCCTGACGACCTGCCCTTTGGCGATGCCCCCGATGGCGGGATTGCAGGACATCTGGGCGATGTGGTCGTTGTTGATGGTCAGCAGGAGGGTACGCGCCCCCAGACGCGCGGCCGCCAGAGCCGCTTCGCAGCCACCGTGGCCGCCGCCCACGACGATGACATCGTAATTGTAGGGGGACATTGCTGGCATCATTCGCACAGGTTCTTGCGGAGAACCTCGAAAAGCAAGACTGTCGCCGCCTGGGCGGCGTTGAGGGATTCGGCGTGCCCCGGCATGGGGATGGTCACAGGACGCCCAAGGTCGGGACGGCTGATGCCGTTGGCCTCGTTGCCGATGACGAGAGCGGAAGTCCGTCCAGGACGGAAATCATCGCTGAACAGGGAGGTTTCGCTTTGGGGCATGGCGCACCAAAGTTCCTGCCCACCAAGCGCTAGAAAATGCGCCTTGGCGGCGGCGAGGTCGGCGACTTGCCAGAGGTCAAGGGCGAACTGGGCACCCATGCCCGCGCGGACAACCTTGGGCGCGAAGGGGTCGGCACTGCCGACTGTCAGCCAGACGGAAGTCATTCCCAGAGCCCAGGCCGTGCGCAGGATGGTCCCCACATTGCCTGGCTCCTGGAGCCTGTCGAGGATGAGGGTGCAGGGCGCGGGAAGTTCCTGCGGCGTCCGGGCTTCCGGCTTACGCATGACCAGGAGGATTCCTTGCGGTGTCTCGGTTTCCGTCAGTTGGCGAAACTCGGCCTGGCTGACGGTGGTCACTGCGGGGAGACCCTGGAATTTGGCGCTGTCATCTGACTGGAGAAAATCCTCCGTGGCGACGGCAAACTCCAGCCATTCAGGGCGGCGTTGCCAGGCCTCGGCAGCACAACGCAAGCCCTCCACGGCGAAGAAAGGCGATTTCTTCTGGCCGTGGCGGGCGGAAAGCTGCGCAAGGATTTTTCTCTGGGAGGTTAGCATTCATTCTGCGCGGGCAGAGCCCACGCATCTCCAGGCTCAATGTAGCATGACCTGTCCGCCAGTGACGGGGATGGCCTGCCCTGTCTCGTATTCCTGCTCCACGCAGTAGATGATGGCCTTGGCGACATCTGAGGGGAGGCAGCCACGATGCATGGGGACCTTGTCCATGTAGAATTTCTTGACGTCGTCCACGCACGTGGCTCCAGGGACTTTGCCGTCGTTGAGATATTGGATGAAGAGGCCATGCACGGGGTCGCTCCACAGTGGGCCGTCGTAGTAGTTGCCAGGGCAGACGCTGTTGACCTTGATGTGGTTTTCGACTAGCTCTTTGGCGAAGCTTTGGGTGAGGCCGATGCCGCCGAACTTGGAGCCAGCGTAGGCGCCGTTCCTGTTGCTGCCTTCGAGTCCGCTCTTGGAGTTGACCTGGACGATGTCGAGCCAGCGGCCAGCGCCGTCGACGATCTGCTTGCTCATCAGGCGGGAGGCATGCTTGACGCAGAGGAAGTAGCCAGTGTAGTTGATGTTGGTGACAAAATCCCAGACCTTCTTTTCGAGTTGCATCACAGAGCCGCTTTTGGCCACGCCAGCGTTGGCGACAAGCAAATCGAGGCCGCCGCAGAGGCAGGCGATTTCAGCGAAGACCTTCTCGACGGACTCCTCGTTGGAGATGTCCGCTGCGACGGAGAAGGCGCGGTTGGCCCCGAATTTCTCGCAGAGCCCGTCGGCAGCCTTCTTGGCGCCCTCGGCGTTCACGTCGGCAATGATGATGATGCCGCCATTAGCCGCCAGATATTCGGCGATGCCCAGGCCAAAGCCCTGCGCCCCGCCAGTCACCATGCAGATGCGGTTCTCCAGGCGACCGCCAGCGGCGGCTCCGGCGGAGACTTTGCTACGGTAGGACTCGACTTCCCAGTTCTCAATGAAGCCGTACTGGGCGGGCGAGAGGTAGTTGGGACCGCCAAAGGCCTGGCTGAGTTGCTCAATGTACAGGGCGTTGTACAGGGCAATTTCCGGGGCGGCTGCCGTCTTCAGGTCGGCGGCGGTGGCGAAGACGCCCGCTCCGTCAATCTTCAGCAGTTTCGGGGCGTAGCCACGCTCTTTCTTGTAGGCGTCCAAGGACGCCTTGTTGGCGGGGCCGCAGTAGGCGAAGGAGCGGGCATAGACGATGTGGTCGGGAGTCAGCGGGCCAGCGAAGACCTGGCCGTCGCCCAGGCTACGGACGACTGGACGCGCCCCGTTGTCGGCGGCGAGCAGAGTGCGCAGGACTGGCGCGGCCTCCTGGACGGCGGCGATGTCGGCGGGCGCGAATTTGGCGATGGGCTTGAGCAGGTCGTCGCCGTAGACCTTTTGCAGTTTGGCGAAGATGTCCTCGTAGATGGCGATGATTTCCTGCTCGGAGTCGGCGCCGACGAAGACGCCGTGGTTCTGCAGGAAGATGACCTGGGGCTGCTTGCCGGTCTTCGCCTTGGCGGCGTCAAGTTCGTCCTTGACGGCCTTGGACAAGGTATAACCGGGATCGCAGTAGTCGACCCAGATGGCCTCGGGGAAGAGTTCAGCGCAGGCGGCCTTGCCGTTGATGGCGCAGGTCATGCCGTTGACCAGGGCGGGATGGAGGTGAACGATGTAGGTGTACTCAATGATGTTGTGGAGCGGAGCCTCGACGGAGGGGCGACCAGCGCCGAAGGGGCGGACGGCCTGCTCCTGGGCAGTCTTGACCATGGCCTCGCGAAGAGCCGCGTCGGCGTTTGTCGGGATGGCGAATACTTGAGCGAGCGCGGCGCGGTCCATCTTCAGGAACTGCTCAGGCCTGATGGTGGCCAACGCGGTGCCCGAAGGCTTGATGTAGAGTTCCGTTTCGTTCTTGACGGAGGTGTTCCCACCGCCCAGGAACACGTAGTCGGGGTTGTGGCCGAAATGCTGTGACAGCCTGGCGATGGTCGCGAGTTTTTCTTGCATGGTTTGGTGCTCCTTGTGGTTGAGTTGTATTGTGAACCTCTGAGGTGAAGTGGCGATTGGTTGTTCAACACACTAGAATCTCTAGTAATCGTCCGGCACGTCGGCCTCGGTTTCGATTTCTATGTTCAACCTTTGGTAGGTAGGGATGTCTAGATTCTGGCCGTTGAGATTTGTCGGCTGCGAGCCGACAAAGATTCCCGTGGGCTGGTCGGTGAAAATGAAGGTCAGCTGGTCGGTGCCGTTGTCGGCAGTGGCCGTCGGGATTTTCTTGCGCGGCTTGCGCATGGCGAAGGGCTTGAGGAAGCCCAGCGTGCAATCGGCCAGCCAGCGGACACCCTGGGGAAAGGCATCGTCCTTGGTGGAATCGTCAAACAGGGGCACGAATTCGCCACACGGCAGGACGATGTGCGCCTGCGTGAGCGCATGGAGCGTCCCCAGGCGCGCGTTGGCGGCTTCATGCCTGGAGGCCTTCTCGAAAGGGTGGGGGAGGATTACGACGGCACCGCAGGCCAGCCCGTGCTCTTTGGCATAGCGGATGGTCTCCAGGCCGTAGAGGCCGCCATTGTCGCCGCCGAGGCCGAAGACTGCCACCAGCAGGCGCAAGGTAGGGAATTGCGAATCCAGGAAAGCATGCAGTTTTTCCCGGCCCTCGGCGGTCAGGGAGGCCGTGGGATTTGGTTGCTTTTCCTGGGGGGATTCAGGCA
>Ga0310696_10004790_pt1 | contig 16505 bp, 30 predicted proteins | sample AusTroGonzalo_MG_4_FD_203885 | JGI IMG/M metagenome (GOLD analysis project Ga0310696, IMG submission 203885) | Bovine rumen microbial communities from tropical cattle in Woodstock, Queensland, Australia - Gonzalo_02 (v2) (version 2) | ecosystem: Host-associated > Mammals > Digestive system >...
CCCGGGCGCGCACCTCGGCCGGGCAGGGTCGGTCCGGAAGGACCCGACCAGGGGGGTGGTCGCACCTCTCATCGGACACTCTCCACCTCATGGATCACGCACATATCGGCCAGTCGTCGCACCAATGCCGCCGCGTCGGTCGCATTGATCGCGGCCAGCCTGGCGGCCAGTTGTTCCGGTGGAACCTGGCTTGTGATCCACACTTGTCCACCAAGCTCGCGCCGCCTGCCATAGCTGCTCCATCCGAACGTCGGCATCTCGCTGCCCTGACTCCGTCTCACCTGATCCCAGCCGATATACCGTCTGTCCACGATCGCCGTCAGACTGCACAGCCTCGCCTCAGTGATATTGGCCACCCCGAGATCGTCGAGCACCAGCAGATCGGCGCCATAGATATCCCGGAGCTGCGCCTCAGGATGCTTGCTTGTCTCGGTCAGCCGCGCAGCCAGATCGTACGCAGGCCAATACCTGACGCTCCGATCCCGCACAGCCATCCGCGCCGCATGCTGCACCACACGCGTCTTCCCGGTCCCGGTCTCGCCGTACAGCCATACACTTCTGTCGATATTGCGCACCATCCATTGTGCCAGCGCCACGTTTGCCCCGGCGCGATCCGAATCGAACCCCAGCTCATATTTCCGCAGATTGCTGTCCTCGATCCGTGCGGCCAGATCGTCGAGCGTCTTGCGTTTTGCGGCGTCCATCTCGCGCTGACGCTCCGCCTCGGCATTGCGCCTCGCCTGTTCTCCTTCGCAGTGTTCGCACACCTGCGGATGCGCTTCGAGCGCCTCCTTGATCGATTCGCTCATAACCTCGCTCGAATGCGTCCTCCCGCAGATCGGACACACCATCACCGCCACCGGCGGCTCGTTGCTTGTAATTCTCTGAACAGCCATATCAGTCCCTCCTCATGTTCCTGGCCAGCCGCACGGCCAGCTCCGCGTTGCTTTTCTCGGTCTCGTTCTTCTGCTTGTACTCCACGGTCCCGCGGACCAGGGAAACGATCCGGCCGGAACTTTTCTCGAAATAGCATCCGCTTCCGCAGTCGCGGATTGTCTTCCATCCCGCCATCCCCCATGCCAGGATGCTTTCGGCTCTGCGTTCCTCCGGGATCCTCCGTGCGGCAAGCCATGCCATTCGGACCTGATCGGCGGTCCATATTCGTCCGTCGTCCGACTGCCTCTTGCGGACAGCCAGATAGAACGCCTCCCGGACATCGTCCTTCTCAGCCCGGATCGCATTCCGCAGACTCGGCGGCCAGGATCCGCAGACGTCAATGTAATCGGACTCCAGCTGATCGGCGGGAAGCTCCGCCTCGCGTACGGGCGCTGATGCGTGTGCGCGCCCGGTGTACTCTGTGAGAGATTTTTCTTTTTCTGGGGTGCGGGGTGCTTTTTCTTTTTCTTCGGACGGTCCGTGATAGATCATAAAAAAATCCGTGGTGTATTGTTTCACGCTCAAATTGTCGCTGTTTACCGACAAAACTCCGGACTGTCCGCACGTTTCTTCGGACTGTCCGCTTTGCTTGGCCAGAAGTCGCGCCGCGCGCTTGCGAAACATGTCGGCCTGTGCGGCCGCCTCCTTTTTGTCCAGGAGCGTGATCGTGCCGTCTATGTTGTCGACGCGGTCCATGTATTCTGCGCAAATCGCCCGCAGGGCGCTTTCCGCCGCGTCTGACGGCAGCTTGACGGCCTGCGCCAGCTCCGATAGGGTAATCGTGATTTCGGCGGCTTGCATGCCGCGCATGAGTGTCCGGAGATAAAGATACACGGCGGCCGCGGTGGCGCCGATCTGCTCTGTCATGCTCTGCCAGTCCCGGCATCCTATAGATAATCTTGTCTGTCTCATCGTACATCCTCCGCGTAATCCGGATCGATCTCCGACTCCTGTTCCCTGTCGCCGTCGAACCGGATAAACTCGCTGACGACGTCATCCGGCGCCTCCCCTTCCCGCTCTGGATCTGCCGCACCGTCGGAAGCGCGGCACGCGGTTCCGACTTCGCCGGTGCAGGTGCTTGCACCTGCGGCCTGCGCGGCCTGAGCGCCATTATTCCAGACCTTCATCTGTGTGTCGATCACATTAGCCAGCTCGCTCATGGCCAGCGCACACATCCGGAGTTCGTCCACGCTGCCCGGTCCGCTCTTCAGGATTCGACGGATAATGTCCTCCAGGCTCCGACGCGTCGCGATGTAGTCTTCCGGCTCCAGCACCGGCGGCGGAACCGGCTCCTCGGGCTCGTACGGCATGATGCTTGCCGCCATGACCGGCGCGATGCTGAGCTGCATGTGTTCGTCGAGCGTGACGAAGTACACGCTCCCGTCAGGGGCCTCGTCGCTGATCTGGACGCCGATCACCTCGTGTCCATTGTAATCGGTCGCGCGCTGCGTCAACGGCCCGGCATACACGCCCTGGTAATAATTGCTGCTGTCGTTCATATTGTTCTCCTGTTGGTATTATTGGTCTTGTCGGTCCTGCCGGAACAGACTCAGCGTCTCGTCGGAGATCCTGTAGACCGCCTTGAACCGCTGCCTTGCGATCTGACCGCTTGCGATCATGCGTCCCAGTTCTCCGCGGAGCATGCTCCGGCGCACCTCCGGCTTGAGATCTTTCGCCTCGACTTCGATCGCGCGATCCAGCTGGTCGAAGCTTGCCCAGTCGCCGATCGCCGCCAGTGCCCACATGATCATTCCGTTCAGATCAACCTCGCTCATAATTCCACCTCCCGCGGGATGAACTGGAATTGATTCATCGGATGTCCGTTCGTCCTCCCATCCCGCATGAACCTGTACCGTACATTGCTGACCGCCCGTCTGAGGCTGGTCGCCCGTGTCTCCATCGTGTCGATGAATTCCGGATATCCGTTCAGGATCGACCCGCAGATAACCGTGTACGGCGTAAAAAAGATATCGATCACGAATTTCTCCAGATGGCGCTTCATTTTTTCTCCCTCCTGCGGTCGTGGTTTAGATATGCGTCGACAGCCTCCCGGACCAGCTCCGCCTTGGTTGTGTTTCTGCGGATGGATTCCGCTGCGAGCTTGAGGCTCAGCTCGGCCGGCATCCTGGTCGTCACAGTCTCGAATTTCACATCTTTATATTGTTTCATTTTTTACCTCGTTATTTTTTTGTTTTTTTAAATTCCCTCAGAACCCCGTTTGCCTTCAGAGCCTGAATATCGATCCGGATGGCGCTTGTCTCCCGCTTTGCGTTGCTGTTTCGTGTATCGGACGTCACGTCCGATACACTGCCGCAGTCCAGGACTTGTCCTGGAGCCCGCCCGGCTTGAGGGCATACCCGTTTCTGGGCCGACTGGAGGATCTTCCTGGCGCGACGCGTCACGCTCTGCGTCCATTCGCTGCATTTCCGGTTGCCGACGCCGCGGGCGATGCTGTTGATCTCCGCCACGGCGTCGATCTCCATGAGGGTGCGGTCCGCCCGGTGCAGTGCATCCAGCAGGATGGCAATTTTTTCGGCGTCTGTGAGTTGCTTTCTCATGCGCTCGCAGCCTCCTGGGTGTGATCCTGGAGATACTGATTGATATCCCGGACGCGGATGCGGTAACTCTTATCCAGACGGATGGCGCGGATGCGGCGATCCCGGCAGAGCTGCCGCATGACCGTCACGCTGACGCCGATGGACTTGGCGGCCTCCGCCAGATTGAGGGTAGGCTCCACGGTAAAATGTTTTTCCATTTCCGCAGCCACAGCGGCGGCAATCTCCGCCGCGGCGATGGTGGTGATCAGATTAGTCATGGCTCGTTGTTCCTTTTTTTATGCCGCAAGAAATGCGGTGTAAAGTGCTTGTGTCAGGGGTGGCGGGACGGCGTTCCCGATCTGCTTTTTTACATCGGCGACTCCGCCCGCAAAACGATAGCCGGCTGGGAATCCCGTCGCGGCGGCCAGTTCCTTTGCCGTCAACATCCTGTGCGTGATGTCGAGTTTGTATTTCTGCCCGTCCGGGAGTGTCAGGATACGCCCCTCAATGAGGCCGAAGCGGTCGTGCGTCGTGATTGTGGCGAGCGGTTCCGAGAGCGGGTTCCGTGTTTCTCCGTTTCCGTAGTATTCGACGAGGAACGGCGTCACGACGCCGATGCTGCCGGTCGTGGCAATGGTCGAGAGGGGAGCCTCGCAGGGCTTGACCGTGCCGCCGCCGTGCTGCGGGATGAAAAGCGGGGAGATCACGCCGTAACGGTTGCTCGTGTCAATAACCGGCAGAGGCTCGGATGTGGAATGGTTCCGGTTGTCGCCGCCGTTGTAGCGGGTGATGAAAGGCGAGACGACCGACCAGTTATTTACAGTCGTTATGGTTCCGAGCGGTCCGGTCTTGCAGTGCGAGGCGTCGCTTTTTTCCTCGCCGGGGGGTGACTGGTTGACAAAGACGGGCTGAATGAGCGCGAAATGCGTGCCGGAGGTGGTGATAGCCGGGAGGGGAGCGGTCAGCGGGACGGCAGAGTTGGCGATTTGGTTGTCGTTCGTGCCGCGCAGAATCACGAGGAACGGCTCAGCCCATGCGCCCCAATACTTTTTAATGCCCGCCTCGATGCGGCGGAGCGTCTTCTCGCATAGCGGCTTTTTCCGGTCGAAAATGCTCTCGCCCGGTATCGTCCAGTCGATGATCTCCGCCGCGCTACGCCAGGGCTTGCATTCGAACAGATCTGGCGTCCTGCTGTGCGTCGGCTCCGGCCAGAGGATTTTCTCGCCGGAGGAACGGCGGACGGCCTGCACGATCAAACGCTCGCGGGAGGTAGCCGCGCCATAGTCGGCGGCGTTCATGATCTGCATGTCGACCTTATATCCGGAGGCGCGGATTTCCTGCATGAGCAGGTCGAAATACTTTCCGGTCTTGCGCGGGTCGGGCTGCCCGGCCTTGTAGAGCTTGCCCTTGATGCGTGTGTCGTCATCAAGGAGCGGACCCCAGGAGCGCAGTTCCTTCACATTCTCGATATAGAGTCTTCTGCACTTCGTGAGGCGGAGATAGGGCAGGAGATGTTCCGGCTGGGATCGCAGTTGGTTGGATCGTGGTTTGCCTCCGGCGGCCACGCTGTGATGTGTGCAGGAGGGCGACGCCCAGATGACGTCGATCCGTGTCGGGTCTTCTCTGTAGATTTCGTCCGGAACCACGGCTTCGATCTTGCTGCACGCGCGGACAGGGTCCGGCACGACCTCCGGATGGTTCATGCTGATCGTCTGAATCGCGAGCGGCCAATGGTTATACCCGCGCCCCTCATACGGCATATCCGCGGCGCGGATCGCGTTGATCGCTCCCGTGATGGAGCCGCCTCCGCCGCAGAATAAATCGACGAACCGCAGCGGTTTCATGGCTGAATCTCCTCCTGCTCATAAGTCTCCTCCAGGTCAATGCATCCGGCCTCATTGTCAATGTCGATGATTGTGGCGTCAATAGTCTTTTCCACTACGTCATCCGGATAGCTCGATCCGCCAAGAGCGTCGATCATGCTGCGGAGGTATTCCCGCAGTTTTGCATCCGATATCTTTCCGATCTCGATCTGTTTTTCCTGGTCCGGAGTCTCCAGTTTCAGCTCGTTTTCTGTTTCGCCAAAAATGGCTTTTTTCTCCTTCTCGGTCAGATTCGGCCGGATCAGAGTCTCCAGCGCATAGTCCATGCTGGCGGAGTTGAGTGTCAGCGTCAGGTCCACGCTGGTGGATGTGCTGCATGCGTCAAAGTCTGCAAAGAGCTCGCCTCCGGCCGGAGATGCGGAGTCCTCGCTGGTGGTCTCGACTACGCGGCGGCCCGGAGCTCTGCGGACCATGGCCTCGGTCAGCTTCATGGCCATATCGGACGCATCCGGATAGCTGATTTTGATTGTCGGTTTTCTGCTCATGATTTATACCTCGGTTTAGTGTGTTAAAATTTCGATCCAGTTTGATTGGTGGCCGGGGCTGTGGCACGGGTCCGGATGATTCATGTATCCGGCCGCCTCGCAGCGGCAGCCGCAAGCGGTGCACATCCAGCGTCTGGGCGGCATGATGGGATGCTGCTCTAAAACTTCTCCGGTAGCGGAGTAATAATAGGCAATCCCGTTTCTGACTTCGCTGTGGCTGACGATCCGTCCGTTATCATCAACCAGGATATGGACGGTGCCGCCTGCTCTGGTTTCCTCATGGAGCGGCATTATTTTCCTCCGTTTCTGATGACATCATGGATGCCCTGTCCGATGTTCTCCAGGAGCTCATCTCCGCTCATGTATTCGGCCTTGGTCACATGCGTCACGCAGGCCGTGTCATCTGCCACATCCTGCATCAGCTCTGGTGCGTATTTATAGCTGCCCTCGATCTCGACCCGCAGCCAGAAAACGCGCGGCGGCTTTGCGATCCGTTTTGTGGTTTTCGTTTTTACCATGATCACATCCCCCTCCGGATCATGTATCCAAGTCCGCCGACGAATGTCAGGATCGGCACGGCCACGATCGTTGCGTCGCAGACGCTGCTCAGGATTGTTTCGATCATTGTGTTCATAATTGTTTCTGCTCCTCGTTTGTTTTGTGTTTGTTTTTTTATTTTCAGGCCGTCGCGGCCTTGTTAATCTTCCTGTTCGGCGGACGGAACGTCCGGCGAACTGCTGCCGTCCAGGGCTTGCCCTGGGGCCTCCGCGGCCCGAGCGGAAAGAAGCGCAGCCTTGACCATGCCGACGACCTCCTCCTCGGTGTACTGCCGGCGTTCCCGCACGCCCGGGATCGACCGGAACAGCCTGTCCGCGGCGCTGATCACGGCCGCTCTGGTCTTCACGTCGTCCCGGAACTTGTACCGGAACCAGATCACATCCGTCTTAGCGCTCATGTCTGTCATCATCCTCCTCGGTCTTATCTTTTATGCCGGCGTTAACGCGGTTTGCGAGTAGGTATGTCCAGATGGAGCGGGTGATGCGCTCAATTCGCTTATGTGCCTCGGTTTTGTTTGCTTGGGTAAAATCGGAAATGATATTATAAGCCGTCATCATCGCCGAGCTGAGCTGATTCGAACGTTTAATGATTTCATCAAGTGCCTTGTCGAGATCACCCTCCTCCCGAAACAAAACGTTAATTTTTACCTCTTGCTCTACATACTCTTCGTCAATCAACAGGTCTCTGACCGGCGGCAGATCGAATGGTATGTTTTGTTTCTCTTCGCTCATCGTTCCACCTCGCCTTCCCAGCCGACGAATTTAACCGTGCCGGGGTTTTTCTCTTCGATCCCGGTTGCGCGTTTCTGCGCTTCTTCCTTTGTGGCACAAACAAAAATGCGCTTGACCTCAATCCAGCCGTCGAACCCCTGGGACCAAAAGATCCCGATAAATTTCTGTTTTTTCTCGCTCATTTTTTTGCTCCTTGTTATGTTGTTGATTATTGGTTATCGGCCCCGTCGGCCTTATTGATCTTATCCGCCCTGCCGTCCGGCGAGAAAGCGTACTTCTTCAGCTCGAAGAGAATATGTATCAGCTCAATCGTTGTGATTTTCCCGGCAAGCTCGTCCCGGATCACCTCGCGGACATCGCCCATTTTTATCAAAAGATCAGGATCAAATGCCATCACTCCGCCCTCCCTGCTTTTTCTGTTTGATCTAGACCGACCTTGGATGACAGGTAAAGGCAGAGGCACGGCTCCACGCAGACCAGCGGGCATGTCTGGCAGTTTGTCGGATCCTTCGCGTGTCTTTTGTGAATACGTTCCAGTGCTTCATAGGCCGCCTTCATGTCGTCCAGATCGCCGTCGTGTCTGATGTTCGCGTATGGATTATGCATCACTCCGCCCTCCCATTGAAAAGGTGCTGCGTGTGCTCCAGCAGCCAGCTGTCAATCTTCCTCCGATATGCGCCGCATTGAGCACGGAATAAGCGGTCCGGAAGGCGTGGCGCGATCTCCTGTTGTTCCGGGTCAATATCCAGGATGGTCCAGGTCACGCATCCTTGCTTGTGTTCGAACGGGACCGGGGTGGTGTAGCGTCTCGGATTGCGGAGCAGCCACAGATAAAATCCCTGCTGGGAATTCCAGTTGCAGTCAATCAGCTCCGCATCTCCAATCACGGTCCCGGTGCCGCTCTCAATGATCCCGATCCGGCCGCGCAGATACGTCTCTCTCGTCCGGTACTCGATCAGCTTCACGCCGTCCACGATCCATCCGGCAAATGGTGCCTTGACAAATAAACAGTGCATCACTCCGCCTCCGTTTCTCCGCGGAAGGGTGCCCAGAAGAAGATCGCCTCCCATGGGATGGATCCGCACATCTCCTCGATGCCTCTCATGCCGATCGCAGTCTGCGGCGCGTAGAGATGCGGACACGGCACGAACCGCGGCGGATCGCAGAGGAAATACCCCAGACTCTGCCTCTGCAGATCTCCGAACACATTCCATGCCGCATGGATAAACTGCTCGTGGCGCGGCCAGTCCGAACTCGGCTCCGCTCGCCTAAAAAGCGATCTATGCCGATCTCTGATTCTTTGGAAGCTCGCTAGGAGCAGATGCTGCCGCCGAAGTCTCCGTGTCATTTTATGAACAAAACTCATCACTCCGCCCTTCCTGTTCAGATCTTTTCCATTGCTTTGTGGTACATTTTATTTGCGATCTCCATGGCCTGATCTCGCACAGTGTCATAGTCCGCATGGAGTCCCTGCTCCTCAAGTTCAGCCTGGAGCGTCATTATAGCGTCATACCTGGAGCCGTCATCCAGGATTTGCTCTGCGGTTTTATCGTCAATCATGGGCTCAAGCGTGGGCTTGACTGTGACAGGATCGCTGGACAGCTCCCAGTCATCCAGCAGCATGTCCGACTGGCTGGCCAGCCATCCGGTCAGGATCGCATTGCGTCCGGTGCTGTCATGCGTATACATGCAGATCGTGCCCAGCGCCAGCAGCTCGCCTCCGTTTGCCTCGCAGAGCGCTTTCAGCTCCGGATCATGGCACCATTCCGCCTTGACCATCGTGGCCGGTTTCAGGTACAGGAACATCCCGCGCCCGTTCCAGCCGCGCCTGGTTACTTTTTTGCCCTGCTTGAGGGCCCTGATTGCGTCTCCGAAATCCATCTCATCTCTCCTCTTGGTTTGGTTATTGGTTCGCCGCGCGTTTCGTGCGCGCCGGTTTGGTGTTATAAACTAAATCGCCAGATAAAAAACCGCCGTCCGCCGCCTTGATCAGAAAACGGATCAGGTCGGTCGTGCTCTCGCGCATGAACCGCTGTTTGAGGCGGTCGACCGCTTCGATCTCGTTTTTTCTGAGGTAGATGCTGTAGGATCTTCTCTCGTTCATGGTGTCTCCTGTTTTTGGTGTTATGGCTTTAAAATAACGCCTATAACACCAAAATGCAAGCGGATTTTATAAAAAAATTTGAAAAAAAATATTTTGAAGCTAGATTATAATTATTTTCAACGCAGAAACGAGGTGCCGCCTATGGTTTATGATGACATTATCGCGTACATCTCCGGCGAATACCGGAAAGGGAAAACCTATCAAAAGATAGCGGATGAGCATGGTTTGTCATTCGGATACATCCGGGATTTGCTCCATGGGCGAAACAAAGTAGAGCGGATGTCCCTGGAAACGTTTTTCAAGCTGTTCCCGTCCGCTCAAATCCTGCTGAACAGCATGCCGCCGAACCGCCCCGTTGCTCCGTTCGAACAGGATCGGCTCGAATCGGAACGCAGTCTGCTGGTGCGCGAGCTGGAGATCGTCCGCATCGAGCGCGATTCTCTCCGCCGCGAGCTTGAGACACAGAAGCGCCTGTCCGACGTGCTGGACGCACGCGTGCGCGATCTTGAAGCCCGCCCCCCGGCGGTACTGGACGGTCCCGGCTCGCGCGCCCCATACCCGGCGGAACGTATTACATTATCCACCTCGAATAAATAAGGAGCCAACCCCATGCCGTTTAAAATCGACTGCCCGTTCTGCGCACAGAGGATCGAGGTCCCGGACGAACTGAACAATACCACGGCGAACTGCCCCTCCTGCAATCAGGAGCTGTATCTGTCGAAGGATGACGCCGTTGCGGATGCCATTGTGGATCGGCTTCGGCGTGAGGAGGAATCTCGCGAGCGCCAGCATCAGGAGCATCTCCGCGCGGTCATGCAGATGCAGGAGCAGAACCGCCGTACCTGGACCATCGTCAAGTGGATCCTCTATATCTTCGTCGTGTTTCCGGTCGTGTTCTGGCTCCTGTACGCGTTCGTCCTGTTCGTGTACGGCTGCTTTACGGGCAAGCTCTGATCGATGGCGATCCGGAAGCGCGGCAAACGCGGCCTCTATTCGGCCTATTGGCGCGGCCTCGATGAGCGCCCGGACGGCACGCTGGTCGTCGTCACGCGGGAGACATGCCTGCATACCTCCGACCCGGTTACGGCGGCAGCCCTGGATCGCCAACTCCGCGAACGGGAAGCCCGTCGTCGTGCGACTTTGCGCGCACGCGCATTCGCGCGGCAGCTGATGGATGATCACCCGGACGCGCCTCCGGTGCATGCGGTCGCTCCGGCGATCGAGCATCGCCCGCGTCGGCTGCGCCTGGATTCCGCCCTGGATGCGGCCGGAAAATATGCTCCGGTCTCGGACACCATGCGCCGCGTGTGGTCTCGCTTCGCGCGATCGATGCCGGTCCGGTATTGCGACGAGCTGACCGCTCCGATGATCCACGGCTACCTGGATCAATACGCCCGCGGCAAAACATACAATAACGTCCGGAACATCGTCGGCCGCGTCCTGAGCCTCACGCGCATGGAGTCCGGCGTGGATCGGAACCCGGTCGACCTGATCCCGACGCGCCGCTCGGAGTCGACGCACCAGCGCCCGCTCTCCCTGCAGGAATTCCTGCGGCTGCATGCGGCGGCGCCGAATCCCTGGCGTACGGCAGTCCTGATCGCCTGGCATACGGGGCTCCGCCAGAAGGACGTCGCGACGCTCCGCTGGTCGGAGATCCGTGACGGCGCGATCCATCACACGCCCGGCAAGACGGCCCGCTTCGGACGCGCGGTGGAGATCCCGGTCCATCCGCAGCTGGCCGCCGCTCTGACCGCCCTCCCGCACGCGAATGATTTTATCCTTGGCCAGTGGTGGCCGAACGGTACGATCCCGGACCACGACCGACGCCGCTTCGCCGCTCTTCTCGCCTCCTGTGGTATCACATCGGACTCCACCGGCATCGTTAACTTTAACAGCCTTCGCGACTCGTTTGTTTCCCGACTTGATGCGGCCGGGATTCCGCGCCACGCGATCCGCGGCATGGTCGGACACATCTCGGACGACACAACGGACCTCTACAGCCACGATCTTACGACCGCCCGCCGCATTCTGTCCCTCCCGGCTCCGCCGCTTGATCCATCCCCAACCCCATTTGCATCCGGGGACATAATTTCAGCCTCCTCCGCCGCCCCTCCGAAAATCTGATCTAATTCCGCCGCAAGCTCAACAATCACGCATCCATACATATCCATCCGCATCACTCCATCCCACGTAAAAATGTATGGCTACCCATTATGGCACATCCATTCCACCCTCACCCACATCCGTTCGAATCCCATTGGGGATGCCATTTTTTTGCCTTCTTTACCTCGGACTGAACACAAATAGATGTATCTGCATGCATCGGATGTATGGCAGATTCGTGTGGCGAGAGATAAAAAAAGAGGATCCAGGCGTGTTGTCTGCCTGGATCCGGGCGGCTGGAGCCGATTCGCCACGGGTGCCGCGGGCCCGCCAAGGTCTTTACCGTGCTCCCATCGGCTCGCCGGGCAATTGGCCGGACACGGTATACATGAGCACGCTGCGCGTGTATGAGGTCAGTTCTGAGAGGCGGCCGCCTTGATCGCATCAACCTGATAACCGGTCACCTGGGCGCCGTTCTTCGCGCCATACTCGATGGTGGTGGATGTGCGGACGCCGTCGTGCTCGGCCGCATCGGTAAACTTGAGCGACGTCTCGCTGAGTTCCTTTTGCAGGCCGGTCGCCATGATCCCGTCGACATACTGGATGCCGACCTTGTTCAACTCGGGATCATAGCCGATATTGACAAATTTTCCGTGGATGACGGACCCGATATTGTGTCCGCAGGAAGAGAGGAGGATCGATGCGGCGAGTGCCGGGATCAGGATGATGGACTTTTTCATTTTTTTTAGTCTCCAAAAAGGGTTTTTAAGTTCGAATCGAGCTGGATCGTGCTTGCAGCCGTAAACGCATTTGGCCCGTACGGACGGACGTTTCCGCCGGTCGGCTCCAGACAGAGGATCCGCGGAATCTTCGCGCACTCCATGATGGCATAGGTTCCGCTGACATTGCCGACGAATCCGCGACAGGACGCCGCGAACTGGAAGAGATTGAGCGCATCCAGGACGGGATGAAACGCTACATTGAAATGCTCGCGACAGAATGCGGCATGTTCCGCCGGAAGACCGATGAACGCGAGCCTGTCGGCCATTTTTTTCAGCGGCGCGAGATTGAAGCGCTGTCTGTAGCGCGAGGTGAAGCAGATCGCGATGCGATCCGTACGCTCTACGGGATCCGGGAGAGACAGCACCGGCCGTTCGAATTCGTCCGGCTGGATCGGATGATACTTGCTGTAATACCAGGCGCGAATCTCCCGGCTGACAACGCGGCGCATGTTGCTGCGGAATGTGTCGAGCTGGATCGTGTGAGCAGGAAGCGTGCGCGGATCATCCGTAATCAGAACGCTGTGAATATACGACTGAGCCTCCAGGAGCGGTCGCATGAACTCTGCGTCCTCCGGGTCCATCATGTGCGGACGCCCGGAAGGATCCCAGGCCGAGACACCGGTGATCAGCGCCAGATCGAACGGTTCGCCCTGCATCAGACGCGTGGCGTAGTACAACGAATAAAGGACGTCACCCATGCGTCCGGCGTGTCTGAGTATCCTCATTTTGCCGCCTTCGCAATCAGGTTATAACACGCGATGGCGGTCGTGACAAGCCATGCGAGCGTGATGATGATCTTGCGGGCCACGCCGGACTGCGTTCTGAACGCATGTTCCAGGGTTGTGACACGGCGTTCGAGATCATTGTGCTTGGCCAGCAGGCCGGGCTGACCGTTGCCGTGGAGCGTCCGGAAGTCGTTGTCGAGCTTCGTTTCGATTCTGGCCAGGCGGTCGATCACCTCCTGTTCGAATCTGGACATCTGCTGCGTCATTTTGCGCCTCCGGCATTCCAGGCGGCACGTCCAAACCACTTCACGCCCAGATAGGCGGCGCGCGCGCGAAGCTCGGACAAACCGGCCTCCCTGAGCAGATAAAAAAATGACGTGTCCGCATCCTTTTTGGACCATCCGTCCGGGTGGACTCTGTACACGTAGTCATGCACAAACGCAGCGCAGAGCGCAGGCGGGTAGCCCGGCGGGAAGACCGTGCTCCAGAACAGACGCGGGACGCTGGCTCCGTCCGACTCAAATCCGGCCGGAATCTCCAGACCGCAATAGCGGATCGGAGAGAGGAGCGTGTACACGTTCCCGCGTGCGTCCTCCTCGTGCACCTTGACCTCGACCGGAGTCATGCGATACCTCCAACGAGCTCCGTCCAGGTCATGCCGAACCGGAGTGCGTCCGCCATGATCTCGACGATGCGCGAACGCCCCTCCGCGATAACAGCCTCCGGTACACCTCGTTCACGCGCGAACGCAATGAGGTCGGATGAGATGCCATTCTGAGCGGCTGCAAGGAATTCGGCCGGGGTGATCCTGTCCGTTTTCTGCGCGAGGTCCGCGATCATCGATGCGAAGGATGCTTTCACGCGTTCCTTCGGGGTGAGCTGGCCGTCGTCCACGATGATGCCGCCAAACGAGCGGAACGCATCGTCGTCCCGGATCGGCGAAACATCTCCGCCGTCGGGAAGTGTTAGTTTTTTCGGGCGTTCCGTGTATTCGATTCCTTCAAAGATGTATTTCATATTCTGTCTCCTCAGTTTGCGACGCCAGCATTCGTGATCGTTGAATAAGTTCCGCCAGCAACAGAAACAGACGAACCGGCAGAGTTGATGACAGTGAAAGTCCCTTGGGCTACAATGCCGCTTTTGGGAGCGATCGGAGTGGCGTTCGTGTTTCCGGTCAAATCGATTACTGCTCCGCTTGCGACATAAGCCGTCAGCGTTTGAGACGCCACCTGATTGAAGTATCCGCCAAAATGATTCGACCCGGAGAAGGTAATACTGCCGCCGACCCCCATGGCATCCCCGGCCAATTCGCACCCCTCGAATGTTATCGCACCGTTTGTTGCGAGGTAGGTCATTGCTCCACGGCCTGAAGTGTTGCCGCTGATCGTGCAGCTCAGGCAACTCGCAGACGCGTTCTGTCCGACAAATACTCCTCCCCCTGACGTGGCAGAATTCGCGCTGAAAACACACGATGTCATATTCGCGAACGCCGAATTATAGAAGGCTAATCCACCTCCGAATTTCGCTGAATTTCCGACAAGGGCGCATCCATTCAGCGAGCCGGATGTCTGGCTCGGGAAATATACGGCTCCACCAAAGCTGGTGACGATGCTCGCAGACAGGGTACATGTATCGAGGTTAACAAAAACTCCTGTGCTCGCAAAAATCGCTCCGCCGTGAACACCGCTTCCGTTTGTAATTGTGCAACCGCTGATCGACACCTCGCTCAAAGTTGACGCTATGTTTTTGCCGCCAAGATTGATCGTACCTCCGTCGCCGAATACGCGCTCGGGGATCATCACGCCGCCCGTTCCGACAGTAACGGTTGCTCCGCTCGGAACAAATACATCAGTCATGGTTGCGGCTCCAGAGGTAATCGTCGTACCGCTCAGCATGATGTCGCGCAGTGTCGCACCGCTTTTGATGATGAGGTTTCCTGTAATCGACGGTCCGACATTATAGCCGTTTCCGACGATATGCTTGACGACTGTCGCAGTCGCGCCGCCAGTCGGAATCGAGCTGGTGTTCAGCTCGGAACGGAAACCGATGAACTTGTACGTGTCTCCGGTCTGCCCAAGCCCATAAAAGAGTGTTCCGCTTGTGTTCGTCGTGCTTGTATTATTAACCATGTAGGCGGCGACATGATCCTCGACCGAAATGATCGCGTGGCCGTCCTGAAACCTGACAAGACAGTTGTTCACGGCGTCGGGTTCCAGCGCATCCACCAGCGTCACATTACTGCCTGTGCGGATATACCCGGTATTTGCCACGAACAATTCGATGTAGGAATTCTGCCCGTACACTCCAAGTGAGAACGAACTTGTATTGAGCGTTTTCGAGGTCGTTGTCGCGTCAATCTTGTAAAATTTTCCTGGGGCTAATGTTACAGTCGTAGAAGCGGCTGCGACTGTCGTCATGTTCTGAAACGCAGTCAAAGCGCCAGCACTTGTAGCATATCCAGCACTGGTCGCACTAGTTGCAGCAGAGGCTCCAGCTACGGTCAGGTCTGGGTCGTTAATGTAATTGGATACATAGGTGCGGATCGCGCCGGCAGAAACGATCGATGCGCTACCCGCCGAGTCGTCCACATTCGCGATCGGGCCGGAGAGGATGTTTACGCTGACACCGCCGCCGGTGATCGTAAGGTGAGACGGGTCTGCATTATACACGATGCCGGAGGTCGTCGAACCGTTGGCCATGGGGAGTGAGGAGACGGGGACGCTCCCTGCACTGGTTGCGTAGCCTGCAGACGCGGCCGATGTGGCGCTCGCGGCCGATCCTGCGGAGGCAGCGGCCGAGGCCGAGGCGACGACGTAGGTGGAGACCAGCGCCGCGGCGGTTCCGGCGCTTGTGGCATAGCCGGCCGAGGCGGCTGAGGTAGCCGAGGCGGCGGAGGTGGCATGCGCAATGACGAGATCCGGATCGGTGATGATCCCGGTGACATACTGCTTGATCGCCGCGGCCGAAACCAGCGCATTCAGGCTGGACGATGCATCCGCATTCGCGATCGGGCCGTCCAGGAATTTAAGACTCATGCTGCCGCCGCTGATGGCCAGGTGCCCGGGATCGGCATTGACAATGATGCCGGAGACGGTCGAACCATCTGCCAGCGGGAGCCCGGAGGCCGGGACGCTTCCCGCGCTGGCGGCATAGCCGGCAGAGGCGGCCGATGTGGCGCTCGCGGCCGAGGCAGCGGTCGATGCGGCGGAAGCCGATGAGGCGACGTAGGTGGAGACCAGCGCGGACGCCGTGCCTGCAGAGATGGCGTAGCCGGCCGAGGCGGCTGAGGTAGCCGAGGCGGCTGCGGAAGCATTCCCAACGATCAGATCCGGATCGGTGATGATCCCGGTGACATACTGCTTGATGGCCGCGGCCGAAACCAGCGCATTCAGGCTGGACGATGCATCCGCATTCGCGATCGGGCCGTCCAGAAATTTAAGACTCATACTGCCGCCGCTGATGATCAGATGTCCGGGATCGGCATTGACGACGATGCCGGAGACGGTCGAACCGTCTGCCAGCGGGAGCCCGGAGGCCGGGACGCTGCCCGCACTGGCGGCGTAGCCTGCAGACGCGGCCGATGTGGCGGTCGCGGCCGATCCTGCGGAGGCAGCGGCCGAGGCCGAGGCGACGACCACGCCTGCGGCGAGCGCTCCGGCCG
>Ga0310696_10004791_pt1 | contig 16502 bp, 11 predicted proteins | sample AusTroGonzalo_MG_4_FD_203885 | JGI IMG/M metagenome (GOLD analysis project Ga0310696, IMG submission 203885) | Bovine rumen microbial communities from tropical cattle in Woodstock, Queensland, Australia - Gonzalo_02 (v2) (version 2) | ecosystem: Host-associated > Mammals > Digestive system >...
TGTACATGGTAAGTTTCGCGAATACTTCTTGGTAGATGTGCTCCACCTTTTTTGCGTGGAAATGGACAAGGCCAAGAGTATATTTGAGCTGGCGGAAGGAAGTTTCAATTCCCCAGCGTCTGGCATAGAGGAGTTTGAGTTCCGCGGGAGGGAAGGTGTTAGCAGGCAAATTGGTAACGACAGTTTCAAAGGAATCCTCAGAGAGTCTGAAACGGACGATACGGAAAGAAAGCTCATAGAAAGAAAGCGGATCGTGCTTGCGGTTTACGGTGGGAAGGTAATCGAAGGTCACATGCGATGGAAGCCACCTGTAACGATTCGGATCGGCTAAGCATAAGGGTTTCACATCTTTGGTTTGTCTGCGGGTAAGATGCAGTTCTACAGAGAGATCGAATTCGGCAGTTTCCGGTAAAGCAAGCCCAGAGGCGATACCGTTTGCTCCGTCTTTTATCCGAAATAGATATGACCAGCCTTTTTCCTGTAAGTGAGCAAGGTTGTTATACCCTTCGTATCCGCGATCGGCAAGGAGAACAGCATGTTGGATAGTTGCTCGATCAAGCATTTCAATCAGCGCCTTATGTTCATTCCAGCCCCGGGATTTATGAATGAAAGCGTCTGTATAAATTTGGTTTTCCAGATCATACAGAGCATTCAAATGGAGCAGGCTGTAGGGACGTCGTCCGTTTGCACCAGGGTAGTAGGATTCCGGGTCGTTGGGATCAGCGAAAATTTGAAGATCCGATCCGTCCACGGCCAAAAGCCTGTAGCCACGAAATGTTTTCTTTACCGGGCTTCCTTGAACAAAGCGCTGAAACAGGTATTCCATAGCTTCCGGTTTCAGCTTGGCTCGTTGCTGAACAAACGCCGATGTGCTGGCTGTGTTTGAGTCAAATTTGAAATAGTCAATCAAACTGTTGCTTGTGCTGCCGCCGCTCATGCTGAGCAGTATAGATACCACAGAGGCGAAGTCCAGTTTTCGCTTTCGAGTAAAGTCTCTTCCTGGTGTCCTCGTAAATTGGGCTTGGTTCCGCGCCATGTCCCGAATCGTTGTTTTCATTAGCTTCTTCAATTTTGCTGCTTGTGAGCTCATGATGCATCCTCCTTGTAATGAACTGGGATCGCTTTTCATTACAAGGGCCGTTTTCAGCAATGCCTTGCTGAAAACGGCCGCACATTTTTGCCCTCTTGTCAAGTGTTTTCTGCTTTTTTCAAAAGAAAAATACCCCGTACCTTTCTTTGGTACGAGGTATCTTTCCTGTCATCTTATCTTAATGACATTGGCTCCGTATGGGGGCTGCTTCTTGTTATTCCACACAAAAGAGAGAGTAATTCGCGTCGAGGGAAGCGGCTTTTCTGTTGAGTTCTACGAAATATCATCAGGCAGTTGACAAACGGGAATTGCTTTGTTATTTTGTTGACGAATTAAGGAGGCGAACCGTATGAAAAGAGAGTATCCGTTTATCGACACGGTCGATAAACTGCAGGAGGAGATCGACCGCGTCAAAAAAGCGCAGGCTGTCTATGCCGGCTTTACGCAGGAGCAGGTCGACCGTATTTTTCTTGCCGCAGCGACAGCGGCCAACAAGGCACGCATCCCGCTGGCGAAGGCCGCGGTTGCGGAGACCGGCATGGGCATTGTGGAGGACAAGGTGATCAAGAACCACTTTGCCTCCGAGTATATCTATAACGCATACCGCAATACCAAAACCTGCGGCGTCATTGAGGAGGACCCGGCCTACGGCATCCGGAAGATTGCCGAGCCCCTCGGCCTGATCTGCGCGATCATCCCGACCACGAACCCCACCTCCACCGCGATTTTCAAAACGCTGCTGGCGCTCAAGACCCGCAACGGCATCATCATCAGCCCGCATCACCGGGCGAAAGGCTGCACGGTCGAGGCGGCCAGGCTTGTCCTCGAGGCGGCGGTCGAAGCCGGCGCACCGGAGGACATCATCGGCTGGATCGATATGCCCTCGCGCGACATGACGGGGCTTTTGATGAAACAGTCGGATATCATCCTCGCCACCGGCGGCCCCAGCATGGTCACCGCGGCCTACTCCTCCGGCACCCCGGCTCTCGGCGTCGGCGCGGGCAATACCCCTGCCGTCATCGACGAGAGCGCGGACATCCTGCTGGCGGTGAACAGCATTATCCATTCCAAGACCTTTGACAACGGCATGATCTGCGCCTCCGAGCAGTCGGTGATCGTGCACACGAATGTCTACGACGCCGTGAAGCGCGAGTTTGCCGCGCGTGGCTGCTATTTCCTCAATCCCGAGGAGACCGAAAAGGTTCGGAAAACCATGCTCATCAACGGCTCGCTGAATGCAAAGATCGTCGGCCAGAAACCCGTCACCATTGCCGCTCTCGCGGGCTTTGCCGTACCCGAGGGAACCAAGATCCTGATCGGTGAGGTGGAATCGGTGGAGCTGAGCGAGGAGTTTGCACACGAAAAGCTCTCCACGGTCCTGGCGATGTACCGCGCCGCGGACCTCGAGGACGCCTTCCGGAAGGCCGAGAAACTCATAGAGGACGGCGGCCTTGGTCACACCTCGTCGATTTACCTCGACCTCGCCACGGGGCAGGAAAAGCTGGCGGAGTTCCAGGCGCGTATGAAGACCTGCCGCATTGTGGTAAACACCCCCTCTTCTCAGGGCGGTCTGGGCGACCTCTACAATTTTGCCCTCACGCCCTCGCTGACGCTGGGCTGCGGCTCCTGGGGCGGCAACTCCGTGTCGGAAAATGTGGGCGTCAAGCATCTGCTGAACATCAAAACCGTTGTGGAAAGAAGGGAGAACATGCTGTGGTTCCGTGCGCCGGAAAAGGTCTATATCAAGAAGGGCTGCCTGCCCGTGGCGCTCAACGAGCTGAAGGACATGGACAGAAAGCGCGCCTTTGTAGTCACCGGCCCGCACCTGTATAAGACCGGCACCGCAGATCCCATTCTCAGAAAGCTGGAGGAGCTCGGCATTCAGCACAGCATCTTCTTCGATGTGCCGAATGACCCGACCCTGGCCTGTGCCCGCGAAGGGGCCAGGCAGATGCTCGCCTTCAAGCCCGACGTGATCATCGCGCTCGGCGGCGGCTCGGCCATGGACGCGGCCAAGATCATGTGGGTGCTCTACGAGCACCCGGAGGCCGATTTTGCCGACATGGCCATGCGCTTTTCCGATATCCGCAAGCGCATCTACAAGTTCCCCAAGATGGGCGAAAAGGCCTATTTTATCGCCGTCCCCACCTCTGCCGGCACCGGCAGCGAGGCGACGCCCTTCGCCGTGATCACCGATGAGAGCACCGGCATCAAGTATCCGCTGGCGGACTACGAGCTCATGCCCAACATGGCCATCGTGGATACGGATTTCCACATGACCGCCCCGAAGGGTCTGACCGCCGCCTCCGGCATCGATGCGGTGTCCCATGCGCTGGAGGCCTATGCCTCCGTCATGGCGACGGACTACACCGACGGGCTGGCCCTCCGGGCACTGAAGACCCTGTTCGAATATCTGCCCCAGGCCTACGAGAACGGGCAGGACATTCGGGCGAGAGAAAAGGTTGCCAACGCCGCGACCATGGCGGGCATGGCCTTTGCCAACGCCTTCCTCGGCGTGATGCACTCCATGGCCCATAAGCTCGGTGCCTTTCATCATATCGCCCACGGCCTGGCCAACGCCCTGATGATGGATGAGGTCATCCGCTTCAACGCCTGCGAAGCGCCGACCAAGATGGGCACGTTCCCCCAGTATGACCACCCGCACACCCTGGCGCGCTATGCCGAGGTGGCCGACTGCCTCGGCTGCGGCGGAAGGACAGACGCAGAGAAGGTGGAAAGCCTGATCGAAAAGATCGACGCGCTCAAGGCGAGCATCGGCATCAAGCCCAGCATCCGGGACTACGTGCCCGACGAGGAAGCCTTCCTCGCGACGCTTGACGAGATGACCGAGCAGGCCTTCGACGACCAGTGCACCGGGGCCAATCCGCGCTACCCGCTGATGAGCGAGATCAAGCAGATGTACCTCAACGCCTATTACGGCAGGAGCTTTGTCGAGACACCCAAACCGGACCTGAGCCAACTGGAAGGGAGAGAAGCCTAATGAATCTGGAAAACGTCATTGCCGAACGCAAAACCAAGACCATCTATCGCGACGGAGACAGCGTCGTCAAGCTCTTCAACCAAAACTATTCCAAGGCCGATATTTTAAACGAAGCCCTGAACCAGGCGCGTGTGGAGGAGGTCGGGCTGAACATCCCGAAGATCCTCGAGGTTACGAGCCATGAGGGGATGTGGGCGATCCGCTCCGAGTTCATCGAGGGGCAGACCCTTTCCCATCTGATGCGGGACGACCCGGAGAATAAGGACAGATACCTCGAGATGCTGGTGGATACCCAGATGCTGATCCACTCCCGGCGCTGCCCGCTGCTCAGCCGTCTGAAAGACAAAATGAACCGCAAGATTCTCTCGGCGGATCTCGAGCCGGTCACGCGCTACGAGCTGCTGATCCGTCTGGAAGGTCTGCCTACCCACGACAAGCTCTGCCACGGAGACCTCTGCCCCTCGAACATCATCCTGACCCCGGAGGGTGAGCTCTATATCATCGACTGGGCGCACGCCACCCAGGGCAACGCCTCGGCCGATGTGGCCCGCACCTACCTCACCTTCCACCTGCGGGGCGAGGCGGACATCGCGGAGAAGTATCTGGACCTGTTCTGCGAGAAGAGCGGAACGGACAAGCGCTATGTGCAGAAGTGGATGCCCATTGTGGCGGCCTCCCAGTCCGTCAAAGGCAATCTCGACGAGCGGGACTTCCTGCTCCGCTGGGCCAATGTGGCCGAATACGAATAAGCATACAAACCTGCAGCACAAAAGCACAGAGGGGATTTCCCAATGTCATTAAGATAATGGCATAGTCCAGAGGAAGTAGTACGAAGAAAATGAGCGCAACGGAAACGGTGTGCTCATTTTCATGTAAGAAGGCATGACAAAGAGGCAGACAGAAGTCTGCCAAAAACACTATTCAAAAGAGACAAATTATGCTACTCTATAGAGGAAGCTGAAGGAAGGTCTTTGTACCGGCTTACGAGAGTTACTTCGACCCGGGCGAACAGGCAGGAGCAATCTCGAAAGCAAAGCTTCAAGCTCAGGTGGAGACACATACCCCAGGAAGAAATTGCGGCAAATATGTACAGCAGCGGAGAAGTTGACCGAATAGGAATACTTCGTATTGCGTTTCTGGATGACTACGTGCGAGGTAATCAGCTCGGAAAAGTTGTACATGGTAAGTTTCGCGAATACTTCTTGGTAGATGTGCTCCACCTTTTTTGCGTGGAAATGGACAAGGCCAAGAGTATATTTGAGCTGGCGGAAGGAAGTTTCAATTCCCCAGCGTCTGGCATACAAATTTACACTATCCCGAGTTGCGGAAAATCATTTTAACGCAATCCGGCGAATGCGGACATTCAAATTAACTCGATCCCGGAATTCCTTCATCTACAGGATGGTTCCATTCAATTTTCAACTTCTCTTCGCTGACGCCGAGATTCTTCAACGAGAGTATGAAGCCGATCTCGATTCCATACCGCTTGCAGAACTGCCGATAACTCCTGGCCACGGTCAGATTTTATCTTGACATCGTGCGATCTTCTTTCTATGATTGTACTCGAATAAAAAAGATATACAACCTTGGCTATAATTGAAATACAAACGATATCATTCGTGTGTAAAACAGGACATCATCAGAATAATACCGCCTGTGAGGCAGAAAAGAAAGGCTAAACAACCGTAAGGGAGATGTGAAACCGATGAGATTAAACGCTGAAAAACGAATGGGCCCGAACCTGTTTTCTGTTCTGCTGCTGTTCGCCCTGATGCTGGTCATTCCGTCCACCGCGTACGCCTGTACCGGTGTTTATGTAGGTTCGGATGTCAGCGAGGACGGAACCATCATTCTCGGCAAATCGAACGATTATCCGGATGTCTGGCCGAATTTCGTCACGGTGGTGAAGCACGTGGACAACCAGCCCGGACGCACCATGCCGATCAACGACGACGATTCTGTCTGTGCAGAGATTCCCGCGGAGACCTATCACTATACAGCTACACCCTGGATGGACGGCGTGCGCTCCTCCGCGGGGCTGGAAAAGGACGCCACCGTCTGCGCAAACGAGTGCGGGGTCTCCATGCTCATGTCCGTCACTGCGTTTACGAATCAGGCTGCCCTCACAGCGGACCCGCTGATTGAAAACGAGCTCACGGAGCGGACCGCCGTCGATCTGGTCATCTGCCAGAGCGCCACTGCGAGAGAAGCGGTGGATGTGCTGGCAGGCATCATGGACACTTTCGGCAGCAGTGAGTGCAACATCGCCCTGATTGCGGACCAGAATGAAGCGTGGTACTTCGAGATGTACACCGGCCATCAGTATGCCGCCGTAAAACTCCCCTCCGACAAAGTCTGCGTGTTCGGAAACGAGTTCACGCTCGAATACCTGTCTGACTACGAGAGCAGTGTTGTCTCCGCCGATCTGGAAAACCTGGCCAAAGAAAACGGCTTTGCCCAATATGGTCCCGACGGGGAGCTGAACCTGTTTGAAACCTATTCTGGTACCCCGATGCGCACCTCATACTCCCATATGCGCACCTGGATCGGGCACCAGCTGCTCGCCCCGTCTCAGTACGGCGCAGACTATGACGAGGATGCTGATTATCCGCTGTGTTTTGATCCTGACCACGACGTCTCCCTGCAGGAGGTCATGGAACTGCTTCGCAACCGCTATGAGGGCACGGAATACAACCCGGATGAGACGGGCAGAACCGATATGCGGGTCATCGGAACAGATACGGCACTTAGTGTCCACATCGTACAGATCTACCCCGATCTTCCGGCGGAGATGTCCTGCGTCACCTGGGAGAGCACTGCACCGGCTCTATACGGAGTTTTCATTCCGGTGTCCAACGCGTCCACCAGAGTCAGCGACGCCTACAGCCGCAACCAGCCGGCTTCCGAATACGGGACTTTCGATACAGCCGACTATCCATGGTATGCCATCAAGGCGCTGAATACTCTATGCGTGGAGCAGGACTCCTGGAAGATCTACGGAGTTCCTGTCCGGCAATACTGGCATCAGGCGGAGACCGACATGATCAGCGGGATGCGCATCGTTCTTCAAAATGCAGAACAGGCCGGAGATCCGACTGCCGCAGAAGCGTATATCACCGACTACTGCTGTACGATGCAGGAGCAGGCCTTTGCGGATGCCGGGAAACTGCTGAACGATGTCATGTGGTACAAGGCCAAGAACAGCAATACCTTGAAGAACGGAAGAAACCCGGAGACGCACCAGATTCTGGATGAACTGACGGTGATTCCGCCGCTGGAGATCACACTGGACGGATCATTCTACCAAACGGTGCCTGCCCTGCTCGAAAAAGGCTGATTATCCATTCAGATCGCCATAAATACCTACTGCCTGCCGAAACTCCGACAGGCAGTGTTTTTATCTCTTGTTATCTTGAAGGCAGCTGGAATCTAACAAAGCATACAATACCGAAACCACCGGCTGCGATATGATTCTCCTGAAGTCAATCATGATTTTGTTCTTTCGGATACGACTCCTGAACGTTTGTAATTGCCGGAATGAAAACCGCTTTTCTGGATGCGTAGGGTTCGAATCTCAAGGCTGAACCGTCGCGGACGGCTGTATCCCCGAAAGCCGGCTGAAGCACTTCTTCCGCCTCTTCGTCGGAAGGCACCAGCCACGTGACCGATAGATCGTCGTGCAGGATGCTGACCATGGCAAAGGACATGTCCATTCCGGTCTCCGGCTTTGTCAAAGGCATTGTTTTCCTCATGCGCCCCACCAGATCTTTTGCGGTTTCTTCATCATAGGCATTGACATTGCCGACGGAAACCTTTTTGCCGCCGATGTCATATTCCTTTTGAGTCAAAATGCGTATTTTGCAGCGTGCCCACGGATTTCAGCTTTTCAGCTCTTATGCCGCCAGATCAAGTTCTGTATCGGTTTCTTCGGAAGAACTTTCCCTCACGCTGCCTCGTGCTGTCAGATTGGCATAGGGTTCTCCCATCAGGACATGTGCATATCCGTCTCCATTGGCTTCGCAGAGATATTCCACATCGATGCAGGCTTGAAACACCATAACAATATCGCTTCCGCCAAAGAGAAAATACCCCATGGGATCACCCTTTTCGACTTTGCTTCCGACCGCAAGGCCTTCCTCCCAGTTGCAGGAACAGATTTGAGACATGCCGATCGGCAGCACGGCCACAAGACCGTAGTCTTCCGTGTCAATAATCACACAGTCACGGGTTTCGATCATTTGCCAGCCGGGCGCAGTATCGTCCAGGACATATCGAGATCTGTCCGGATCCCACATGGTGATACCGCCTGCCGCATTCTCACCGGGGATCTTTCTCAGCTCGACGATTGTCCCGCTGACCGGGAAATGATATCGGTGATAGTCATTCACATCAAGAAACGTATGGGTCAGTGTCCCGCCTCTGAACGCGTCCGTGTATGCGGATTCAGACCCGAGCAGCTGCGAGACGGACGTGATTTTGGCGGATTTGATAGTGACCCCTTTCTTCTCCACCAGATCCCCGTTTTCATCTACATCCCAGATTCCCTGCGGCGTGGAATCCGCCGGGGCAACAACAGTGGTATCTGCGATCGGACGAACGGAAGGATCGACAAGATGCCGGGAGAACCATTCGTTAAAGCTGTGCCATACGTTGGTATCCGCATACCAGCCGTACTGCATGTTCATGCTCGGATCCGTTTTGATCCGCTGGTAAATGACATCGTTCCAGCTCTCCTCCGTTGAGAGAAAGTCACCCCAATCATCGGAATACTCTTTGCACCATCCGGCAATCGGTTCGTGATACTGAAGTGAGGGATAATAGTATCCTTTGCCTTCCAACTCTTTCAGCGGCTGATCCAGAAGGAACCAAATATAATCGATGCTCTGGTCAATGTGGTTATAAAGTGTGGGATATTCCGCATCCGTGAGAACATTCCACGGCAGGCAGATCGATGCCCAATCGAGAAGATCATACAGTTCTTCCACACTTTTTACCGGGTTTGTGTTCGGGTCAGGATTGATCTCTGCAGCGGCAGCAATGGATTTCTCCATCAGCGCCATCAGCTCTGGATCTGCTTCCAGATATTTCTCCATGGCCAGCGACGATTCTGAGCGCGGCAGGTCAAGCGCACAGGCAGGTATGCGCATAAAACCGCCGATGCCGGCAAAGAGGAAAATCATCAGCAATACAACCGTGATTGTTCTCCGTTTCATTTTCTTTTCTCCTCAAAAGCAGTCAATAATCGGATTCCCCCGCGTGCTTCTTGTCTATGAGATCCGTCTTCATAAATTATATATTATATTCTTTCTGAGCGCAAGCAAAACATAAAGGTAGGGTATCCTGTTCGTGGGTTGTCCTTTTCTACATTTGGAGGCAAGACGAGCTTGTCACCAAATGTAAGGTGAAAGAAAAAAGAATAGCGAATGAAGCGAACCTGTGTTAGGGTAGTGTTGTCCAGACAAAACCGAAAGGCAGGTGTCACCATTCGCTATGAACACTTTAACACAAACCCTTAAGAGAAAGCAAGCAATAATTAAGGGGTACCAGTTGCGGCAGCAACTTCTTTCACTCCGTTATAGACCAGCGTCTTGATCACAGGGGACGGTTCTCTGTGTTGACAAAGACCGAGAAGAATGATAGGATAATCAGGGTGATGCATAATGCCTCGTGCAGCAAGGATAAGGAGCAGCAGCTTCTTACAGAGGAAAAGAAAATTCTTGTAATTCAGTTGCTGCTCGGATCAGGAGCGTCAATTCGACAGGTAAGCAGACTTTCCAGCATCAGCTTTGGAATTGTACGAAAGTATACCTAACACAGAGAACCGTCCCCTGTGTTATAAAGCTTCTTCATTGATTTGACGCTTTTTCCTTCTTATGGTAAAGTGATGGTCGTAGCATTTTTATGATAAGTATGGATTCAGATTTGAAATTACAACAGGGGAGGACCGCTGTATAATGAAGAAAATCCTTGCATTTTGTATGCTCGCCTGCTTCCTCGCCTCCGGCTTTACGGGCGTTGTGGCCCGTGCGGAAGGCGGGTCGGAGGACGCGGTGGAATATCTGGCGCATGAATTGGAAAAGTCGTCGGAATACCTGATGAGCCATGGTGAGGATATGGATACCTATTATTCCGAGCTCTTCACGGCTTCCGCTTCGGACAGGTTCCCGGACAAATACGACCTTCGTGAGCACGGTGTCATCACGCCTGTCAAGTCGCAGAGCCCCTGGGGCACCTGCTGGAGCTTCGGCACCGCTGCGGCCAGCGAAGCCGGTATCCTAAGCGCCCTTCACATGACCGCGGAGGAATTCGCGGCGCAGTACGGCAAAGACATTGATCTTTCGGAAAAGCACCTGGCCTGGTTTACTGCCCGGGCTCTGCCGGCGCTGGAGGATTATCCGGAGGGCGAGTATCCCTATGATCCCGGCCAGGCGGGCGAGGGAATGCACATGATGGGCGATACGGACATCGATCCCTTTAATCTCGGCGGCAATTATTTCCTGGCGACGACGTCCCTGGCCTCCGGCATCGGTCCCGTGTTTGAAGAGGATGTGCCCTATACCGACAGCGAGGGAACCAGAGATCCGTCCCTGGACTGGTCCGTTCCCGAAGACAAGCGATTTTCGCAGAAGTTTGAGCTGAAAGACAGCAACGTGCTTCCCGCCCCGGCGGGCAAGGATGAGGACGGCGGATATGTATACCGGGCCATCGGCACCGACGCCATCAAGAGCGAGCTGCTCAGCGGCCGTGCAGTTGCCATCAGCTTCCGTGCCGACCAGGCGATGCCGGATGATCCGGAGGCTAAAAAGGGAAGGTATTTGACGAAGATCGGCACGGTCAGCGGGCTTTCCGAGGAAGAAGTGGAGGCCTATGTGGATGTGCGTGTAGGCATTACCGATGCTGACTCTCTTTCCGATGACGAGCTGAAGGCACTGCTGGATGTGGCGGTGAAGGCCAACCGCGTGAAGGAATCCCCCTATGACGCAGACACGCTGAGCCGGGAACAGATCATTCGCATCCTGCACTCTTATTACTGCGGGAAACCCTATGACGAGCTCGTTGCAGCCGAAGAAAAGGAAGCCGCCAGAATCCCGTATCTCAACTTTGCGGGCGACAAGGAACCAATCTATGCACACTACACCTACGAGCCGGTCGCTCCCAACCACGCAGTCACCATAGTGGGCTGGGACGATTCGTTCTCAAAGGAAAACTTCCGCGAGGGCTATCAGCCGCCCGAGGACGGAGCCTGGATCGTCAAAAACAGCTGGGGTCCGGCCTGGGGACGGGACGGATATTTCTGGCTGTCCTATTACGATCAGAGCATGGGCGACGCCCAGTCTTTTGAATTCGTGTCTGACAACGACACCACACAGATGGATCACTATTCCATCCTCGAGTACGATCTGATGCCGATGGAACACATCAGCTCCACGCTGTATGACAAACCCGTCTACACCGCCAACGTCTTCAGGGCCGAGGAGGATTGCGCGCTGCAGTATGTCTCGGTCATGACGGGCGATCTGGATGCGGACGTGACGGTGTCTGTCTTCCTCCTGGACTGGGATCAGCCCGTTCCTTCAGAGGGCGTCCTGCTGGAGAGCGTAACCGAGCGTATTGCCTATGCCGGCTATCACAGGATCGATCTGGCCGAAAAGCTTGCCCTGAAAGAGGGCGACTTGTTCGGCGTCGTGGTTATGGAGCGCGTACCCGCGGAGGACGGCGTGAAGTTCGCCCTGGTAAATGCCAGCAGTCTGGGCGAGGGTGCACCGGCGGTCTTCAACGAGCGCCATGCGGACGACGGAAATGAGATTCATCGCTACTGCGTGGCCAAAGTCAACCCCGGGGAAAGCTTTGTCCGCTTTGGGGACGGTGAGTGGCTCGACTGGGCGGATGTGACAGAGGCGGTCTCCGCCGTCGGCGACAATGCTTACATGGCATATGATAATCTGCCCATCAAGGCCTATACCTATCCTCTGGCAGAGGTCAGGGCTACCCACAATCTGTTGGATACACTCAAGGCCCCGGGCGGCAGCGCACAGATCTGCCTGGACTGCGGATACATCCTGCTGGAAACCGCGTAACAGGGGTTAAATACAAACGGGACGGTTAACGCCGTCCCGTTTGCTGTCTTTGTTATTGATCGGGTGAACAGAGTTGAATGCCATCAAAAGCAGCCACCGACGAGGCTTTTACCGCATTTATCGCACCGGTAACAATAGGATCTTGCATACTCGCAAATCAGATGGTAGGTGCCCCCGCAAGGGCACGGGAACACATCGTCTTCACCGCCGGCAACTTTCGCCAGCTGCTCTTCGCTAAGGTTGCCTGCGTACTCTTCACCTTCCAGCTTGTCAAAGTCAATCTCCTTGCTGAAATCCAAATGGCTTGCCTGTTCTTTTCCCAAAACTTTGAAACGCATACCTGACCACCTTTCAGACAGTTCTGTTAAATATTCTCCTCAGCCAGAAAATATAGAATTCTGACGTGTCTGTCAAGCAATAATGAAGCGCCAAAAACTGTTTTCCCGAATTACCCGCTTGTCTTTGTCACCGTCGGCGCTGTCCAGGTTTCCAGCTTTTCCATATCCGGAAGATAGATTCTCAGATACAGATTGAATCCCTCCGCCGATGTCGGGACCAGATACTCTCCGTTGCTGCCGGACCCATTTCCGATCAGTGCCTCATCGGGTGTCAGCAGGACATCGAGGGAACCGTCCTCATTCAATACGAAATCAGACCTGTCATTCACGCTGTAGCGCTTCAGCGCGTTGGGAATGAGAAAATTCTCCGTGTCGTACACGGTTACGGACCAGAAGCCCTGACTGCCCTCCTGTACGGGCGGGAGGCTGTCAAAGTGCAGCAGGTAGTTCTGATCGCCTTCAAGCGGATCGCCTGACTCGTCCGCCGTGCGCCTGGGGTACACGGCAACCTCCACGGTGTTTGCGCCGAAACCCGTAACCGCCACGGCAGCCCTGTAAACATACTCCGTTCCGAAATCCCCGATCGGCCTGCCGAAGTATGACCAGCGGTCCAGCATCTGCGCGAAGCTCCTCGCGCCTGCATTGATGTCCGAATAAAATTTGTTCAGCATGCCTTTCCAGCCGGACCCGTCCTCATCGCCCAGGATTTCCGGGTCGAATGCAAGCCCCGGTCCTACATTCACGGCGGCGATCGACGCCAGCATGTCCCTGTCATCCTCTGCCGGGGGGTTGACGACCATCAGTTCATTTGCCAGGTTGAAAAACTCTCCGGGCGTCAGCGCGGCCACAGCCTGGACAGGAACGATTTCGCTGTTGATGCTGCTGTCATCCGTGCTGCCGTCATATTCCCCGCCTGACAGGTAGATGCTGAGCGGACGGTAATCCATGGCGTTCTGCAGCAGAATGACATTCTCAATGTCGTCCTCGCCGTTCAGAAGAACCCGGCCAAGCACCCATGACATCTCCGTGGGCAGTTCTACCCTGATGACGCCTTCCGGCAGCTCGACATCGTCGCCTTTCTTAACGAAGGCGTATACGCCTTCCTCATCCAGCACGGCCACCGTATTGGACCAGGCGTCCATGATCTGGAATTCCATGAAACGGTCGCTTGCAGGAAGGCTGAGTACCATGGGTTCTTCCCTGAGGTTGATGATGATCTGCGTGTATAAGGTGTCCACATTCAGCGTGACAACGGATTTGGATTCCGGATCCGCGAGCTTCGTGGCATGAACAAGCATGTTCTCCGGAAGCGTCCTGGCCGTATACTCCATCAGGACGAGAGGATAGGCATAGATATAGGCATCTTCGACCACGGAATAGATATCCTCATCAGCCGGCGGGGCACTCTCCGCCTCGGCAAACGCGGCCGCCGGAAATGACACGGTCATCAGCAGCACCAGGATGATCAGCGACAGGTTCCTGTAGAATCTGATTTTTGACATGATGATTTCCTCCTCGGTCTGAACGTTCTTCCGCGCCAGCCTGCGCAGCGCACAGGAGCGGGAATGCTTTTCTTCATTATAATTCCCGGAAGTTCCGGATGCAAGGGAAAGTTCAGGCAGGTGTTTCCTCCGCGGAACACTGATCAGGCAGTGGCTATACTATATGATATATGGGAAGTGCGGCACGGGTTTTGAGTCGATTGACAAGAAAATGGATGAACTATATAATGGCAGAAAGTGCGTTTGAGAGGTTTGATATGAAAGCAGTGCGTTCTTTTCCACAGGCTGTCATTTCCAAAAAGGGTTCGCTTCGCGTGCGAAACGGTCATCCCTGGATTTTTGCGGAGGACATTCTGCGCTGTGACGAAGGGATTGAAAACGGCGGCCTTGTGGACGCCGTAACCGAAGGCGGCAGGTACCTGGGCACCGGCCTGATCAGCATGCAGAGCAAGATCCGGATCCGTCTTCTCTCGCGGAATGCCAACGAGCGTTTTGACGAGGCGTTCTGGAGGCGGAGGGTCGAATATGCCTGGCAGTATCGAAAAACCGTCATGCGGGAGGATATCGGCTGCTGCCGTGTTGTTTTCGGAGAGGCGGATGGACTTCCGGGCCTGACGGTGGACCGCTTTTCCGAGTTGCTGTCTGTCCAGTGCCTTTCCTATGGAATGGAGATCCGAAAACAGATGCTCTATCCGATGCTGCTGGACGTGCTGCGGCGCGACGGGCAGGAGATCCGCGCGATCTATGAGAGAAATGACAACGCGCTGCGAGAGCGGGAAGGGCTTACGCAAGAAAAAGGCTGGTTCCCGACCCCGGGAGAAACGCCGCCTGCTTCCGCCGTAACGACCATCACGGAGAACGGAATCCGCTATCGCGTGGATGTGGAAAACGGGCAGAAAACCGGCTTCTTTCTGGATCAGAAATACAACCGCCTTGCCGTCTCCCGGATTGCCCGGGACAAGCGCGTGCTGGACTGCTTCACGCATACCGGCTCTTTTGCGATGAACGCTGTTATGGGAGGGGCCAGGCATGTCACGGCGGTGGATGTTTCGGAAGCCGCCATCGCGCTGGCCAGGGCCAACGCGGAGGATAACGGATTCTCAGACCGGATGGACTTTCTGACCGCGGATGTTTTTGACCTGCTTCCCGCGCTGGCGGCCGGGGGAGAAGAACCCTATGACCTGATCATTCTGGATCCGCCGGCGTTTACGAAGTCCAGAAAAACAGCGGCCAACGCCGTGCGCGGGTATAAAGAGATCAACTACCGCGCCATGAAGCTGCTGCCGCGGGGCGGATACCTGGCCACGGCGAGCTGCAGCCATTTCATGCCGGCAGAGCAGTTTGAGAAGATGCTGATGAGCGCCGCGGATGACGCGGGCGTGGTCCTGCGTCAGGTGGAGGCCCGGCAGCAGGCCGCGGACCATCCCATTCTGTGGACGGTGCCGGAGACTGATTATCTCAAGTTCTATATCTTCCAGGTTGTATGAGGGCAAAAGGAGATCGTCTGTGAAGAAAAAGATGCTGACCCTGATGCTTCTGTCGCTGCTGTTCGTGCTGGCCGGGTGCGGCGTAGCGCCGCCCGCAGAGACGGCAAATGACCCGACGCCTGCCTCCACCGAAACGGCGGCGGAGCCGGTTTCTCCGCCGCCGTTGGAAAGCGGGCCGGAGGACGGGGACCCGTCCATACTCAGCCATCAGGCTTTTCTGACGGCGGAGGAGGACAGCCCTGTCACGGTGGAAGGCTATGTTCAGGCAAAGGACGCGTGGACAGACGGGCTGTGTTCGCTTTATGTACAGAATAAGGAAGGGGCGTATTTCCTGCCTCGGCTACGCTGTTCTGAGAGCGAATATGACAGCCTGGAGATCGGCCGAAAAATCCGCGTGAAGGGCTATAAGGCGCACTGGAACGATTCCGTTGAGATTGCTGATGCCTCGTTTCAGCCGCTGGACGGGACTTGGATTGCCGAGGCCAGAGATGTCACCGCGCTGATCGGGACCGGGGAACTGGCCCGGTATCAGAACGAAAAGGTCTGCTTTCGCGGCTTGACCATCGAGGCGATGCCCGACAGCGCTTCTGTCTGGTACTATGGCTGGGACAATTCCGCCCCGGCAGGGGAGGAGACCGAACGGTATTTTCGGGCATCCTGCGGGGGCACGGTCTGCGACTTTACCGTGAAGCCCGCCCTGTGCCCGAACGCGGAGGAGGTTCTGCAGACGCTGCAGCGGCTGCAGGTGGGCGACAGGGTGGATCTGACCGGATTTCTGCGGTTTTACAACGGGGCTTTGCCGCGGATTACGGAAATCGCCCCCGCGGATGGATTTTAACAGAACGGTCTTGATTTCAGAGGCGTTTTCCTGTATGATACGCTGTGCCGTAAACGGGCGGCGGTATCCTGAATGCTTTTTATGGGTGAATTCCTTATGACAGTTCGGTTCTCCATCTTCAGATGTCTGCTGTGCCTTGTGCTGGTCTGCGGGCTGTTGCTGTCCGCA